>Ga0070754_10000876_pt1 | contig 25786 bp, 18 predicted proteins | sample VirMetDEL_Sep_01_FD_75181 | JGI IMG/M metagenome (GOLD analysis project Ga0070754, IMG submission 75181) | Aqueous microbial communities from the Delaware River and Bay under freshwater to marine salinity gradient to study organic matter... | ecosystem: Environmental > Aquatic > Marine >...
CAATGTCAGCCCACGGTTCCACAGGTCGATATGGTCGCCGCTGGGGCGGCCATCCGGATCTGTGGGCTGGTAATAGAAATCCTTGTAGAAAATGATCCCGGTCTTGCCGGTCAGGCTGGTTCGGTCGGCCGCGCTGTTGCTGTAGATCTTTGGAGCACCCAGCTGGCGCTTCTTCCATAACCAGTTGGCCAGTGATTCGGCCCCCCGGGCATGGCCGTGGGCGCAGCGTGGTTCGCTGTAGGTCAAGGAGTTGATCTGCAGCGTACGCTCGTTGTTCAGCGCGAGACTCAGGCGAATGGCGCACTGGTTGGCCCAGTTGCCGTCGCAGGGCTTGCGGTCCGGATGTTCGACCAACAGGTTCTCGTAGGCTTTCCAGAGATTGATGAACGAAGGCTTGGGCATGGCAAGGTCTCTTTGCGCAACGGTCTCAGCGTGGCAACCGCCTGCGGCTTGTCGAGGGTATCCACCTCCGGGCGGGAGCCCGGAGGTGGAGCGCGTCAGATCTTGACGTTGGAGCGGATGTTCCAGCCGTACTTGATCGGGCCGCCTTCCTTGGTGCCGTCAGCTTTCTGCGGCTGATAGTCGACCGTGACCTTGGCGAAGTTCAGGGTGATGTTCTCGATCAGGCGATCGTCGTTGCCCGAACCGCCGGTGCTCAGCGAGGAGATCAGCACTTCCTCGAGGTTGATGATAAGGTACTCGACCTGGGAATCACCGCCTGCCTTGCGCACGGTCAGGGTGACCTTGGGCACGTGCTTGCCGCTGGAGCAATGCATCATCAGGTTGGGGGTCGCCTTGTCGACGAACTTGGTCAGCGACAGATCCTGGATGCTCACCTTGCCCGCACCACCACCGGTGCCGGTGTGCATGTTGCCGGACTGGGACATGCCCCAGCTCCAGTTGAGCACTTCGATTTCGTCCTTGTGGGTCTTGTCCTGAGACTCGCCCTTGATGTCACCGATCTTGATGAAGATATCGACAGCCATGTTTTCTCCTGACGTGGCATGGGCCACTGCGTATATGTGGGGATGCCCCCGGTAATCTCACTCGTCTTGCGCATCCGCTGGATGTGCCGCGGGAGCGGCGCAAGCCGCGAAGACGCATTCGCGGCTGAAGCCGCGCCCACGGTTACAAGGCGGTTAGGCGCCCTTGGCCGACGGCAGCTTGGAAACCAGCCGCAGCGACACCGTCAGCCCTTCGAGCTGGTAGTGCGGGCGCAGGTAGAACTTCGAGTTGTAGTAACCCGGGTTGCCTTCCACTTCTTCCACCACCACTTCAGCGGCAGCGAGCGGGTGCTGTGCCTTGGTGGTCTCGGTGGAGTGCGCCGGGTCACCGTCGACGTACTTGAGGATCCAGTCCTGCAGCCACAGCTGCATCTCGTCGCGTTCCTTGAACGAGCCGATCTTGTCGCGAACGATGCACTTGAGGTAATGCGCAAAGCGGCAGGTGGCGAACAGGTACGGCAGGCGCGCGGCCAGGTTGGCGTTGGCGGTGGCGTCCGGGTCGTCGTACTCGGCCGGCTTCTGCAACGATTGCGCACCGATGAAGGCGGCGAAGTCGGTGTTCTTCTTGTGCAGCAGCGGCATGAAACCGTTCTTCGCCAGCTCGGCCTCGCGGCGGTCGGAGATGGCGATCTCGGTCGGGCACTTCATGTCCACACCACCGTCGTCGGTGGGGAAGGTGTGCGCCGGCAGGTTCGGCACTTCACCGCCGGATTCCACGCCACGAATGCGCGAGCACCAGCCGTAGTGCTTGAATGAACGGTTGATGTTCACCGCCATGGCGTAGGCGGCGTTGGCCCAGGTGTACTTGCTGCTGTCGGCGCCGTCGGTGTTTTCCTCGAAGGCGAAGGCCTCCACCGGATCAGTCTTGGCGCCATACGGCAGACGGGCCAGGAAACGCGGCATGGTCAGGCCGATGTAGCGCGCGTCCTCGGACTCGCGCAACGAGCGCCAGCCGGCGTATTCCGGGGTGGTGAAGATCTTGGTCAGGTCGCGCGGGTTGGACAGCTCCTGCCAGGAGCCCATGCCCATTACGGTCGGCGACGCAGCAGCAATGAACGGCGCATGCATGGCCGCGCAGACCTTGGACAACTCGCCGAGCAGCTCGACATCGGGCGGCGACTGGTCGAAGTAGTAGTCCCCGACCAGGCAGCCATAGGGCTCACCACCGAACTGGCCGTATTCCTCTTCGTACATCTTCTTGAAGATCGGGCTCTGATCCCAGGCCGTGCCCTTGAACTTCTTCAGGGTCTTGTGCAGCTCCGGCTTGGAGATGTTGAGCACGCGAATCTTCAGCTGCTCATCGCTTTCTGTGTTGTTGACCAGGTAGTGCAGGCCACGCCAGGCGCTTTCCACCTGCTGGAAATCGCTGTGGTGGATGATCTGGTTGACCTGAGCGGTGAGCTTGGCGTCGATGGCGGCAATGATCGACTCGATCGACTTGATCGCATCGTTGGAGATCAGATCGGTCTGCGCCAGGGCCTGCTCGGCCAGGGTACGCACGGCCGTTTCCACCGCTTCCTTGGCGCGCTCGGTCTTGGGTTTGAATTCCTGCATCAGCAGCGAAGCAAATTCGCTGGTCTGCTCGGTATTGGCCAGTGCGGCCTGGTCGTGTTGCAACTGTTCGCTCATGGTGGTCATCCGAATCAGGCCTGGGGCTCGTTGTCCTGGGGTTTCGGCGCGCTGGCCAGGGCCTGCAGCAATGCCGGGTCCTTGATCGCCTTCATGATCACGTCCTCGGCGCCGGTCTTGCCGTCCATGTAGGTCAGCAGGTTGGCCAGCTGAGTGCGGGCCTCCAGCAGTTGGTTGAGGGCGTCTACCTGGCGCGCCACGGCGGCCGGGCTGAAGTCATCCATGCTCTGGAAGGTCATGTCGATGCTGAGGTTGCCTTCGCCGGTCAGTTCGTTAGGCACGTTGAAGGCCACACGCGGCTTCATCGCCTTGAGGCGCGAGTCGAAGTTGTCGACGTCGATTTCCAGGAACTTGCGATCAGCTACTGCCGGCAGCGGTTCGGCCGGCTTGCCGGCGAGGTCGGACATGACGCCCATGACGAAGGGCAGCTGGACCTTTTTCTCGGCGCCGTAGAGCTCGACGTCGTATTCGATCTGCACACGGGGGGCGCGGTTGCGCGCGATGAATTTCTGAGAACTGCTGTTCGCCATGGTTTCTCTCCTGGTCGCCTGACGCGACGCGGCGTGTCGGCCACCGGCCGTCTACGGTAAAGCGTGATCCCGCATACCTGGGCCGGTCGGCCTAGTACTCGTCGGGGCCGCGCAGGTTTTCGAACTGGCTCATGCCATCGGGTATCAGGTTGCGCACAATGGTCGCGAAGTCGGCGTTGACCAGGCTGCGAGCCCGGTTGAGCAGCACCGGCAGCGGGCTGGAAGGCTCGTGGCGGGCGTAATAGGTGAGGATTCGTTCCAGGCTTCTGAGCACGTCGTCGCGGTTGGCGATTTCGCCGCTGGCTCGCATTGCGGCAGGCGCCGACACCTGCGCCGCGGGCTGCTCGCCAGCGGCTGACGCGTCTATCGGATCGCTCTCTGCGCTTGCCACCGCAGAGCTGTCGCCCAATACCTGCAAGGCCAGTTTGAGTGGTTGCTGCAGCGCAGACAGGTCCACGCCCTGAGCGGAACCGACCTGCTCGCTGACCAGACGCTCGATGGCGCTCAGGCTTTGCAGGGCACGGTTCAGAGCCTGGTGAGTGAGCTGTAGCGATTCGCTGTCAGCATCCTGCAAGGCGCCGCCGAGCTCTTCGATGCTAAGACTCTCGTCGCTGGCCACGTGCAGACCGGCGGCACTCAGTGCCGCCCGGGTGGTGATATTGCCGAACACCCGCGAACGCACCAGCACGGCATTGCGCAGCAAGCCGAGATTGGTTTCACAGGTCAGGCCGGAAAGAACGTTGATGCGTACGGTGGGGTCATTGTCGTCGTCGGCATCGAGCTGCGGGTGAATCTCGGGCCAATAGCGCGAGAGTAGCTCGAGGATCAGTTCGAGGCTGTCAGCCAGACCTTCGATACCGCGCAAAGCCAGGCGGCTCTGCAGCAGATAGTGAGTGATGCGCAGATCCTTGCTGCGTTGCAGAAGGACGTGGCAGGTCTGCTCCAGCTGGCGCCATTCGGGCGGCTCGGCGGCCTGAATGGCATCACCCATGCTGCGCTCGGGGCGCCCCAGCGCATCGCGCTCAAGCTGGAGAAAGTCGCTGTCGTATTCCAGATCTTCACCACAGGGCGAAGTATCGGAAATAGCGGCGAGCAACAACGAAATCTCCACGTTTTCGATCTCCTTATAGATTTGAACTGTGTCACAAAAGTGCAGTCGCTTCATCCTAGCTAGCACTTTGCCAGTCGCTGATTAATACCAACTGGCCACTACACAATCTCGATGACGTCGTGCATTCTTCAACTTAAAAATATATAAAGTCAAGGTAGAATCCGCGCACCAAGAACCTTTGTGAACGACCCCAAAGTTTCGGTAACTTGTGCGTTTGAGTGCATACTTGAACCACGAAATGGAAGGTAAGATCGCGTGTTTTCGCGATCCACAGCCCGCTTGATGGACCATTCTCGAAAGCTAGATGCGGCCCGAGAGCCGCATTAATCAAGGCTTTCACGATTTCGCGGGTGTCACGAAAGCCGGGCAGGGAGGCCACATGGCGCTGCGTTTGACCATCACCAGCTATCACAAGATCACCCCCGGTCAATGCCCCGAGAAAACCCTGGAATATGGCTCGATGGCAATTGGCCGCGCGCCCGATAATGACTGGGTTTTACCGGACCCGGCGCGCCTTGTTTCATCGAAACATTGCCTCGTACAAAATAAGGACGGCCGCTACTACATCACCGACAGCAGCACCAACGGTGTGGAGCTGGTCAAGGCCGGTGTGCGCATGCAACGTGGCAACAGTGAACTTCTTAATCACGGCGAAGTTATTCGTATCGGTGAATATGAAATTCAGGTAGCGCTGGAAAGTTCCATTGCCGAAGGCTCGGCACCATTTTCCACGGCCCCGTCAGGCAATAGTTTCGAGGCCCTGATGGCAGGCCATCAGGACGCTCCATCTGACCCGTTCAGCGCGTCGCCAAGCCCCTTCGACGCTTCAGCCAGTGCTCATCTGCAGAGCGTCGCACCACACGAAACCCTGCCTGATCTGTTCGACTTTCTCGGCCCTAGCGCATCGGCACCGAAGCCCGTTGCCGACCACGTCCCGGCGCAGCAGCATGATTTTCGTCCTCCGGACGTCAAAGCCCCACCGCAGCCACAGACGCCAAGCGTCGAGCCAGGCCTGATCCCGGATGACTGGGATCTGCTCGATGGCCTCGTGCCCGCCGCCCCCGCACCGGCTGCACTGCCATCCGCGGATTTCGACCTGTCGCCGGAGCCGACCGAGCCGGTATCGCTGCCTCCTCCGACGCCCGCCCCGACGCCTGCATCTGCACCCAGTCAGCCAGTGACCGCTCAGCAGGAAGATGCGCTGCTGCAAGCCTTCCTCCGTGGCGCAGGGCTGGAGCGCCTGCAACTGGATACCCAGCATGCCGCCGCGCAGATGGAAAACATCGGCCGAAGCTATCGCCTGATGGTCGACGGACTGATCGACGTGCTGCGCGCGCGCAGCAGCCTCAAGGGCGAGTTTCGCCTGCAACAGACCATGGTCCAGCCATTACAGAACAACCCGCTGAAGTTCGCGCCCAATGCCGAGGAGGCCCTGCTTCTGCTGCTGCGGGGCGGCAATTCGGCGTTCATGCCGGCCGACCAGGCCGTACAGGACGGTTTCGAGGATCTACGCGCCCATCAGTTGGCGGTCATGGCAGGCGTGCAGGCGGCCATCCGCCACTTGCTCGCGCGCTTCGAGCCGCAGGCACTGGAAGCGCGCATGGGCAAGGGTGGCGGGCTGGCCAGCCTGCTCCCGGGCTCACGCCAGGCGCAGTGCTGGCAGCAATTCGTGGAGCTCTACGCGACCCTGTCGCGCGAAGCCGAAGACGATTTTCAGGACCTGTTCGGCCGCGAGTTCGGCCGGGCCTATGAGCAACATATCGCCCGTCAACGACGCCCTTAGGGGCGTGGGCAAGGATGATCAACGTGCGAAAACGAACACTTCGGCCCGTTCTGCTGGGCCTTATGCTGGCGGGGCTGACCAGCGGCTGCAGCAAGGACGCAATGGAAGAGGCCAGCCCTGCGCACGGGTCGACCACGGTCGTCCTGCAACTGCGGGCTGACGATGAGCTCAACCCCACCACTGACGGATACAGCGCGCCCGTGCGCGTGCGGCTGCTGGAACTGCGCAGTGCGGCGACCTTCAGTCGCACGGATTACTTCAGCCTCGCCGAGCGCGCCGAGGCAATGCTGGGCGGCGAACTGGTGGCGGAGGATGAGTGGTTGGTGCATCCCGGCCAGACCCGTGAACTGACCCGCAAGCTCGCCCCGTCTACCCGTCATATCGGCCTGCTGGTCGGCTACCGCGAAATTGACCGGGCGCAGTGGCGCCTGGTGCTGGAGCCGAAGCAGGGCGCCCTCAGTCACTACCGCATCGACCTCGGGACCCACGCTGCCAGCGCGGCTCAACTCACCGCGCCGTCTCGTCTCGACTCTCGCTAACAGGAGCCCGTATGTCCTGGAACAACCGTGTGATCTGGTCCGAAGGCATGTTCATCGGCACCCAGCATTTCCAGCAGCACGACCGCTATCTGGAGGCACTGATCGATGCCCGCAGCCGCCCTCTGTCTGCGGCCGGCTGGGGCTTCGCCGACCTGCAACTCGATGTCGGCCTGCTGGCACAGGGCAAGCTGGCGATCATCAGCGCGCGTGGCCTGCTACCCGACGGTACGCCGTTCAACATCCCGCAGGACGACGTGGCGCCAGAACCGCTGGATATCGCCGACGACCTGCGCGACGGCGTGATCTACCTGGCGCTGCCGCTGCGCCGGGCGGGTGTGCGTGACACCGTGGAAGCGGGTGAAGCACGGGGCGGCGCCCGCTATCGTGGCCAGGTGCGCGAAGTGCGCGACGACAACGCAGCCTTCGAAAGCCGCGTGCCGGTGATGGTGGGCGAACGTGCGCTACGCCTGCTCAGCGTGGCCGACGGCCTGCAGGAATATGCCACCCTGGGCGTGGCGCGCGTTCGCGAAAAGCGCGCCGATCGTGCACTGGTACTGGATGAGCAGTACATCCCGCCGCTGCTCGACGTGGCAACCAGTGCGCCACTGGCCGCGTTTCGCGGCGAGCTGCTGGGGTTGCTGCATCAGCGCGGCGAAGCCCTGGCCGGACGCGTCGTCGCCTCCAGCGCCGGCGGCGCCTCGGAGATCGCCGATTTCATGCTGCTGCAGCTGGTCAACCGTGCCCAACCGCTGTTCGCTCACCTGGCCCAACTACAGCCCTTGCATCCCGAGCGTCTGTACAGCGAATTGCTGGCTCTGGCCGGAGAATTCGCCACCTTCTCCAGCGCCGGACGGCGCCCGTCGGAGTTTGCGCCGTATCTGCACGATGACCTGCAGACCAGTTTCACCCCGGTGATGCAGGCGCTGCGCGAAGCCCTGTCGATGCTGATCGACAGCAAGGCCGTGCCGATTCCCATCGTCGAGAAGGCCTACGGCGTGCACGTGGCCATGCTGGCCGACCGCAGCCTGCTGGACAACGCCAGTTTCATCCTGGTGGTACGCGCCGACATGCCCGCCGAAACCCTGCGCGGACGCTTCGGCCAGCAGAGCAAGATCGGCTCGGTCGAGCACATTCGTGACCTGGTCAACCTGCAGTTGCCGGGCATCAACCTGCTGCCGCTACCGGTGGCGCCGAGACAGATTCCGTTCCACGCCGGTTCGACCTACTACGAACTCGACCGTGGCAGCGAACACTGGAAGCAACTGGCGCAATCCGGTGGCTTCGCTTTCCACGTGGCGGGTGAGTACCCCGGCCTGAACCTGGCCTTCTGGGCGATACGGGGTTAATCCATGACGGGTCAAGACGACTGGCTGAACAAACCTCCGGCGCCACAGCAGCCGAACAACGATCGCACGCAATTCATGCCTCGCCCGGGAGGCCGTGGCCCGCAGCCGGCCAGCGAAGCGCCGACCGCACCGCCCCTGCAAATGCCGGCCGCACCTCTTCCGGCGGGCCAGGCCCGCGGCATGAACCCACTGGAGCAGGCCGCCGGGCCGCTGTTGAGCATGCTCACCCGATTGCGCAGCACCTTGGCCCATCCCGCGCCAGCCAGCCTGCGTGCCCAGCTGCTGGGCTACCTGCGCCAGTTCGAACAACGTGCCGAGGCCGCCGGTGTGCCGCGCAACGAAGTGCTGCTGGCACGCTACGCGCTGTGCACCGCTCTCGATGAGGCGGTGCTGAGCACGCCTTGGGGCAGCACCAGCGAATGGGGCAAGCAAAGCCTGCTGATCACCGTGCACAACGAGGCATGGGGTGGCGAGAAGGTGTTCCAGCTGCTCGAACACTGCCTGCAAAGCCCACGCGAACGGCTCGACCTGCTCGAACTGTTGTACCTGTGCACCAGCCTCGGCTTCGAGGGCCGCTATCGGGTCATGCACGATGGGCGCAGCCAGCTGGAGGCGCTGCGCGAGCGCACCGCGGCAACCCTGCGCAGCGTTCGCGGCGAGCGCGAACACGAGCTGTCACCTCACTGGCGCGGCGTCAGCGTGGCACCGGACCGGCTGTCGCGACTGCTGCCGCCCTGGGTAGGGCTGGCCGTGGCGCTGGCACTGCTGCTGGTGTTGCTGTTGGTGCTGCGGATGAAACTGACGTCCGACGCCGAGCCGGTGTTCCGACAGATTCACGCCCTGGGCGAGGTGCCGGTGCAGAGCATCGAGCCGGCTGTGGTCAAACCGCGTGTAATCGAACGCCCGCGCCTGGCCACCTTCCTCGCCGAGGACATTCGCGCCAACCGCGTGGCGGTCGAGGATGGCGTCGATCGCTCGGTGGTGACCATCCGTGGCGATGAGCTGTTCAGCTCCGGCAGCGCCAGCATCCGCGACGACTTCCAGCCATTGCTGCTGCGCATCGCCGAGGCGGTCGCCAAGGTCAAGGGCCAGGTGCGCATCACCGGGCACAGCGACAACCAGCCGATTGCGACATTGCGTTTCCCCTCCAACTGGGCGCTTTCTCGCGCACGTGCCGAGGAGGTGCTGCAGATTCTCGCGGCACGCACTGGCCAGGCCCAGCGCTTCAGCGCCGAAGGCCTGAGCGACACCGAACCGCTGGCGTCCAATGCCACGGCCGAAGGACGGGCGAAGAATCGCCGGGTAGAAATCACCGTACTGGCGGAGGGTGTGGAGTGAAGGCGCTGTTCGGATTCATCACCCGCTGGGTCATCCCTGTGCTCGGGCTGATTGCCCTGAGCCTGATCATCTGGTTCATCGGCCCACTGCTCAGCGCGCTACAGCCAGCTTGGACGCGTTGGACACTGATCATCGTACTGTTCGCCCTGTGGCTGGGCTGGCGTCTGTTCTGTGCGCTGCGCGAGCGCCAGCAGGAGCGCAAGGTGCTCGACAGCCTGGCCGCGCAAACGCCGCCGGACGCCGCCAGCGTGGCCACCGCCGAGGAGCTGGCGACCCTGCGCCAGCGCATGGACGAAGCCCTGGCGCTGCTGAAGAAAGCGCGCCTGGGTGGCGATGAGCGGCGCAACCTGTACCAGCTGCCTTGGTACGTGATCATCGGCCCGCCGGGTTCCGGCAAGACCACCGCACTGGTCAACTCCGGGCTGAACTTCCCGCTCGCGGCGCAGCTGGGTGCCGGCGCCATTCGAGGTGTGGGCGGCACACGCAATTGCGATTGGTGGTTCACCGACGAGGCGGTGTTGCTCGATACCGCCGGGCGCTACACCACCCAGGACAGCCATGCCCAGGTGGACAAGGCCGCCTGGCTCGGCTTTCTCGATCTGCTCAAGACCCAGCGCGCGAGCCGCCCCATCGACGGTGCCTTCATCGCCATCAGCCTGTCCGACCTGTTGCAGAGCAGTGACAGTGAGCGCGCTGCGCACGTGGCGGCGATCCGCTCACGGGTGCAGGAGCTGTATAGCCAGCTCGGCGTGCGCTTCCCGGTCTACGTCATGCTCACCAAGTGCGACCTGGTGCCGGGCTTCATGGAGTTCTTCGACGACCTCAGCCGCGAGGAGCGTGCCCAGGTCTGGGGCTTTACCTTCGCCCTGGACGACGGCAAGAGCGTTGGCGGCCCGCTGGAACAGTTCGACAACGAGTTCGTCGCCCTCGAACAGCGTCTCAACCAGCGCCTGGTCGAGCGCCTGCAACGCGAGCGCGACCCGGCCCGACGCGACCTGATCTACGGCTTCCCGCAGCAGTTCGCGGCGATCAAGGGCCTGCTCGGCGAATTCCTCAACGGCGTGTTCAAGCCCAACGCCTACTCGGAGCGCACCTTGCTGCGCGGTGTGTACTTCACCAGCGGCACTCAGGAAGGTAGCCCGATCGACCGTCTGATCGGCGCCATGGCGCAGAGCATGAACCTCGACCGCCAGCACCTGGCGCGACAGAGCGGCAGTGGCCGCAGCTATTTTCTGCAGCACCTGTTCAGCCGCGTGGCATTCGCCGAGCGCGGCCTGGTCGGTGTCGATCAGAAGGTCGAACGCCGCCGCCGCTGGATTGCCATCGGTTCGCTGGCAGCCAGCGTAGCCCTGGTATTGGTGGTGAGCACGCTGTGGCTACTGAGCTACAACGCCAACCGCGACTACATTGCCCAGGTCGGTGCGCGCATCGCGCCGCTGGAGCAGCAGGTACGCAGCCTCAGCCCGGCGCAACGCGACGTGCTGGCGGTGTTGCCGCTACTCACCGCCGTGCGCAACCTGGCTGGCGATGCGCCGGACTGGGCCGAAGGCTTCGGTCTGTATCAGGGCGACATGCTCGAAGAGCAGGCCGCCAGCGTCTATCGCCGTCTGCTGGTGGCCACCTTCGCTCCGCGCCTGGTCAGCCGAATCGAGGAGCAACTGCGCAGTGGCGGTGGCTCCGACTACCTCTACGAAGGGCTCAAGGCCTACCTGATGTTCGGCGGTGGCGAGCAGTACGACGCCGAGTTCATCAAGGCCTGGATCAGCCTGGACTGGGATCAGAGCCTGCCGCGCGACCTGCAGGACGAGCAGCGCCAGGCTCTCGATGGGCACCTGCAGGCGCTGTTCGCACGCCGTCCGCCGGATGCCCGTCTGGATCAGCGCCTGATCGACGAGCTGCGCATGCAGTTGCAGCGTCTGCCGCTGGCACAGCGCGTGTACGACCGGGTCAAGCGCCAGAAGCTGCCGGACGGGGTCAGTGACTTCCGCCTCAGCGAGGCAGCCGGACGCGACGCCGCACTGGTGTTCACGCGCAAGAGCGGCAAGGCACTGAGCGATCCGCTGAGCGGCTTGTTCACCCGTCGCGGCTACCGCGAAGCCTTCCTGCGCGCCAGCGTCGGCCAGGCCAGCGTCGTGGCGGAGGAACAATGGGTACTGGGCCGTCAGCTCGACAGTACCCAGGACGCCGTGAGCCTGGCCGCAGATGTCCGCCAGCTGTACCTGCGTGACTACGTGCAACAGTGGGACGCGCTGCTGGCCGACCTCGACTTCGTGCCAATCACCAGCGTGGCTCAGGCCGCCGACGTGCTGCGGATCCTCTCGGGGCCTTCCTCACCGCTCAAGCAACTGCTGATCGCCGTAGCGCGGGAAACCGACCTGCAGCAGGCACCTGACTCCGCAGACGCGACCAAGGCGACCGACGAGGGCGTCGAGCAGCTCAAGCAAAAACTCGGCTCGTTGCTCGGCCAGACGCCGGCAGGCACCGCCGTGGCCGCGGTTACGCAGATCGATCCGGTCAGCTCGCACTTCGCCGAACTCAACAGCCTGGTCAGCCAGGACCCATCGGCACCGATGGCCATCGATGGCCTGCTGGCGGATCTCAACGAATTCTACGTGCAGCTCAGCAGCATGGTCGGCGCCAGCGGCGAGGCGCTGCTCGGCGAGGCGAAGAATCAGGCCAGCGCCGCCGCCGCGAGGGTCAATCTGACCGCCGCGCGGCAACCGCAGCTGGTTCAGGGGCTGGTCGCTTCGGTCGTCGCCGCCAGCACCAACAGCATGATGGGTGGCGTGCGCAATCAGCTCAATGCGGCCTGGCAAAGCGACGTCGTCAACGTCTGGCGGCAGTCGCTGAGCGGCCGCTATCCGATGGTACCGGGCAGTCAGCGCGATTCCACGCTGGACGATTTCGGCCAGTTCTTCGGCGTCGGCGGGGTGATGGACAGCTACTTCCGCAAGTACCTGCAGCCCTATGTCGACACCTCGGCACGCAACTGGCGCTGGCAGCCGGGCGCGGCGCAGAAGCTGGGCATATCCGCCGGTGTGCTGCAGACCTTCCAGCGAGCGGCGCTGATTCGCGACGAATTCTTCCGCAGCGGTGGCCTGCAGCCCAGCGTGCGCTTCGAGCTCAAGCCGGTGAGCATGAACGCCACCATCAGCCAGTCGCAGCTCGATCTCGATGGCCAGTTGATCGGCTTCGACCACGGCCCGAGCCGGCCCGTTGCGGTGCAATGGCCGAATCCCAACAGCATCGGCGTCGTACGCCTGACGGTGTCACCACCGGTCGAAGGCGGTCGCTCGGCGCTGACGCTGGAGGGCCCGTGGGCCTGGTTCCGCCTGCTCGATCAGTCCGAATTGATCGGTGGCGCCTCGCCGGATCGCTTCAACCTGCGGGTACGTCTGGATCGCTCCAGCGTCGCCTACGAACTGCGTGCCAGCAGTGCCTTCAATCCTTTCAAGAGTCGCGCAGTGGCCGGCTTCACCCTGCCGGAGCGGCTATGACGATGATGGGTTTTTACGGCAAGGTCGCCAGTCGCGGCGACTTCATCGAACGCAACCTGACGAAGGACTTCCAGCACAGCTGGGACACCTGGCTGTCGGCTGGTCTGCAGACCAGCCAGCACCAACTCGGCGAAGGCTGGCTGGATGCCTATCTGACCAGCCCGCTGTGGCGCTTCGCGCTGGCTCCCGGCGTCTGCGGCCACGAAGCCATGGCCGGGGTGCTGATGCCGAGCATCGACCGCGTCGGCCGTTACTTTCCGCTGACGGTCGCCTGCCGTATTCCCGGCGGCCAACCGCTCAAGGCCTTGCAGGCCAGCGAAGCCTGGTTCGAGCGGATCGAGGATCTGCTGCTGAGCACCCTGGAAGAGGGTGCCCAGTTCGAGGCGTTCGAAGCCGCGGTACAAAGCCTGGAACCCCTGCCGGACATCGCACTGCCCACGTACGACGAAGCGCATGGCCTGCAGCATTGGCCGGTGATCGACGCGCCTGGGCGCCTGGCTGCGCTCGCCGCCCAGACCTGCAGCGGTGCCAGCCTGTGGTGGGGACGCGGCTCGCAACGTATCGCTGCCGGGTTGAGACGTTGCCAGGGGTTGCCACCGACCGAGTCCTTCGCGACCTATCTGCTAGGTTCGGAGGTCATCGCGCAATGACTGCACTGCATTATCAGTCTGCGGCCTACAGCCACGTTGGCCTGGTTCGCCAGATCAACGAAGACGCCTATCTGGAGAGTCCGGAGGCGGGCCTGTGGGTAGTGGCCGATGGCATGGGCGGGCATGCCGCCGGTGATTACGTCAGCAGCCTGATCGTCGACAGCCTGCGCAACATCAAGGCGAGCGACAGCCTGTGTGACTACGAGCATGTGCTGCGGCTCACCCTCAGCCAGGTCAATTCGGCCGTACGCGAGCAAACCCATCTGCGCGGCGTGACCATGATGGGCAGCACCGTGGTACTGATGGCCAGCCGAGGCGACCAGGGCCTGTGCCTGTGGGCCGGCGACAGCCGCCTGTATCGCCTGAGGGGCGGTGAGCTGCAGGCAGTTTCGCGGGACCACAGCTATGTGCAGGACCTTCAGGACAGCGGCCTGCTCAGCGAGGCCGAGGCGCGCCAGCACCCACGCGCCAACATCGTCACCCGCGCAGTGGGCGTGCAGGACCAGCTGGAGCTTTCCAGCAGCCTGTTCGACATCCTCCCCGGAGACACCTGGCTGCTGTGCAGCGACGGCCTTACGCGCACGGCCGAAGATCACGAGATCCGCGAGGTGCTAACGCACGCCGATCCCTATCAGGTGGTGCGCAGCCTGGTCCACCTGGGCCTGACCCGCGGCGCTCCCGACAACATCACCGCCATCGTCATCAAGGCAACCGAGACCGCCTCATGGACCTGAACATTCCCGGTTTCGACATCGACGGTGTGATTGGCGAAGGCGCCATGGCCACCGTCTACCTGGCGCTGCAGCGCTCCCTCGAGCGCAAGGTGGCGTTGAAGATCATGGCTCCGGCGCTGGCCGCCGATGCCTCGTTCTGCGAACGCTTCCTGCGCGAGGGCAAGACCCTGGCGCGTCTGGCCCATCCGCACATCGTCACCGTGCACGACATCGGCAACGTCGGCGAACACTACTACATGGCCATGGAGTACCTGCCCAACGGTACCCTGCGCGAGCGCATCGCCGCCGGCCTGAGCCCCGAACAGGGCCTGCAGTACATCCGCCAGATTGCCTCGGCGCTGGGTTATGCCCATAGCCAGGGGCTGATCCATCGCGACGTGAAACCGGCCAATATCCTCTTCCGTGCCGACGGCACCGCCGTGCTGTCGGACTTCGGCATCGCCAAGTCACTCGACGACCGCACCCAGTTCACCCAGGTGGGCTTCGCCGTCGGCACACCCAACTACATGAGCCCCGAGCAGGCGCGCGGCCTGGATATCGATGGCCGCGCGGACCTCTATGCACTGGGCGTGGTGCTCTACGAAATACTGGTCGGCGAGCTGCCTTACATGGGCACTGACGCACTGTCCACGGCGCTGGCCCATCTGACCCAGCCGCTGCCGGAGTTGCCGATACAGCACAGTCGTTATCAGACGCTGTTGCAACGCCTGCTGGCGAAGAACCCCGATGAACGCTTCAGCAACGCCGCAGAGCTGCTGGCGGCGCTCGATGCCCAGCCCGCGCCGGACCCGGAGGCCACCCTGATCCGTCCTGTGGTCACTCAGCAGGCCACGCTGGGCGCGCCATCGGCCAGCGAACTGGGGGATCTGCAACCGGTATCCATCGACATTCCACGCAGCACACCGGCCCCCGCGGCGACCTTGACGCCTTCCCCGGCAGCCAATACCGGTAACGCAGCGGCGCGACCGGCCACCAGCAACAGCAAACCACGTATGGCGCTGCTGGCGGTTGCCGTCGCTGCCGCGCTGGGTCTGGGCGGCGGCGCCTACTGGTGGCTCAGCCAGCCTGCCGCGCTGCAGGCCTCGGTCAGTACACCGCAAAGCGGCGCGCAGATTTCCCCAGACACCATTCCAGCCGCCGATACGGGCGAGGCGGGCGAACATCCGCTGCTCATGCCCGGTAAGCAGACGCTCTACCAGCGCGTATTGCTCAAGCCCGGGGCGCAACTGCTCAGTGCTCCGGGTGCCAGCACTGGCACGGCATTGCCGGCCTTTTCGGTGCTCTACGTGTATGCCCGGCGCAACCAGGACGGGCAGGCCTGGTTGCAGGTCGGCGCAGCCAGCGATGGCCGGGTGCAGGGCTGGATCGCCGCCGAGCAGGCCAGCGACTGGAAACAGAGCCTGGTGCTGAAGTTCACCGAACGCTCCGGGCGGGCACCGGTAATGTTCATGCAGCAGGCCGGCGACGTGGAACAGCTGATCGACCGCACCAGCCAGGCTCGCGAACTGCTGCTGCAGGCGCAGAACGAGCCCGAGCAGGTGCCGCAGGTGGTGGCGCTGGAACCCACCGCCAGCGCGGTACCGCAGGACCAGTTCTACCTGATGCCGATCTTCGACTTCCGCGAGGCCTTCGACGCAGAAGGCCAGCCGGTGCAACTGCTCAACATCGCCTCGATCGACCCCGGCAGCGCCGCCCGCAGCTCCGAACAACAGCCGCCCGCCACCCATGACGCAGGATTTCGCACCGGCATCGTGCTGGTGGTCGACACCTCGGTATCCATGCAGCCCTACATCGACCGTGTGCGCCAGGTGGTCAGCGAACTGCAGAGCCAGCTACAGGCCCGCGGCGAGCTGGATAACGTCAGCTTCGGCCTGGTCGGTTATCGCAACAGCACCGCGCGCACACCGGGTCTGAAGTACCTGAGCAAGACCCTGGTCAGTCTGCAGGAGGGCAGTGATCCACGGCGTTTCCTGCGCGCCGCCGAACAGGTGCAGGCAACCACGGTCTCCAGCCACTCGTTCAACGAGGACGCCTTCGCCGGCGTCATGCAGGCGGTCGAGGGCATGGACTGGTCGGGTTATGGCGGGCGCCTGATCCTGCTGGTCAGCGATGCCGGCGCGCTGCGCAAGAACGACCCCTTCAGCAGCACCCTGATGAACGAGGCCGAGGTACGCCAGGCCGCGCTGAGCAAGCAGATCAAGATCTTCGCCCTGCACCTGCGCACCCCGGCCGGCAAAGCCAACCATGCCTCGGCCGAACAGCAGTATCGGGTGCTGACCGCCGACAGCAACCCGCAGATCGGCGACCTCTACGTCTCGGTACCGGGCGGCGATGTCGAAGCGTTCGGCGAACGCGTGCGCGAGATCGGCTCGACCTTCGCCGAACTGGCCGCACAGGTCCGCGCCCAGCAAGCGCCCGTGCCGCCGCAGCTCGCCGACGACGGCAGCCTGGCGGCCAAATCGCAGGCCATCGGTTACGCCATGCACATGGATTTTCTCGGCCGCCGCAGCGCCAGCCAGGCGCCGCAGCTGGTCAGTGCCTGGACTGCCGACCGCGACCTGAGCAACCCGAGCCTGCCGACGCTGCAGGTGTGCGTGATGCTGACCAAGCTGCAGCTCAACGACCTGCAGCAGTCGCTCAAGCTGATCGTCGACGCCGCGCGCAAGACCAAGACCTCACCGGCGGATTTCTTCAGCGAGATCGCCAGCGCCAGCGCCTACATGAGTCGTGACCCCGCTGCGTTGCGCCAGGGCGCCAACCTGGCGCAGAGCGGCGTACTCGGCGAATACCTCGACGGACTGCCGTATCGCAGCAAGGCGCTGAGCATGACCCAGGACCTCTGGCTGTCGCTGTCGGTGGCCGAGCAGGAAGACTTCATCGACGAGCTGGAATCGAAGATTCGCCTCTACGAAACCTTCCATAACGACATGGCCAACTGGGTGCGCTTCGGTAACGCCGAGCCTGGCGACGCCCTGTACCGTGTACCGCTGTCGACACTGCCATGAAGATTCATCTGCAGCAGGTCCTCAAGCAGCGTGGTCAGGGCGCTCAGCGCTACAGCCTGGCCATCGAGCACCTGCTGCTGGAACCTGGTGCGCGAGTCGCGCTGGTCGGTCCCAGTGGCTGTGGCAAGAGCACGCTGCTCGACCTATTGGCCCTGGTGCTGGCACCGGATGCCGCAGAGACCTTCGACCTGCAGCCGGCCAGCACCGCAACCGACATCGCCGGGCTGTGGCGACAGGGCCGGCAGAGCCAGCTGGCGCAGCTACGCAGCCAGCACCTGGGGTACGTGCTACAGACCGGCGGTTTGCTCGGTTTTCTCGATGTACGCAGCAACATCGCCTTGCCTCGACAGCTCCTGGGGATGCCGGACAACGGCCAGGTGCTGCGGCTGGCACAGGCCCTGGACGTGCAGGAGCAGTTGGACAAGTATCCGGCGCAGTTGTCGATCGGCCAGCGACAGCGCGTCAGTTGTGCGCGAGCGCTGGCTCACGGGCCACGCCTGCTGCTAGCTGACGAGCCAACGGCAGCACTGGACCCACTCAATGCCGAGCGGGTCATGCAGCTGCTGCTGAACCAGGCCGAGGCGACCGGTGCGACCTGCATCGTCGCGACTCATGACGAGGCACTGGCGCAGCATGCCGGCCTGAGCATCCTGCGCATGAGCTGCCAGCGTGACGCTGACGGCGGCGTCAGCGCTCACCTGGAACGGGCTGCCTGATGCGTCCGCTGCTGATCGCCGGCCTGGCCTGGCAGGACTACCGCCGCGAGGCGCGTCTGTCGGCGTGCAGCGTCCTGGCGCTGGTGGCGGTGATCGCGCCGTTGCTGGTGCTGTTTGGCCTCAAGTACGGCCTGGTCGGCAGCCTCACCGAACGCCTGCAACGTGATCCCGCCGTGCGCGAAATCATCCCGCTGGGCGGCACTCGTCTGCAGGCAGAATTCATCGACGCACTGCAACAGCGTGAAGAGGTTGCCTTCGCCATCGCCCGCACCCGGCAGATCGCGGCTACCAGCGAGCTGCAGGCGCCAGCGGGCACCACGGTCAGCGTGGAGATGCTGCCGACCGCGGCCGGCGACCCGCTGCTGCAAGGTCTGCCGATACCCCAGACACTGCAGCAAGTGGTACTCAGCCATACGGCCGCGGAGAAGCTTGGGGTCGCTGCCGGCAGCCAGATTCAAGCACGCTTCGCTCGCCAGCAAGGCGGCATTCTGCAGTGGCAGCAGACCTCCGTGCAGGTGCTGGCGGTGCTGCCATTGGCGGCGTTCGAGCGTGACGCGCTGTTCGCCCAGGCGGCGCTGCTGGAAGCCGTCGAGGATTATCGCGACGGCCTTGGGGTCGCCGCACTGGGCTGGCCAGGCGCGGCGGCCAGCCAGGCACCGCGGATCTACCCGGGTTTTCGTCTTTATGCACGCACGCTGGAAGACGTCGAGCCGCTGCGCCAGTACTTCGCCGCGCAACAGGTGCAAGTCGTTACCCAGGCGGCGCAAATCGCTCAGGTACAAGCGCTGAGCCGCAACCTCGACCTGCTGTTCTGGCTGATCACCGCTCTGGCCCTCGGCGGCGCGCTGGCGGCCACCGGCGCCGGAGCGCTGGCAGCCGTCGAGCGTAAACAGCGCGAGCTGGCAGTACTGCGCCTGCTGGGCTTCGGCAGTGGTGCCCTGCTGCTGTTCGTAATCCTCCAGGCGCTGTACAGCGGCCTCTTCGCCAGCGCCTTGTCAGCCCTGCTGTACCGCCTGGCAGAGGGCGGCATCAACCATCTCTTCGTACAGGTGCCGGGCGACTACGCCAGTCGTCTGCTGCCCGAACATTACCTGGTCGCCCTTGGCGCCGTTCTGCTGGCCAGTGCCTTTGCCGCTGCGCTGGGCGGGCGGCGCGCGGCCAGGATCGACCCCTCACAAGGAATTCGCGATGTCTGACAGTCGTTTCGCTGCTTCCGCCCTGATACTCGCCACGCTCACGCTGGCAGCCTGCTCGCCAGGCGACGACGAGCCGCCTGCGGCAAACAAAGCCGCCGCACCCGCTCAGTCCCAGGCCCAACCTTCTCGCACGCTGGACCCGGAGCAACTGGCGAAACTGGACAACCCCAAGCCGTTGCCCGGCGACGTCAGCCTGCCATTGCCCTGCGGCGGCGAGATGGTCTTTCGTCATGTCTACGTCCTCACCCAGGGTAGCCTGGACGACCGGGAAGTCAGCCTCGGCTATCCGTTCAGCGAAGGCGAGGCCGGCTACAAGCAGTCGTTCATTTCCGGCTATCGCCGCGACTTCATCAACGGGCAGTTCAGCCTGCAGGACCTGGCACCAGAGTGGCAGAAGCAGATTGCCACTCGCCTGCCCAAGATCGACGCTGACAGCCCGCTGAAACCGATGATGTATTTCATCGGCAAGTACGAAGTCACTGCTCACCAGTACGCCCAGGTCATGGCCCAGGCTCAGTCGCTGGCCAGCGGCGAGCCTGCCCCCGCTTGCGCACCGGCCACCGACATGAGTGGACGCCTGCCACAGGTGAAGCTGTCGCGTTTCGAAGCCGAGCGCTTCGCAGCGGTCTATAGCGCCTGGTTGCTGGCCAATCACCGGGAGCTGCTACCTGTCAGTGGACGCGGCAAGAAAGCAGAGCAGGGCGGCACCGCCTTCGTCCGCCTGCCGACCGAGGTGGAGTGGGAGTTCGCTGCCCGCGGCGGCTCGGAAGTCAGCCGCCAGCAACTGGAAGCACGACTCTTCCCGCGCCCGGTCGAAGGTAGCGACGATGACGGTCCGCTGGGTAAGTGGGCGGTCTTCAACCAGGTGGCAGGTGGCACCGGTCAGGCACCTCGCTTGATGCCAATCGGCACCAAGCAGAGCAATCCACTGGGCCTGTTCGACGTGATCGGCAACGCCGCCGAGATGGTGCAGGAGTCCTTCCAGCTGGTCAGTGCCGGGCGCCGCCAAGGCACCTATGGCGGCTTCGTGGTCAAGGGCGGCAATTACCTGGAAGGCGAGGGCACGCTGTTTACCGGCATGCGCCGCGAGTATCCGCTGTTCGGCGCCGATGGCAGCGAACAACGTAATGAGACCACAGGTTTTCGCGTCGCCATCGGCGCACTGTCAGCGCCCCGCTCGCGTTATGACGAGCTTTTCAGCCAATGGCAGAAACAGGGGCGCCTGGCCGGTCTGACCGATGACATCGCCGCGGCCGATGATCCGACCCAACGCCTCGACAGCATCATCGCTAACGCCACCGACCCGCGCCTACAGGCCGAGCTTGGCCTGGTCAACGAAGAGCTCAAACGCAACGTCTCGTTGATTGCGCGCCAGCGCGAGGAGGCGGCCGGCAACCTGATCCAGTCGGCCGCGCTAGTGGCTGAAACCATCAACAACTACAACATCCGTCTGACCAACCTGCGTCAGAGCCAGCGTGAGGCCCAGCAGAAGAACGACACGGCCTCAGCACAGATCTTCGGCGCCGCCATCCGCAACGGCACCAGTGCGCTGAACGGGGCCGTAGCCATTTATATCGACAACATGGCCAGCGGCACCCGCTACACCAACGACGTCATCGAGGTGCAGTTTCAGCGCATCAAGGAGGAGCTTGCGCGCAAACCAGTGATCGGCAACAGCCTGGTCAGTCGCGCCACCTTGTTCGTCAGCCATGTCGCCCAGTATCGCCGCCAACAACGCGCCGATCCGGCCGAAATCCTCAAACAGTTACTGGAAACGCGGGCGGTCCAGCGACCATGAACCTCTTCGCGATAGCCCAGAAAAGTGAACGACCCAGATCAATCCACCACCAGCAGAGAGCCCTAGCTATGTCATCCACTGCACAAACCTCGCAACCCCGCAGCCGCGTACTGACCCTCGCCGCCATCGGTTTCACGTCGATGGCCGTACTGATCAGTGGCTGCTCCACCTCCGCCGTGAACCGTGTCGGCAAAAGCACCGAGGTGAACTACTACCCAAGCTGCTACCAGCCGGTTCAGCACCTGCGTGATACCGACTCCAACCTGACTCGCTCGGTAGCCACCGGCGCCGTACTCGGCGCAGTGGGCGGTGCACTGACCGGCGCACTGACTGCTGACAAGGAAGATCGCAAGCGCAATGCCGCCATCGGCGCCGCCGGCGGCGCCCTGGTCGGCGGCGCAGCTGCCTATTACACCACCAAGCAACAACAGATCAGCGACGACCGTCAGCGCATCGGTGCCTACTCGACCGATATCAATGCCAGCGCCACCACCTTCGACCGCAGCATCGCCTACGCCGAGGCTTCCCAGAGCTGCTACCAGAACGAGTTCAGCAACCTGCTGAAACAGCGCAAGTCCGGTGCGGTCAACGAGCAGGAAGGTCGCAAGCGTCTGGCCGAGATCATCTCCGGTCTGAACGAGTCCAACGACCTGATCACCGCTGTCAACGGCAAGGCCGGCGAAGACCTGAGCAACTACACCCAGGCGTACGAGGCTGACCTGAAAAATGTCGGCGTCGAGCGCGCCGAAGTGACCACAGCGGCCAAGGCACCCGCCAAGAAGCCGGCCAAAGTACCAGCCGAAGCGGTCAAGACCGAACAGGTTCTGCAGCAGGCCGAAGCCAAGAAAGCCAAGAGCCAGCAAGTGGCAACTGCCGGTGCCACCCAGGTCAACAGCATGTGCAACAACCCGGACATGGGCGATTGGGCACCGATTCCTTGCCCTGTCTGAGTCATTTCGGATGAGTAACTGACCGAGTGCTCCGCCGGTTCTCCTTCCAGGGCAGAACCGGCGGCCATCGGTACTTCGACCAAGGAGGGCCAATGTCCGACTACCTGATCGGGTTGAGAAACACCCCATCACAGATCATGGCGCGGCAACGCATCGAGGCCATGATCGACCTGCGCAAACTCTATTTCGCCATCGATGCCGACCCGGCCATTTCCGGTGCCGGTGTGGTGTATATCGATTCCAATTTCAATGTGGTGACCCTGCGAGAGTTCACCCCGATCTGCAGCATCAAGCCCAAACGCATCATCATCCGTGAGGCGCCGCGCAATATTTCACCGCAGCAGTTTGCCCAGCAGGTCCAGGGCAACCCGCGGGAATCGCGAGTAGTCGCAGAAAGCGTCAATACCACGCTGGCCTGCGCCGGGGCGGTCTTGGGTTGGATCGCGATTATCGGCGGGTCGGCCATCGTGCCGTTCACCGGAGGTGCGAGCCTGGTGATTACCAGTCTCGGTGTCGCAGCAGCCTCGGCGAGTTCCTTGCAGTGCGTCGCCGGCGCAGCGAGGGTGTATACCGAAATCAAGGATCCAGAAGCCCTCGACAGGCTGGATAGCGAAGAGTGGTACCAGAATACCTCGAAGGCTCTGGATATCATTTCCCTGGGCGGTGTTGCCGGAAGTGGTGCAACGGTTCTGCGCGTCATGAACATGCGTAGAGCCATGACCGGCCGCAGCTGGTATCAGAGCCTCAGTGGGCTCAGCCGACAGGAGCGCCGCCGCCTGACCAACGAGATCCTCGAAAATCGCAACCCGGCCCTCACTCCCGCGATGCGCAAGGCCCTGCAAAGCAGTGGTCAGCTTCCCAAACGCATGGCCACCACTGAGATTTCTTCGGCATTGGCAATCAACATCAAGGACGCCCTGGGCGCCGGTATCGGTTTGCTAGGGAGCTCTACGGTGCAGACCTATGCCATCGGCCTGTATGAGGAGCTGGACGAGTGAAACAGGGGCCGGATTTTCTGACGATACTGCGCCAACACTTTCTGATTTTCATCAGTGCGTTCTACCTGGCGCTATTTTCCCTGGCGATCAGCATGATCCTGTTGCTCGAGGTGTATCCACCTAGCCAGCAGCAGTATGGCGTCTACATGATGTCCTGCAGCGCAGGGATCGCGATCTACCTGTGCATGGCCAACCTGCTGATCATCCGCGGCCGCCCCTGGGCAGTGTGGCTGGTCGTCACGGCCATGGTGGCCTGCATGCTGGTGGCGCTCGGACACTGGGGTAGACGCGCTCCAGACGTGATGTACAGCATTGGCCTGATACTGCCCCTTGCTACTCTGTTGACCCTCAACAGTAAGCGCTACCGCGCGATGCTCGACGCCATGGTGGAAGTTCGAGGCCAGCGTATCGCCTGGCGTCAGCGTAACCGGAAAGCACCTAAACGCTAGTAAACACCTTCCGGTCGCACATGCGACTGTTATAGCGTTTGCTTCACCCCAATAGAAAAAGCCCCTGCTGACGTTCATCAGCAGGGGCTTTTTCTTGGGTGGGCAGGATCATCCTGCCCACCGCTACACAACATCAGAAGTCCAGGTTCGAAACCGCCAGGGCGTTGGACTCGATGAAGTCGCGGCGCGGCTCTACCGCATCGCCCATCAGGGTGTTGAAGATCTGGTCGGCGCCGATGGCGTCCTCGATGGTCACCTTGAGCATGCGGCGAACTTCCGGGTCCATGGTGGTTTCCCACAGCTGATCCGGGTTCATCTCACCGAGACCTTTGTATCGCTGTACGCTGTGGCGCTTGGTGCTTTCATGCATCAGCCAGTCCAGCGCTTCCTTGAAGGTGCTGACCGCTTTCTTGCGCTCGCCGCGCTGCACGTAAGCGCCTGCTTCCAACAGGTTGTTGAGCTGGTCGCCCAGCGTCGTGACCGTCTTGTAATCGTTGCTGGCGAAGAAGTCGCGGTTGAAGGTGGTGTAGCTGGACAGACCGTGCGCCTTGACCTCGACCACGGGCAACCAGACGTGACGCTCTTGGTCTTCACGCAGGCTGGCAGTGTAGGTCTGGCCAGATTTCTCCATGGTCTTCAGGCGCGCGCTGAAGCGCTCCATCCAGGCCTGCATGCCGGCGTGGTCGGCCAGTTGTTCGATGCCGATGCTCGGCAAGTAGACGAAGTGCTCGGTGGTGTCCTTGGGGTAGACGCGCGACAGGCGATCCAGGGTCTTCATCACACGGCGGTATTCGCCCACCAGCTTCTCCAACGCGCCGCCGGACAGGCCCGGAGCGTTCTCGTTGACGTGCAGGCTGGCGTCTTCCAGGGCCGACTGGGTCATGTATTCATCCATGGCCTCGTCGTCCTTGATGTACTGCTCCTGCTTGCCTTTCTTGACCTTGTACAGCGGTGGCTGGGCGATGTAGATGTAGCCACGCTCGATCAGCTCGGGCAGCTGACGGAAGAAGAAGGTCAGCAGTAGGGTGCGGATGTGCGAACCGTCGACGTCAGCATCGGTCATGATGATGATGTTGTGGTAACGCAGCTTGTCGATGTTGTACTCCTCACGCCCGATACCGCAGCCCAGCGCGGTGATCAGGGTGCCCACTTCCTGGGAGGAGAGCATCTTGTCGAAGCGCGCCTTCTCGACGTTGAGGATCTTGCCCTTGAGCGGCAGGATGGCCTGGGTTTTGCGGTTACGGCCCTGCTTGGCAGAACCGCCCGCGGAGTCACCCTCCACTATGTAGAGTTCGGACAGCGCCGGGTCTTTCTCCTGGCAGTCAGCCAGCTTGCCGGGCAGGCCGGCGATATCCAGAGCGCCCTTGCGACGGGTCATTTCACGCGCCTTGCGCGCTGCTTCACGGGCACGGGCGGCGTCGATCATCTTGCCGACCACAGCCTTGGCTTCGTTCGGGTTCTCCAGCAGGAAGTCGGCGAAGTACTTGCCCATTTCCTGTTCGACCGCAGTTTTCACCTCGCTGGAGACCAGCTTGTCCTTGGTCTGCGAGCTGAATTTCGGGTCCGGCACCTTCACCGAAATGATCGCGGTCAGTCCTTCACGGGCATCGTCACCAGTGGTGCTAACCTTGAACTTCTTGGCCAGGCCTTCCTGCTCGATGTAGTTGTTCAGGTGGCGGGTGAGGGCAGAGCGGAAGCCCGCCAGGTGGGTACCACCGTCACGCTGGGGAATGTTGTTGGTGAAGCAGAGGATGTTCTCGTTGAAGCTGTCGTTCCACTGCAGGGCCACTTCCACGCCGACGCCATCTTCTTCGCGCTGGATATTGAAGTGGAATACCTGGTTCACCACGGTCTTGTTGGTGTTGAGGAATTCGACGAAGGCTTTCAGACCACCCTCGTACTTGAACAGCTCTTCCTTGCCGGTGCGCTCGTCACGCAGCAGGATGCCCACACCAGAGTTGAGGAAGGACAGCTCGCGCAGACGCTTGGCCAGGATGTCCCAGCTGAAGTGAATGTTGGCGAAGGTACCTTCAGAGGGTTTGAAATGAATCTGCGTACCCGTGCCATCGGTATCGCCAACAGCGGCCAGGGGCGCTTGCGGTACGCCGTGGACGTAGGTCTGTTCCCAGACCTTGCCGCTACGGCGGATGGTCAGCACCAGCTCCTTGGAGAGGGCGTTCACCACCGATACGCCCACGCCATGCAGGCCACCGGATACCTTGTAGCTGTTGTCGTCGAACTTACCGCCGGCGTGCAGTACGGTCATGATGACTTCGGCTGCCGAGACGCCTTCCTCTTTGTGCATGTCGACCGGGATACCACGGCCGTTGTCACGCACAGTGATCGACTCATCAGGGTGGATGGTGATGGTGATCTCGCTGCAGTGACCCGCCAGCGCTTCGTCGATCGAGTTGTCGACCACCTCGAACACCATGTGGTGCAGACCACTACCATCGTCAGTGTCACCGATGTACATCCCGGGACGTTTGCGTACGGCGTCCAGTCCTTTCAGC
>Ga0070754_10000879_pt1 | contig 25709 bp, 19 predicted proteins | sample VirMetDEL_Sep_01_FD_75181 | JGI IMG/M metagenome (GOLD analysis project Ga0070754, IMG submission 75181) | Aqueous microbial communities from the Delaware River and Bay under freshwater to marine salinity gradient to study organic matter... | ecosystem: Environmental > Aquatic > Marine >...
ACAGCTGCTTCTTTACCACTCATGAGTGGGCGCAGCACTTCGTCGACCAGACCGTCTTCGATCAGGGGTTCAATGCGTTTAGGAGTCTTCATCAGCTTTTATTGTGGGTCCTTTATTACCAAACACGCGTATGGCACTCGTTATACGGCAATCGGCTCGCCTCGGGGAGGGGCTACCGAGCTTTGACCACCGAAGAATGCATCCAATATGCCAGTTTTCCACGCAATTCAGCGTTCAATGATCGCTGTCACGCCCTGCCCTCCGGCGGCACAGATTGAAATCAGCCCGCGCCCCTTGCCCGCGACGTCCAACAGCTTGGCCAGGTTGGCGACGATACGCCCGCCCGTCGCGGCAAACGGATGGCCGGCGGCCAGGGAACTGCCCTTGACGTTGAGGCGGCTGCGGTCGATCGAACCCAGCGGCGCGTCCAGCCCCAGGTGCGTCTTGCAGTAGTCCGCATCTTCCCAGGCCTTGAGCGTGCACAACACTTGGGCAGCGAATGCTTCGTGGATCTCGTAGTAATCGAAGTCCTGCAGTGTCAGGCCATTCCTCGCCAGCAAACGCGGCACGGCGTACACCGGCGCCATCAACAGGCCTTCGGCGCCGTTGACGAAATCCACCGCCGCCGCTTCGCCGTCGCGCAGGTAAGCCAGGATCGGCAAGCCGCGCTCCCTGGCCCAGGCTTCGCTGCCGAGCAACACCAGGGAGGCGCCGTCCGTCAGCGGCGTGGAGTTGCCGGCGGTGAGCGTGCCTTTGGCGCTGCGCTCGAAGGCGGGCTTGAGGCCGGCGAGTTTTTCCAGGGTCAGGTCGGGGCGCAGGTTGTGGTCGCGGGTCAGGCCCAGAAACGGGGTGAGCAAATCGTTGTGCCAGCCTTCGGCGTAGGCCGCGGCCATTTTCTGGTGGCTCTCCAGGGCGAGCTGGTCTTGCTCGGCGCGCGGAATCTGCCAGGTCTGCGCCATCAGCTCACAGTGCTGACCCATGGATAAACCGGTGCGGGGTTCGCCATTGCGCGGCAGCTCGGGTTTGAGGTGATGGGGACGGAGTTGTAACAAAAGTTTTAGTTTGTCCGCCAAGGATTGGCTGCGGTTGGCCTGCAGCAGAATCTTGCGCAGCCCTTCGTTCACCCCGATCGGTGCGTCGGACGTGGTGTCCACCCCACCGGCAATCCCGCATTCGATCTGGCCCAGGGCAATCTTGTTGGCCACCAGCAACGCCGCCTCCAGCCCGGTGCCGCAGGCCTGCTGAATGTCATAGGCCGGGGTTTGCGGCGACAGGCGCGAACCCAGCACGCATTCGCGGGTCAGGTTGAAGTCGCGCGAATGCTTGAGCACCGCGCCGGCGACCACCTCGCCCAGGCGCAGGCCATGCAGGTTGTAGCGCTCGATCAGGCCTTCGAGGGTCGCCGTCAGCATCGCCTGGTTGCTCGCCGTGGCATACGGGCCATTGGAGCGGGCGAAAGGAATGCGATTACCGCCAATGATCGCTACACGGCGCAATTGAGTCATGGAAAGCTCCCTGTCGGTTGTGGGGTAAGTCGTTCAGACTAGCCTAGGCTCAATCGAACGACTGCCGCCGCGAGGTGGTCAACCCTTTGAACCCCAGCCTTTGGAGAGCGTTCCATGTCTGACCGTTATATCGACTTCGCCAACTCAAGCCTCGGCCATCGCCTGGTCGCCGCCATTGGCCTGCCGTCACCGGCACGCCTGGAGCGCTGGCAAGCCGGGCGTCTGCGCCCGGTCGACGGCGCGCTGCTGCTCGGCGGCGGGGCGCTGGCGGCCAAGGTGCTGGCGTTTGCGCACAAACTCACCGAGGCCATTTATAGCTACGGCGCCGGGCCGCTGGAAGCCCCGGCCTGGATTCCCGGGCATGGCCCCAAGCTCAAGGCGCTGGTGTTCGACGCCAGCGACTTGCAACACACCGACCAGCTCAAGCAATTGCGCGAGTTCTTTCAGCCCCTGCTGAAAAACCTCGATCACAGCGCGCACCTGGTGATCCTCGGCCGCGCGCCGGAAAGTCTCAGCGACCCGTTCGCCGCCAGCGCCCAGCGCGCCCTCGAAGGGTTCAGCCGCTCCCTGGCCAAAGAACTGCGCAACGGCGGCGTATTGCAATTGCTGTCGGTCGGCCAAGGTGCCGAGGACCAGCTGGAAGGGGCGTTGCGGTTTTTCCTGTCGCCCAAAAGTGCCTACATCTCGGGCCAGGTGATTCGCCTGGAAGCCTGCGCCACCCCCGTCGAAGACTGGACCCGCCCGCTTGCCGCGCGCAAGGCGCTGGTCACCGGCGCGGCGCGCGGCATTGGCGCCGCCATCGCCGAAACCCTCGCCCGCGATGGCGCCGAGGTGATTCTGCTGGACGTGCCCCAGGCCAAGGCTGACCTCGAAGCCCTGGCGGCGCGCCTGGGAGGGCGCAGCATCGTGCTGGACATCTGTGCCGAAGACGCCGCCCGCCAGTTGATCGAACAACTGCCGGACGGCCTCGACATCCTCGTCCATAACGCCGGCATCACCCGCGACAAAACCCTCGCCAACATGACCCCGGAATACTGGGACGCCGTGCTGGCGGTCAACCTCAATGCGCCGCAAGTGCTGACCAAGGCCCTGCTCGACAGCGGCACCCTGCACGACAACGCACGCGTGGTGCTGCTGGCCTCCATCAGCGGGATTGCTGGCAACCGCGGGCAAACCAACTATGCCGCGAGCAAGGCCGGGTTGATCGGTTTGGCCCAGGCCTGGGCGCCGCTGTTGAAAGCGCGGGGGATCAGCATCAACGCCGTGGCTCCCGGTTTTATCGAAACCCAGATGACCGCGCATATCCCCTTCGCCCTGCGTGAGGCCGGGCGCCGCATGAGCTCCCTGGGCCAGGGCGGCTTGCCGCAGGACGTCGCCGAAGCGGTCGCCTGGCTCGGTCAGCCGGGTTCCGGCGCGGTCAGCGGCCAGGCACTGCGGGTGTGTGGGCAAAGTGTACTGGGAGCGTAAGCATGGACTGGACCACCCTGGACCACCCGCCGCAGCTTATGCCGTTGTACTGGCGCGCGGCGCTCAAGCGCAGGATCACCGGCAGCCATTTGCCCGAGCAGGGGTTTCGCTGCCGCGTGAGCGTCAACCCCGAGCAGGTGGCAGCGTATCGCCACGTGTGTGGCTTTGCCGACAGCCCGATGCTGCCGGCAACGTATCCGCACGTGCTGGCGTTCGGCCTGCAGTTAAAACTGCTGACGGCGCCATCGTTTCCGTTCCCGTTGTTGGGGCTGGTCCACCTGCGCAATCGCATCCGTGTGTATCGGCCCTTGGGGGCGGTGAGTGAGCTGACCATCGCCGTCCACGCACACCATCTCAAACCCCACGCCAAGGGCGCGACGTTTGAGCTGGTGACCACCGCCGAAGATGCCCTCGGCCTGCTGTGGGAAGCGCAGAGCCGCATGCTCTGCCGTGGCGTGAAGCTCGACAGCGCAGCGGCGGACGACGCCTTGCCCACGCCCACCCAGGTCAGCGAACTGACCCGCTGGAAAGCCCCGGCCGATATCGGCCGTCGTTACGCCCGGGTGTCCGGCGACTACAACCCGATCCACTTGAGCGCCCTGACCGCCAGACTATTCGGTTTCCCCCAAGCCATCGCCCACGGCCTGTGGAACAAGGCGCGCACCCTCGCCGCCCTCGGCGAGCACCTGCCTGCGGCGAATATCGAAATAGAGGTCGAATTCAAGAAACCGGTGCGCCTGCCCAGCGAGGTCACCCTGCACGCCAGCGTCGCCGGTTCCAGTGGCCAGTTGTGGTTGAAAGGCGCGGGGGAGATTGAACACATGGTCGGCCGGTGGCAGCCGATTGGCTGAAACCGGCCGCTCATCTCTCTCGGGGCAACAGCGTGTCAGCGCGGCGGGTAGCTGGAAAGGATTCGCGCGATCGTCTTGCGGATGGCGTTGCTGCGATCCTGCGGCTCGGGCGAGTTGGCCATGATCTGCTCGTCGCTGCCGCGCCAGACGAGTTTGCCGTCCTTGCCGTCGAGCAGGTCGATCTGGATGGTCGCCACCTTGTAGGTGATGTTGCGCGTTTCGTTGTACATCGGCGCGCCCCAGTAGCCATTCCACGGCCCGCCCCAGGCGCCGCCGTAGTTGGTGCTGACTTGTTGCTGGCGGTCTTCGACGATCAGGTAGGCCTGCGCATTCAGGTCCGCCCGAGTGCCCGCCGCCGCAGGGCGCAGGCCGCGTTGGTCGAGTTGTTCGCCGACGGCCTGGCGGATACGTTGTTCGGTGAGGTCGCTCTTGATCCGCGGATCATCGGGACGGTATTGCAGCGCCGGATCTTTCCAGGCCCAACTGCGGTAGGCGCCGAAGTCCCGGCTGGCATCGAAATCGTGGTTGACCTGCTGGTCTGGCAACCGCCCAGCAGCACGACCAAAGCGAGCGTTGCGATACGTCCAAACATGGTGGTTCTCCAACGAGCGACCCGGGCATTAAATGAGAATAGCTGTTAACTGGGAGGATACGCCGTCATTGCCTTTTGCACAGCCTTGCGCAACGCATCCGCTCGCTCACTGAGGCTGCCCTGACTGCCGGTTTCGGCGCTGGCGCTCCACACCGGCTGACCGCTGCGTGCATCGAACAGATTGACCCGCACCACCACGACCTGAACTTCATAGGTACGCACGATCGGCGCCGTGTTGTACATGCCGTAGCCATTGCCATAACGATTGTAGCCACCGTACCCATAGCCGTAGTCATCCTGGACCTGCTTGAGGCGCTTCTCCAGATGCACGTCGGCGCTCACCAGCAGGTCGGGCGCGCGGTTGTCGTGCAGGGGGCGCAAGCCTCGCTGGTCGAGGGCGCCGCTGACCGCTTCGGCAATCTGCGCCGAGTCCGCCCAGGCCGTGCCCGCCGGCAACTGGCCGTTGCGCCAGGCCCAAATGCGGTAGGCGCCGTAGTCACGCACCGGCGCGGGGTAGGCGCTGGCATCAAAGGTCCTGGCCGCCTGGGCCGGAGCCGGCGGCATCGGCGCCGAGGTGGCCACGTAGGGATTGGGGCTGGAGCAGGCGCCCAGCCCAAGGAACAACAGGATTAACCCGAAACGACGCATTTCGACCTCCACTGACTGGGCCGCTTAAACCGGACGGCAGATCCAGTGCAAATAACGCCCAAGTCCGGCAAAGCTTGGGTGACGACGATGGGCGAGCTCCATCTCCAGCACATCCTGCAACGCCACGCGGGCCTGGAATTCCACCGGCATATAATCGTGGAACACCCGCACGCCGCTCTGGCTTTCGACCTGCCAAAGCCCCTCGAGTTGCGCCGCCAGCTCTCGCGGGTCGAGCGGCTGCTGCGGGGTCAGGCTCTATTTTTCGCCGGCCACGTCGTTCTTGCGCATTTTGCGGAAGTGGCCTTTGAGCAGGTTGCGGTAAATCAGCGCATCGCGATTGTAGAACGCCAGGGACAGCCAGCCGCCAGGCACCGTCAACTGGTGCAGCACGGGCAGGATCGCGTGGGGTTCGGCCAGCCATTCGAGGACCGCGTGGCACAGCACCACATCGTAGGGTTCGGTGAGTTGGCCGAGCAGGTCTTGCCAGGGCGCATGGATGAAGGTCGCGCTCTGCCCCGCCTCGGCGAAGCGTTGGCGCGCACCGCTCAGCATCGGCTCGGCGGGTTCGGCCAGGGTCACCTGATGCCCGCGCTCGGCCAGCCACAGCGACATGTGCCCCAGGCCCGCGCCGATATCCAGCACACGCAACGGCCGTTGCGGCAGGGCTTCGGTGAGGTCGGCCTGCAATACCGCCAGGCGAATCGCGCCCTTGGCACCGCCGTAGATCTTCTCGGCAAAACGCGTGGCCAGTTGGTCGAAGTGACGATCACTCATGGATAAACCGCCGTTCGCTGTCGGCCAGCTTGGCGCGCACCACCTCGTTCATGTCCAGGCCCAACTCGCTGCACAGCAACAGCAGGTACAGCACGATATCGCCGACTTCCTGGCCGGCATGGGCGAGTGTGTCGGCGGGCAACTGGCGCGACTGGTCTTCGGTGAGCCATTGGAAGATTTCCACCAACTCGGCCATTTCCACGCTGGCGGCCATGGCCAGGTTTTTCGGGCTGTGGAATTGTTTCCAATCGTTGGTATCGCGGATGCGATGCAGGCGTTCGGTGAGGTGTTCGAGGTTCATGAGGGGCTCCTGAAGGGGTATAGCTTCGGGGGGATCAGGGATGAAGGCAAGTGAATCCGGGGGATGGACTTTAGGGCGCTATCGCAGGCAAGCCTGCTCCCACATTTGAATGGATTCGCAAATCAGAATGTGGGGGCTGGTTTGGCGGTGATGGGGTCTAGTCGACGACGCTGAATTCGATTCGGGCGGTTTGGCCGGCCTCGTCGAGAACGCTGAGCTGGTAGCGGCCCAATTGCTCGAAACTGGCGTTGATGCTGTCCTGGTTGGCGCTGTCGCCCAACGGCGCACCGTTGAGGAACCACCAGCGCCGGCCGCTGCCGCCCAGCGCCGAGATCTTCAGGCGCAGCGCCTGTTGGCTGGCAGCGGGCAGGCGCAGCTGATCGCCTTCGCGCACGCCGACGATCGACAACGGCGAGGACGCCGCCAGGGCCGGCGGCGGACAATCGGGGTCCGCGGCCGGCAAGCGTGCGTCGCGGCGTTCGGCCCGCGGTAGCCAGGGTTCCAACGGCGCGGGCCACAGGGCAATGTTCTTCAACTGCGCGCCCGGGCAATGGGCGTCCACCCTCAAACCCTTGGGGTTGACCCAGACGCTTTCCATCAAGCCCACACCCAGCGGTTGATCCAGTGCCAGCAAGGTCGGCGGTGTGGTGTTGTCCAGCGTCCAGGCGAAACGCTGGCGCCGGCAATTCGGATCGCTGCGGCTCATGGGCTGGCCCAGCGGCCAGCAGATCGCCGCCACGCCGACGTTTGCCGGCACCGGTTTGACCGGCGCGCTGATGCCACGCTGGCTGTCGCGGTTGGTCAACACATCGTGTACCTGCAACATCAAGGGCGCGGCCGAGGCCAAGCCGAACTGCCCCGGCACTGGCGTGCCGTCGGGGCGGCCGATCCACACGCCGATCAAATAGCGCGGCCCCACGCCGATCGCCCAAGCATCGCGGAACCCGTAGCTGGTGCCGGTTTTCCAGGCCAGCACCGGGCGCTGCACCAGTTCGGCACGCGGGTCGCGGTCGGGCCGCGCCTGGCCGCTGAGGATACGCCGCACAATCCAGGCGGACCCTGGCGACAGTAAAGGCCTTTCTTTAAGCGTATCGTCCGGCTGTAATCGAATCGTGGCGCTCCTGCCGTCGCGAGCGAAAGCGCTGTAGCCGCTCACCAGATCTTCCAGGCGACTGCCCGCGCCGCCCAGGATCAGCGCCAGGTTCGGCTCGGCCAACGCCGGCAGCGCCAGCGGCACCCCGCCGATACGCATCTGCGCGGCGAAGCGCTTCGGCCCGTAGGCTTCCAGCAACTGCACCGCCGGCAGGTTGAGCGAACTGGACAACGCCGTGCTCGCCGGCACCGCGCCGGTAAAGCCCATGGAGAAGTTGCCCGGCCGGTAATCGCCATAGCGCCTGGGCACATCCTGCAACAGCGATTCGGAGTGAATCAGCCCGTCGTCCAGGGCCATGCCATACAGGAAGGGCTTGAGGGTCGAGCCCGGCGAACGCAGGGCGCTGATCATGTCCACATGGCCGAAGCGCTTGGCATCATTGATGTCCACCGAGCCGAGGTAGGCGCGCACGGCCATGCTGTCTTCCTCCACCACCAGGATCGCCGCCGAGGTGTATTCCGGCAAACGCGCGCGCCAGCCCAGCAGCAGGTCTTCGAGACGGCGTTGCAGGGTGGCATCCAGGGTGGTGCGGATCAGCGGCGGGCTGTCGGGGCGGTTCAGGCGACGGGCGAGCAAGGGCGCCAGGCTGGGCTCCAGGCGCGGCGCGAGCAGCAACGGTTCTTCCAGCGCTTCGGCCACTGCCGATGACGGCCATACCTGGAACTCGCCGAGGCGGCGCAGCACCTTGTCCCGCGCTTCCTGGGCGCGCTGGGGGTGGCGGTCGGGGCGCAGGCGGCTCGGCGCCTGGGGCAACACCGCGAGCAAGGCGGCTTCGGCGTGGGTCAGTTGCGCCGGCGACTTGCCCAGATACGCCCAACTGGCCGCCGCCACGCCTTGCAAGGTGCCGCCAAACGGTGCGCGGTTCAGGTACAGGTTGAGAATCTCGGCCTTGGACAAATGCCATTCCAACTGCGCAGTGCGCCACAGCTGGCGCAGCTTGCCGTGGAACGTGCGCGAATGGGGATCGAGCAAACGGGCGACCTGCATCGACAAGGTGCTGCCGCCCGACACCACCCGCGCACCGGTCAGGTTCTGCCACGTCGCCCGCGCCAGCGCCAACGGGTTTACGCCGGGGTGCTGGTAGAACCAACGGTCCTCGTAGGTGAGCAACGCATCGAGGTAATACGGCGACACCTCAGCGGTTTGCACCGGGTAACGCCACACGCCATTGGCATCGGCAAACCGCCACAACGGCGTGCCATCCTCGGCCAGCACCACCCGCGCCAGGTCGTCCTTGGGCAGCGGCAGGGGCCAGATGCGGTCGGCCAACCACAGCAGGGCAATCATCAGGAGCAGGCTCGCGAGGGTCCAGCGAGCAACTAAACGCAAACTCAAACGGGCAAACCTCTATGCTTGTAGGGAACTAGCCTGTCGCAATAACAACCAAAGGCACAGACACGCCCACCTTCTCATCAGGACACACACATGCAGGTAGAAAGCTTCTTCGAATGGTTGGGCCAGGCGCTCGGTTCCGTCATCCGTTTTATCGTCGACGGCCTCAGCGGCATCTTCGGTGCCTTGACCCACGCCGGTGGCAACTTTATTGATGGCCTGTCGCGTACCTTGGGCATGGACACTTCCATCATCAGCATCATTACCCTGATCCTCGGCCTGATGCTGCTGTACTCGGCGGTACGCGCCTTCATGCGCGCATCGATCATCATGGGCATCATCTGGCTGATGCTCGGCCTGTGGCTACTCAGCTGGGTAGTCCACTAACCCCAAAAAAACACCACCAATCCCTGTAGGAGGGGGCTTGCCCCCGATAGCTGTATTTCAGTCAATGCATCAGGTGACTGACCCACCGCCATCGAGGGCAAGCCCCCTCCCACATTTAGCCCTCATTCCACATTTAGCCCCATTCCCAGATTTAGCCTCCACTGCACATTTAGCCCCCATTCCACATCGAGCTTTCAACGCCCCTTGATCACCAGATCCACCGGCGTCTCCCCCACCGCCTGCCAGTTCGGCCGATACATCGACTCCACCTGCGGCGGCGGCACCCGATACGTCCCCGGCGTCACCGCCCGCGCCAGATACAACAAGTGCGTGGTGCCATAGCCATCCAGGTTCATCGCCGCCACGTAGCGGTCATCACGAAACTCCTGATGCTTGAGCGAGGCGTTCTGCATCGACTCGCGCCATTCCTTCACCTGGCTGCTGGCGTTTTCCAGGCTTGCGGCGCTTTGCGCGAGGTTCTGGTTTTCCAGCTCCAGGCCTGCCGGCAGCAGGTACACCACCAGGGCATCCGGTACACGCTGCTTGGCGCTGACCGCCAGATGCACCAGCACCAGGTCGCCGCTGTTGAGGCTACGCAGGTTCAGCGGCTGGCCGTTCATGCCCAGGTATTCGCGGCGGATGCTCAGGTTGTCGCCGCCAGCGGCCGGTGGCACTTGTGGATAACCCGAGATCGTCAACTGCTGGTACACCGGCGTCTCGCCCTGATTGCGCAGGCTCAGGTCGCTGGACAGCAGCGCGCCCGTCAACGCCAGCGTCGACTGTTGATTATTCAATTCGCGCACGCCGCCGCTGCCGGTGAGCGACACCTGCCAATTCGACTCGGGCTGGGCGAACCCGAGGCGCCCGGCCAGGAACAGCGAGTTGCGTTCCTGGGTCGACAGGTACGGGCTGGCCGCCAATTGATCCGACAAGGTGAACAAGCGCTCTTCACGCTTGCCCTTGGCCAGGTCGTTTTCTTCGAGCAACGCCAGGATCATCGCCTGGTCGCGCAGCGGGCTGCCGTAGTCGCCAGCCATTCCTTGGCATTGCGCTGCGCCGCCAGCCCTGCGAGCAAGGCTTGATCGGCGCGCGGCTGGTCGCCCATCTTCTGCAAGGCGATGGCCAGTTGCACCAGTGGCAACCCGGAGCGCGCATCGCTGCGCCGCTCGAACAGACTGCGCAACGCGCCCAACGGCGCCTGCTGACTGCGCGCCAGTACCAGGCCGGCGTAGGCCTGCACAGCGAAGCGGGTGTGCTCGGCGTTGTCGCTGTAATCAACTTCGATCAGGTTGCGCTCCTGCACATACCGCAGCAGACGCTCACTGGCTTTCTTCAAGGCTTGCGGCGGCACGGCGAAGCCCTGGTCGCGGGCGCGCAGCAGGAAGTCGGTGACATAGGCGGTCAGCCAGTATTCCTCTTCGCCATCGGCGCCCCACAAGCCAAAGCTGCCGTTGTAGCGCTGCATGCCCAGCAGGCGTTCGATGCCCAGCTCGATCTTGCGTTTGCGCTCGGTGTCCGGCTCACCCTTGATGCCCAGGCGCTTGAGCAAGGCATCGTCGGCATACAGCGACGGGTACAGGCCGCTGGCGGTCTGCTCCAGGCAACCGTAGGGGTAAGCCTTGAGCGCACTGATTTGCGCGCCGAGGTTCAACGGCGGCCGGCTCGACAGGCTCAACAACGCCTCGCGCCCCGCGCTGTCGAATTGATCGAGCGCCCCCGCCGGCAAGCTCCACGGCTGCTCCTTGAGCACCGCACGATAGTGCTTGAGCAAGGCCGGATAGGCCGGGCGCACGCCCAAGGTCCATTCGCGGCTGAACGGCGGCAGGTTTTCACCGGGCAGGTCCAGGCCATTCACCGTGACCTTGAGCTTGCCCTGCCCCAGACCGCCCCAGGCTTTCACCGGGATGCGCAGCGTGGTGCGCTGGCCCTGTTTCAGTTCAAGCGATTGCGCGGCGTTGTCGACCAGTTCCAGTTGCCCTTCGGCGCTCAGTTGCATGTCGAGCTTTTGCGCCTTGCCCGACAGGTTGGACAGGTCCAGCGCCAAGCTGGTCTGGTCGCCGCCCGCGAGGAAGCGCGGCGCCGACAGTTCGGCAATCAGCGGTGCGGCGATCACGGTTTTGGCTTCAGCCATGCCGTAGCGGTCATCGCTCCAGGCCTGGGCCATCAGGCGCAACTCGCCGTTGAAGTCGGGGATATTGACGCTGACTTCACCCTCGCCCTGCGCGTTCAACGTCACCGGTGCGCTTTGCAGGGCGACGATGGTCACGCTGGTGTCCGGGCGTTTGCCGCCCTTGGCCAATGCGGCGTCACCGCCGAAGGCCAGGCTCGCCAGGCGGCCCTGGCCGGCTTCGATCAGTTGACCATAGATGTCGAACTGGTCCACGCCATACGACTTGCGGCCGAACAGGCTGGAGTACGGATCGGGCGTCGGGTATTCGGTGATATTGAGGATGCCCACGTCCACCGCCGCCACCAGCACATGCACCTGCTTGGGCACGCTGCCGTCGGCATTTTTCGCGGTAACTTTCACCGTCAGCGCTTGTTTGGGGCGCATTTTTTCCGGCGCGGTGAGGGTCAGCCCCAGTTTGCGCTGGGTGCGATCCAGCGGCAGGTGCAGCAGGCCCACCGCCCGTTTGGGGGTGATGTTGGCTTTGCGCTCGCCGGGGCGGATCACCAGGGCACTGACGTAGAGGTCATGGCGCGCCCATTTCGGGTCGAGTTTCACGGCGAAGCTTTTGCCCTCGGCCGGCACGTCGATCGCCTGCCACCACAGCGGCCCCTCGGCGGACTCGACCAGCAGGTAGCCTTTACCGGCCGCCGGCGGCGTCACCGTGACGTTGGCGGTATCGCCGTCGCCATAGGCGGGTTTGTCCAGCGCCAGCTTGACCTGATCGGGGCGCACGGCGCCGCCTTCGGTGTTGTCCTGGGCCTGGTAGCCGGCCCAGAAGCGCAGGCTGCTGACCAGCCCGGTCTGCGGGTCTTCGACCTCGACGCGGTACGGGCCCCACTCCACCTGGAAGCTGACTTTGGCGGTGTCGCCGGCCTTGATGTCCAGGCTCTGTTCGTCGAGGTTGAGGAATTTCTCGTTGTAGTGGTAGCTCCAGCCGTCGCTGTCCGAGTAATTCCAGTAGTAGTCACGGCGCTCGCGCACCAGGCGGACCTTGAGGTTTTTCGCGGCGAGTTTCTGCCCGTCCTGGTTGGCCAGCAGCACTTCGAATTCCGCCGGGCCGTCGCCGTTGGTTTCCTTGCCGTCAAACAGCCCGCGCAGGCCCGGCAACTGCTCGGCCGGCCAGATCGGCTGCACCAGGCGCCGGGTGATCGGCCGCCCGCCCGACTCATGCAGGCTGGCTTGCACGATCAGTTGCAGCGGCGACTTGGCGTCGGCCCATTTGCTTTCCAGGGTCAGGGCTTCCTGGCCCTTGGCGTCGAGCACGCTTTCATCCAGTTCGAAATCCTGGCTCAGCTCTTCTTCGGTGACGGAGCCGAACTGGTAACCCGGCAGCGATTTCACCGCCTCGCGCAGCGGACGCACATACACCTGCCCGCTGACCCGGTTGCCCGACGCCGGCGCGCCGTAGAGGTAGCGGCCGTTGACCTGAATGACCGGGTTATCCGCCGGGCTCAATGCCGTGTCGCTGCCCTTGAGTTCGAGCGCCAGGCGCTCGGGCAGGAAGTCTTCGACGAGGAACTCGTACAACTGCGGCTTGCCGTCGCCCAGGTCGAACACCAACTGCCAACGCCCGGTCGGCGCTTCGCCGGCCAATTGCAGTTGATATTGATAGAGGCCGGAGGCGTCGGCGTCCCAGACGAATTTGCGGCTGACCTGCTCATCCTGGCGGCGCACTTCGACGCTCACCGGCTGCGGCTTGACCGCGTTGCCGTCCTTGTCGCGCAGCAAGGCGTTAAGCAGCACGGTTTCGCCAGGGCGATACAGATCGCGTGGGCCGAACACAAAGAACTGCAGCGGGTGCGACGGTTGGCCGCCGATATCGAACTCCGCCAGATCGAGCGCGGCGCTGTCCAGGCGCAACAGACTGGTTTGTTCGCCCTGCTTGGCCAGCAGCACCTGGGCCTTTTTCGGCAACGGCAATTCGGCGTGACCGCCCTGCTCGGTCTTGCCCTGCCCCACCACCCGGCCCTCGGCGTCGAGCACTTCGAGGTCGACGCCATCCAGCGCCTTGCCACCGTCCAGCGCCTGGGTAAACACATCCAGGCGATTGGCGTAGCGGTGAACCGACAGGCCGATATCACTCAAGGTGAACAGCGTGGCCGGTTGCGAATAGTTGTAGGTGCCCGACGCCCGCATCACCGCCAGGTATACGCCCGGCTGCTGCAGTTGCTTGAGGCCGGCGATCGGCAGCAACAGGGTTTCGCGGGTATTGCGCGCCGGGTTCAGGTCGAAGCGGCCGCCGTAGACCAGATCGGCCAGCGGCAGCAGTTCGCGCGATTCATAGCTTTGCAGGCTGGTATTGCGCCCCCACTGGGCGAGGAACGATGGCAGGGATTCGGGCTTGATCCGGAAGAATTCGACGTCGATCTTGTCGACATTCAGCGCAATCACCGGCAACCCCTCGGCCAGGCGCGTGGGCAACAGCGTGCCACGGCTGGCGAAACCGACGGTGGCTTGCAGGTCACGGGTTTCCAGGCGGGCGACGTACTCGGCGGGCAACAGGTTGTCATTCACCGCGCGCACGCCCGGGTCGACCGTCAGCACCAACTTGCGCTGCGGCTCCAGGTGGCGCAGGCGCAACTCCATCAGGTTATCCGACAGCTCCCAGGCGCCGTCGACCTTGCCCGACTTGCTGTCCACCAGATGCAGCTTGTCGGCGAACTTCTGCTCCGGGTCCAACGGCACGGAAAAACTCACCGACAAGGTGCTGGCGCCATCCAACTGCACCTCGGACACGTCCACCACACTCAACTCACGCCCGGCATAGCGCTGCTTCAGCGCCGCCACATCCACCGCCGCCTTGGCCGGCTTCGGCGCCACGCTGCTCGCGGCTGCCGGCGCGCTCGGCGCAGTCGGTTTATCGGAAGAATCGCAGGCGCTCAGCAGGGCCAGCGCGCAAGCCAGGAACAGTCCTTTGTTAAGCATGGGGCACTCGTCGTCAGAGGGAACCGAGGGATGAACTATATATCAGCGCCAGCCAAGCCGATGTGGCGCTGGTCACATTGACCGACGGAGGGCAGTTTGGTTCTTCGCGTCACGCGATCCAAGCCAAATCCCACAAACACAAAAGATCAAAATCACAAAAAATCAAAATCACTGAAGATCAAAATGTGGAATGAGGGACTAAATGTGGAATGAGGGCTAAATGTGAAATGAGGCCAAATGTGGGAGGGGGCTTGCCCCCGATGGCGGTGAGTCAGTCAGCTTATTTGTAGCTGATCCACTGCAATCGGGGGCAAGCCCCCTCCCACATTTGACCCTCCTCATATTTGGCCCTCCTCACATTTGCCACCCTCCCACATTTAACCCCCCATTCCACATTGGTTCTGCGGCGTGCTGGGGGGACAGTTACAATGCCGCTCCCCCAAGGAGCCTGCATGTCCACCTTACTGACCGACTGGCGCCACCGCCCCACCCACCGCCGCGTCTGGGCCCTGGCCGCGCCGATGATCCTGTCGAACATCTCGGTACCGCTGGTTGCCTTGGTCGACAGCATGGTCATCGGCCACCTGCCCCACGCCCACCAACTGGGCGCCGTGGCGGTCGGGGCCAGCCTGTATACCTTCCTGGCCTGGGCCATGGGTTTTCTGCGCATGGGCTCCACCGGTTTCGCCGCCCAGGCCGCCGGGCGCAACGATGGCGCGGCGCTGCGGCAAATCCTGCTGCAAGGTCTGTTGCTGGCGCTGGGCCTGGCGATGTTGCTCGGTACAGTGGGCATCCCGCTGAGCCACCTGGCCCTGGAATGGATGCAGCCCTCCCCCGAACTCAATCAACTGCCCCGCGAGTTCTTCCACACCCGCCTGTTCGGCCTGCCCGCCGCGTTGGCCAGCTATGCCTTGGTCGGCTGGTTCCTCGGCACGCAAAACGCCCGCGCGCCGCTGGCGATCCTGCTGACCACCAACCTGGTCAACATCGCCCTCAACCTGTGGTTCGTCCTCGGCCTGGATTGGGGCGTCGTCGGCTCCGCACGCGCCTCGGTGATCGCCGAATGGACCGGCGCCCTGCTCGGCCTGGCCCTCACGCAAAAAGCCCTGCGTGCCTACCCCGGGCATATCGCCTGGGCCGCCTTGCAACGCTGGCACAGCTGGCGCCCGCTGCTGGCGGTGAACCGCGATATTTTTATCCGCAGCCTGGCATTGCAGTCGGTGTTTTTCATGATCACGGTGCAAGGCGCACGCCTGGGCGACGCCACCGTGGCCGCCAACGCGCTGTTGCTCAACGGCCTGTTGCTGACCGCCCACGCCCTGGACGGCCTGGCCCATGCGGTCGAAGCCCTGTGCGGCCATGCCATTGGCGCGCACGACCGTCAGGCGTTGCGCCGTTCATTGGTGGTCGCCTGCGGTTGGTCGCTGATCGCCAGCGTCGGTTTCGCCCTGCTCTTCACCTTCGCCGGCCACCTGTTCATCGCCATGCAGACCGACATTCCCAGCGTGCGCGAAACCGCCGACATCTACCTGCCATACCTGGCGGTGCTGCCGTTGATTGCGGTGTGGAGTTATCTGCTGGACGGGCTGTTCATCGGCGCCACGCGTGCGCGGGAAATGCGCAACGGCATGCTGCTGACGGTGCTGATCCTGCTGCCATTCGCCTGGCTGTTGCAGGGCTACGGCAACCACGGCCTGTGGATCAGCTTCCTGCTGTTCATGGCCCTGCGCAGTCTTACGCTTTGGACGATTGCCTGGCGTTTGAACCGACAGAATCAGTGGCTGGGATAAGCGCCCCTCACTGTCACTGTCACTGTCACTGTCATTGTCATTGTCATTGTAGGAGCGAGCTTGCTCGCGAAGATCGTCAACGATGACATGGGCTGTCTGGATGCCCGTGTTGCCTGAACGTTTTTCGCGAGCAAGCTCGCTCCTACAAGGATGGGTGCTTAGGAGGACAGGTAAGACGAACGCGTCAGACCCAAGCGCAACGCATCGAGAAACTGCGTGCGCTCGCTGGCACTGATCTTCGCGCTCGCGCACTTGTCACGGTAATGCGTCATCAACTCCTCCGGCGACAAGTGCACATAACGCAGCATGTCTTCGATGGTGTCGTGGGTCTCGATCCCGGCGCTGTACACCGAACCGTCTTCACGCTGATAGATGTTCACCGAGTCGGTGTCGCCGAACAGGTTGTGCATGTCACCGAGGATTTCCTGGTAGGCGCCGACCAGGAAGATACCCAGCAGGTAGTCTTCGCCCTCTTTCAGCGCGTGTACCGGCAGGCTGGTCTCGATGCTCTGCTCGTCGACGTATTGCTTGATCTTGCCGTCGGAGTCGCAGGTCAAGTCCTGCAATACCGCGCGGCGCATCGGCTCTTCGTCGAGGCGGTGCAGCGGCAGGATCGGCAATACCTGGCCGATGGCCCAGGTGTCCGGCAGGCTCTGGAACACCGAGAAGTTGCAGATGTATTTATCCGCCAGCTTGTCGTTGAGTTCGTCGAGCACCTGGCGGTGCGAACGCTGGCGCGCTTTCAGCGAGTTATGCAGGCGGCGGCACACGGCGAAGTAGCACTGTTCGGCCAGGGCTTTTTCCGCCAGGGTCAGTTTGCCGTCGGCGTACTGGGTGGCCACGTCGCTCATGTAGTGAGTAGCGCGCCAGTAGGTTTCGGTGACCATCTCGATGTCGGTCGGGCCGAGCAGGTCCACCAGCCATTGCACGGTTTCCGGCAGGTTTTCCTTGTTCTCGATCTGCGGCATTTCGTCGTTGTGTTTCTCGACGTCGGTGACTTGCACCACCAGCATGGCGTGGTGGGCGGTCAGGGAACGGCCGCTCTCGGAGAAGATGTTCGGGTGCGGCAGGCTCTGCGCGTCGCAGAATTCCTTGAGCATGCCCACGACGACACCGGCGTAGTCGTCCATGTCGTAGTTGATCGAGCTGGCGTTGCGCGAGTGAGTACCGTCGTAGTCCACGCCCAGGCCGCCGCCGACGTCGATGTGGTCCACCGGCAGGCCGAGGTTGCGCAGTTCGCCGTAGTAACGAATGGCTTCCTTGAACCCGTGCTGGTAGTCGGCCAGGTTGGCGATCTGCGAGCCCATGTGGAAGTGCAGCAGGCGGATGCCCTGGTCCAGGCTGGCGGCGCGGAAGCGCTCGACCACCGACAGCAGTTGCGCCGCCGACAGCCCGAACTTGGATTTCTCACCGCCGGTGTCGGCCCACTTGCTCGACGCCAGGGACGACAGACGCACACGCAGGCCGACCTGTGGCTTGACCTTGAGGTTGGCGGCTTCTTCGATCACCAGCTCAACTTCGGACTCTTTCTCGATCACGATGAACACGTTGTGACCCAGCTTCTGGCCCATCAGCGCCAGGCGGATGAATTCGCGGTCCTTGTAACCGTTGCAGACGATGGTCCCGCCTTTCGGCGCCAGGGCCAGCACGGCCAGCAGTTCCGGCTTGGAGCCGGCTTCCAGGCCAATGGACACGTCCTGGGTGGCGATGATGTTTTCGATCACCGCCTCCTGCTGGTTCACCTTGATCGGGTACAGCGCGGTGTATTTGCTCTGGTATTCCAGACGCTCGATGTTCGAATCGAACGCACCGGTCAACTGGCGCACGCGGTCTTGCAGGATGTCGGGAAAACGCACCAGCAGCGGCAAGGACAAGCCACTTTTGCGCAGCTCGTCGACTTGCTCGTACAGGTCGACAGGCGTGCTTTTCGGGCCGTTCGGACGGACTTCAACGCGACCGGCATCATTGATCGCGAAATACCCGGCCCCCCAATGACGAATCCCGTAAACACTGCGGCTGTCCGCAACTGTCCATTGGCTGCCATCGTCTTTGCGTGTGCGTCGTACGGACATTGAAGTCCCCTATAAATGAAGTCGAAGGCGCCGCCCCTCGTTGGAGGCTGGCGCAGTCTAAAGAATGAAAATGACGATTTGCCTGTGAGTAAGGTCAGACCCCACTCGCAGGACAGAGTTTAGACACTGGTTGGAAAGAGGCTGTCAGCCGCCGGACTTCTTGGCCTTGTACCCGAGCTTGATCAGCTCGGCCAACAGCAACTCGACGTGATCGCCCTGGATCTCGATGACCCCGTCTTTCAACGCGCCACCGGTGCCACAGCGCTTTTTCAGCGTGGTGGCGAGTTCCTTCAGCGCATCTTCGGCCAGCGGTACGCCGGTGATGGTGGTCACCGTCTTGCCGCCACGGCCTTTGCTCTCGCGTCGCACGCGGGCAATGCCGTCGCCTTCGGGGATCAGGGTTTGTTTGCAGGTACAGGCGTCCACGGGCTGACGACAGTCCGGGCAGTGTCGACCTGCGTCGGTGGAAAATACCAGGCCACCGAGGGCGGCGAAGGATGCGGCTTTTTTGGCCACCGGCAATCCTCTTGTGAGGACAAAGACTGATCGGCAAACGCTCAGGCGGTTGCCGACCGCGAAGCCCCACTCAGGCAGGGGCAGCGCTACCGAACCCCCCATGTCATTGCCCCCGATTCCTGTAGGAGCGAGCTCGCTCGCGAAGATCGCCAACGATGACGCGGGCATTCAGGATACCCACAGCGCGCTTGAGGTTTTCGCGAGCGAGCTCGCTTCTACAGGAATCAGGGGGTGGAACAAGGGTGGTTCGGGTGAAAAGTCGCGCAGTGTAACCACAAAAAGCTCACTTGCTAAGAGCCAAATCGCGCCAATTTATACAACTTTAGCGACGTGAGGCCAGATAGCGCCGCAAGCCCTCTTGCGCGTCCGGGCAGTAGGGCTTTTGTTGCGCTTCCTGCAGGACAATTTCAAGGGGTAAAAAGCGCGCTTCCATGACTTCTTCAGGCTGCAGGCACAGCGCACCGTCCCACACGGCGGAGTAGGATCTGCACCAAAGTCGGCTGTCGCCGTCCTCGAAGTAGAAATGGTCATGCTCGACCAACTCCACCCCGCCCACGCCGAGCTCTTCTTCAAGCTCGCGGGCGGCCGACTCGGCATAACTCTCGCCGTCCGCCACCATCCCGCCTGCCGCCGTGTCCCAGAAACCGGGGTACAGGGCTTTGCTCAGGGTGCGTCGGTGTACGCACAGTTCACCTGCCGAGTTGAACAGGAAGATAAAGGTGCAACGGCCGATCAGGCCGCGCTGGCGCAGGTCGGAGCGCACCAGGGCGCCGAGCGGGTTGTCGTGCTCGTCGACCCAGCAGATCAGTTCCGCATCGGAGGCTGCGCGGTGCGCGGCCTCCTTTTGAGTCACGTCCATCATCACCCTTGGTTAAGCAACTGACGCAAGTCGATCACCGCCGCGTTGGCCCGGGAAATGTAGTTGGCCATCACCAGCGAGTGGTTGGCCAATATGCCAAAGCCGCTGCCGTTGAGGATCATCGGGCTCCAGACCGGCTCTTGCGAAGCCTCCAGTTCACGAATGATCTGGCGCACGCTGACCGTCGCATTCTTCTTGGCCAGCACGTCGGCAAAGTCGACTTCGATGGCGCGCAACAGGTGGGACAAGGCCCAGGCCTGGCCGCGGGCTTCGTAGAACACGTTGTCGATCTGCATCCATGGGGTTTCCACCACTTCTTCATCGAGCTGCGGCACTTCACCCGGCGCCAGCGCTTCGGTTTTCAGTGAGGTGTTCAGCTTGACCCGGCCGACACTGGCCGACAGACGTTGCGACAACGAACCCAGGCGTGTGGCGACATCGCCCAGCCAGTTGTTGAGGTTGTCGGCGCGCGCGTAGAACAGGGCGCCGCGCTGGTTCGGGTCGGACAGGCGCACTTCATAGCGATTCAGGGAGTTGATGCCTTCCTGGTACTCCGACTCGCTGGAAGGCAGCACCCAGCTCTTGTTGTCGAAGTTGAAACGCGGCTCAGCCTTCGCCAGGTCGGCGTCTTCCGCCGACTGCGACTGGGAACGGGCGAAATCCTTACGCAAGGCGCGGGTCAGGTCGCGCACCTGCACCAGTACGCCGTATTCCCAGCTTGGCATGTTGTCCATCCACAGGCCCGGCGGGAAACGGTCGTTGGAAATATAGCCACCGGGCTTGTTGAGCAAGGTGCCGGCCACGGTCTTGAGGGTTTCCACAGTGGTGTAACCCAACACCATCTGCTTGCCTTCCTTTTCAGCGGCAAGCTGGGCGTTCTGCTGGACCGGGAACAGCGCCGGCTCTTCGCTCCAGTACCAACCCAAAGCACCGGTGACCAACAGATACAAGCCGAGTACGCTGAGCACCGCTCGGCTCATCAGCACGCTACGCAAATAGCTGCGGTTGGCCGACTTGGGTTCAGGGGCGGGGCCTTTGGCACTGCCTGCACGGTTTTTCCAGTCCAGCATGGCGATATCCTTTCAATCACTTGAGTTCATGCACTTCAATCGACGGCGTGCGTTCAAACACGCCGACAGCAACCCTACCCCATCGTGCCCGTCAATGCGGGGCTTTTCGCCCTACAACTATGATCCAACGGACGCCCAGGGGGCATTCGACTATAAAGGATGCGCGCCTTTTCCGCTGCACGACCAATTAGTCACTAAATGAATGCCAGGGACTCGCAGTTAATTGACGTATGACACTCATGTAACCGAAAAGAGGTGCTAGCATAGAGCCACCAGTCGACCTCAGCACGCACCTTCACTAGTAGTCAGGATATGACCGAGCCAGAAGACCCCAGCCGTGAGCGTCTCAAGCAGCACTTTGCCCAGCGGGTAATTCATCAGGCACGTCAAATTCTTGAGATCTGGCAGCGCCTGCAACGCAGCGAATGGTCCGACGCCGACTTCTCCGAACTCAGCGAAGCCAATCTGCGCCTGCTGCGCTTCGCCGAACGCTTCGAACAGCCCGAACACGGCCAACTGGCGCATCACATCGGCGAGTCGCTCAAAGCGGTGGACGCCAATCGCGGCCGCCTGAGCAGTCAACTGATCACCGAAATCAACCGCTTGATGCAACGCCTGTCCCGCACCGGCCTGCGCCAGGGCGATCAGCTTGAGCAAACCTTCCTGCCGCCGATGCGCAAGCCGATCTACGTGATGCTGGCCGATCATGATCGCGCCGAGCGTCTGGCCAAGCAGCTGGAATTCTTTGGCCTGAGCGCCCAGTCCCTGGACGACGTGGCGGCGTATCGCGTGGCGATGGCAGAGCGCCTGCCGTCGGCGATTGTGATGGACGTGGATTTCTGCGGCCCGGGCCTCGGCCTCCAGTTGGCCGCCGAGGCCCAGCAAGGCCTGGAGCAAAAGCTGCCGTTGCTGTTTTTCAGCCTGCATGAAACCGACACCCCGACCCGCCTCGCCGCCGTGCGCGCCGGCGGCGAGGAGTTCCTGACCGGCACGCTGGAAGCCTCGAGCCTGCTGGAAAAGATCGAAGTGCTGACCTGCGTCGCCCAATACGACCCCTATAAAGTGCTGATCATCGACGACTCACGGGCCCAGGCGCTGCACACCGAGCGCCTGCTCAACAGCGCCGGCATCATCACCCGCACGCTGATCGAGCCGATCCAGGCCACGGCCGAGCTGGCGGATTTCCAGCCCGACCTGATCATCCTCGACATGTACATGCCCGCCTGCACCGGCACCGAACTGGCCAAGGTGATTCGTCATAACGACCGGTACGTCAGCGTGCCGATCATCTACCTGTCGGCCGAAGACGACCTGGATAAACAGCTGGACGCCATGAGCGAAGGCGGCGACGACTTCCTCACCAAGCCGATCAAGCCGCGCCACCTGATCACCACCGTGCGCAACCGCGCGGCCCGTGCGCGCAACCTCAAGGCGCGGATGGTGCGCGACAGCCTGACCGGCCTGTACAACCACACCCATATCCTGCAATTGCTCGAAGACTGCACCTTCCGCGCTCGTCGCGAGAACAAGCCGTTGAGCTTTGCCATGCTCGACATCGACCACTTCAAGCGCGTCAACGACAGCCACGGCCACCCCATGGGCGACCGCGTGATCAAGAGCCTGGCGCTGTTCCTCAAACAACGCTTGCGCAAGACCGACTACATCGGCCGCTACGGCGGTGAAGAGTTTGCGATTGTGATGCCCGATACCGACTTGGAATCGGCCTGCAAGGTGCTGGATGAAATCCGTGGGCGCTTTGCCGAAATTCACTACCCGGCCCAGCCGCATGACTTGTGGTGTACCTTCAGCGCCGGGCTGGTGGAGCTGTGCGACGATTCCGACAGCCTGATGATGGCCGCCCAAGCCGACGAGGCGCTGTACCGCCAAGGATGCCGGACGCAATCGGGTTCAAGCCGCGCACACGTCAAGTCAAAGTGCCATTTTTTCACCGGAATCCAGCGATTCCGTCATAACTTTGTAATAGAAACGCAATAACTTCAGGCACTTAACTTTTGCTGTCGGTTGAAACCACGCATGCGCCTGAAGCTGCTGACCAATCTCAATACCCTCCTTCTGGTGTCCGTGTGCCTGGCACTCGGGGCGACGCTCTGGTGGTCGCAACGCGCGCTGGAACGGCCTTATTTGCTGATGGAACGCTACCTGGGGTTGTCGCAGACCTTCCAGAGCCAGGCCGCACGCAACATCGACGACTACCTGGCCAGCGGCGACGCCCTGCGCTTGAGCAGCGCCAGCCAGAGCCTGGAAAGCCTGCTGCAGCACCTGGACGAATTGCCCGCCGACCTCGCACAAAGCCTGCGCCCCAGCCTGAAGGAGCTGGACACCTTCAGCAAAACCGACCTGCTCGCCGCCGGCAAACTGGCCGGCGACCCGCAAGCGCTGCTGTTGCAGGCCGAGCGCGAACTGGGCGCGAACCTCGAGCAACTGAGCCAGTACGCCATCGGCGTCGATTCGCCCGCCGCAGCGCGCTACCTGCCGCCGCTGCTGGCGGCGTCCCAACACCTGGGCAAGCTGTCCCTGGCCCGCGACAAGCTGGTGAGCAGCGGGCGCGGCGAACTGGCGGATGATGTGGAGCGCGAAGTCAGCAATATCCGCGGCCAGGCCGACCTGCTGGAGCAATTGCCCTTACTTGGAGTCAAGGCCAACGCCGGTTCGAACACCGATGACTTTTCGGCGCTGATGGGCCTGGAAAACAGCGAAAAAACCGAAACACAAGACACCGGCGTCGACCTCAAGCGCGAACTCAACAGCCTGCTGACCCGCTACCCGGCCGAACTCAAGCGTACCCGCGAGCAGATCCAGCGGCGCGCCGACCTCGCCGCCGGCACCCACCTGAAAATCGCCGGTGTGCAACAGGCCATCGCCGGCCTGGAGCCCGTCGTGCGGGCGCAACACGCAAAGATCCAGGGCGAAGTGCGCCTGATGCAAGGGGTGATGATCGGCCTGATCCTGCTGATCGCCCTGCTGATCGATACCCTGCAACGGCGCCTGGCACGGGTGCTGACCAACCTGGCACCGGCCCTGTCGACCTGGGCCGAAGGCGACTTCAGCCAACCGATTGCCTTGGGCAAGACCAACCGCGAACTGCGCGACATCGAAGCCTCCCTCAACCGCTTGCGCGCCTACCTGGTGGACCTGGTGGGCACCATTCGCGGCAATGCCGAGGAAGTCGCCGGCAGCAGCCGTGCCCTGGCCGAGCTGAGCAGCGGCCTGCATGATGGCGCCGAACGGCAGGCCGGGGACACCGCGCAGATCCGCGATTCGTTGGGCGAATTGGAAGCGACCATTCAACAAGTCGCTGGGGACGCCAGCCAGGCCGCCGGCGCCAGCCGCAGCGCGGGCCAGGCGGTGAAGCACGGCCAGCGGGTGATCGGCCTGAGCCTGACCGGGCTGCATGCGCTGGTGGGCGAAGTGCAGCAAAACGCGCAGATGATCGAGAAACTCGCCGAAGAGTCCGCGACCATCGGCGGCGTGTTGACAGTGATTCGCTCGATCGCCGACCAGACCAACCTGCTGGCGCTCAATGCCGCCATTGAAGCCGCCCGCGCCGGAGACGCCGGGCGGGGGTTTGCCGTGGTCGCCGACGAAGTGCGCTCCCTTGCCCAGCGCACCGCTGGCGCCACCGCCGAAATCCAGGGCCTCATCGCCGGCCTGCAAACCGCCGCCCGCCAGTCGGTGGAAGGCATGCGCGCGCAGGTCGAACACGCCGAAGCCACCGCCCAGCAAGCACAAGCGGCCGACGGCGCGCTGGATGAAATCGTCGGGGCGATCCAGACCATTTCCGACACCTCCGTGCGTATCGCCGATGTGACCGCGCAGCAGAGCGGTGCGGTGAGTGAGATTCGCGATAACAGCGAACGGATTCATCAGTTGGGTGAGGACAACCTGCTGCGCATCGGCCAAGGCCGCAGCCAGGGTGAGCACCTGCTGGTGCTGGGCGGACAACTCAACACCGCCGTCCAAGCCTTCCGCGTCTGACCCGATCTAGCGCCATACGAAGAACCAATGTGGGAGGGGGCTTGCCCCCGATAGCGGTGTGCCAGTCTCAATATCTGTAACTGATCCACCGCTATCGGGGGCAAGCCCCCTCCCACATTTGATCGCCACAGGTTTCAAGACGGTATTACCAATGACCGGATCCTGGGCCGCAGTCACAAATTTCGCGCAATCCTCGCTAATCGTGCTGCCTACTGCGTAGAACTGGACAGTCATAAACGCTTTGCGGCATAGTCGCCGGGTTCTGCCGTACCCACATCAATAACAAGGAACAGCCGATGGCGACCTTACTGGTTCTTCACGGACCCAACCTGAACCTGCTCGGCACCCGCGAACCGGGCGTCTACGGGGCAGTGACCCTGGAACAGATCAACCTCGATCTGGAGCGACGGGCCCGTGAAGCCGGCCACCATTTGCTGTACCTGCAAAGCAATGCCGAGTACGAATTGATTGATCGCATCCATGCCGCGCGCGGCGAAGGCGTGGACTTTATTCTGATCAATCCCGCCGCTTTTACGCACACAAGTGTTGCATTACGTGACGCGCTGCTGGCGGTGAGCATCCCATTCATCGAAGTGCATTTGTCGAACGTGTACAAACGCGAACCTTTCCGCCATCACTCCTACTTCTCCGACGTAGCGGTAGGTGTGATCTGCGGCCTTGGCGCCAGCGGTTATCGACTGGCCCTGGAGGCCGCCCTGGAACAACTTGAACAACCGGCCAAGCGCCCCTGACCGACCCTTGGGAGTTGACGATTCATGGATATCCGTAAAGTTAAGAAACTGATCGAACTGCTGGAAGAATCCGGCATCGACGAGCTGGAAATCAAGGAAGGCGAAGAGTCTGTACGCATCAGCCGTCACAGCAAGACCCCGGCCCAGCAATTCTACGCGCCGCAGATGCAAGCACCGGCACCTGCCGCTGCCGCTCCGGTCGCCGCTGCGCCTGTCGCCGCCGCCGAGCCTGCTGCGCCCAAGCTGAACGGCTTCGTGGCCAAGTCGCCAATGGTCGGTACGTTCTACCGCACCCCGGCACCGGGTTCGCCAGCCTTCGTTGAAGTCGGCAAAACCGTGAAAGAAGGCGACACCATCTGCATCGTGGAAGCGATGAAAATGATGAACCACATCACGGCCGAAAAAGCCGGTGTCATCGAATCCATTCTGGTAGAAAACGGTCAGCCGGTTGAGTACGACCAGCCGCTGTTCACCATCGTTTGAACCGCGGAGCGCCTTCGATGTTGAAACCTGCGAAGAAACTGCAAAAAGTCCTGATCGCCAACCGCG
>Ga0070754_10000882_pt1 | contig 25638 bp, 19 predicted proteins | sample VirMetDEL_Sep_01_FD_75181 | JGI IMG/M metagenome (GOLD analysis project Ga0070754, IMG submission 75181) | Aqueous microbial communities from the Delaware River and Bay under freshwater to marine salinity gradient to study organic matter... | ecosystem: Environmental > Aquatic > Marine >...
AGTTCATGACCTGCGACCTGACCGGTCGTCTCGGATCAGAACAAGAGGCCAGGCCATGACCAAGTCCCTCCATTACCGTGCATGCCATCTGTGCGAAGCCATCTGCGGCCTTGCCATCGAAACCGAAACCCAGCCCGACGGCAGCACGCAGATTCGCTCGATCAAGGGCGATGCTCAGGATAGCTTCAGCCGAGGCCACATCTGTCCCAAGGCCGTGGCGCTGCAGGACATCCAGAACGACCCCGACCGTATCCGCCAGCCCATGCGCCGCATTGGCGAGCAATGGCAGGCCATCGCCTGGGAAGACGCGTTCGAGCTGGTAGCCGAGCGCATGAGCGCGATTCAGGCCGAGCATGGGCAGAACGCCGTGGCCGTCTATCAGGGCAATCCCAGCGTGCACAACTACGGGCTGATGACCCACAGCAACTACTTCCTCGGTCAGCTGAAAACCCGCAATAGGTTCTCCGCTACTTCGGTCGACCAGTTGCCGCACCACCTGACCAGTCATCTGATGTATGGCCACGGCCTGCTGATTCCGATTCCCGATATCGATCACACCGATTTCATGCTGATCCTTAGCGGCAATCCGCTGGCTTCCAACGGCAGCATCATGACGGTGCCGGATGTGGAAAAGCGCCTGAAGGCCATCCAGGCCCGAGGCGGCAAGCTGGTGGTGGTCGACCCGCGTCGCAGTGAGACCGCAGCCATCGCCGACCAGCATCTGTTCGTGCGCCCTGGCAACGATGCCGCGTTGTTGCTGGCGCTGCTCAATACCCTGTTCGAGGAGGGCCTGACCCGTGACAGCCATCTGCCGGTGGAGGGCCTGGAGCAGGTGCGCGCGGCGATTGCCGGCTTCGATGCCGAAGCCATGAGCGCGCGTTGTGGCGTGCCGGCACAAACCATCCGCCAGTTGGCGCGCGACTTCGCGGCGGCAGACAAGGCGGTGTGCTACGGCCGCATGGGCGTTTCCACCCAGGCATTCGGCACCCTGTGCCAGTGGCTGGTGCAACTTATCAACCTGGTGACAGGCAATCTGGATCGCAGTGGCGGTGTGCTCTGCACCACGCCAGCGGTGGATCTGGTGGCGAGCACTTCGGGTGGACATTTCAATCGCTGGCAGAGCCGGGTATCCGGGCTGCCGGAATACGGTGGTGAACTGCCGGTTTCGGCCCTGGCCGAGGAGATGCTGACCCCCGGCGAAGGGCAGATTCGCGCTCTGGTCACTGTGGCCGGCAACCCGGTGCTGTCCACGCCCAATGGGCGTCAGCTGGAGCAGGCGCTGGACGGCTTGGACTTCATGCTCTCGGTGGATTTCTACATCAACGAGACCACTCGCTACGCCGATCTGATCCTGCCGCCGACCGCGCCGCTGGAGCATGATCACTACGACACTACCTTCAATGTTTTCGCGGTGCGCAATGTCACCCGCTTCAACGAGGCAGTGCTGGCCAAGCCGGACGGCGCCTTGCATGACTGGGAAATCTTCGTGGGGCTGGCCAAGGCCTTCGCCGCGCGCAATAACCTAGAGCTGAAGCCGACCCTGGCGCCGGAGCAGATGATCGACATGGGTTTGCGCTTCGGTTCCTACGGTGATCGCAGTGAACGCAAACTCAGCCTGGCTGCCTTGCGCGAGCATCCCCATGGACTCGACCTGGGGCCGCTGCAGCCGAATCTTGCTGCGCGCCTGAAAACGCCGAGCAAGGCGGTGCAGGCCGCGCCTGAGCTGCTGCTGGCCGATCTGGCGCGGTTCGCCGAGCAGCAACAGCCCGCCGCTCATGAACTATTGCTGATCGGCCGTCGCCATGTGCGCAGCAACAATTCCTGGATGCACAACTATCACCGTCTGGTGAAGGGCAAACCGCGCCACCAATTGCTGATGAATCCGCAGGATCTGGCCAGTCGCGGTCTGGCCGATGGTCAGCGCGTGCAGGTTCGTTCGCGGGTCGGCAGTATCGAAGTGGAAGTGGCTGCCAGCGACGAGGTGATGGCGGGTGTGGTCAGTCTGCCCCATGGCTGGGGCCATGCCCGGCCGGGAGTGCAGATGGAGATCGCGCGTGCGCAACCAGGTGCCAGTGCCAATGACCTGACCGATGAGCGCCGGCTCGATGCCTTGTCCGGTAATGCGGTGCTCAATGGTGTGCCGGTGGAGGTGGTGGCTGCTTAGCCTGGATGCAATCGGGGGTCGCATCAAGACAATGTGACGACGGCAAGGCCGAGCATTATGCTCGGCTTTTCGCTACAATCGCGCCACCGTGGCGACCGTCGGGTCGCGAAGTCTATGCTGAGGTGCCCCCATGGATATCATCGAAACCATCAAAGAGCAGATCGCCAACAACACCGTTCTGCTGTACATGAAAGGCTCGCCCAATGCGCCGCAGTGTGGCTTCTCTGCCCGCGCTGCCCAGGTCGTGATGGGCTGCGGCGAGAAATTCGCCTACGTCGACATCCTGCAAAATCCGGAAATCCGCGCCAACCTGCCGAAGTACGCCAACTGGCCGACTTTCCCGCAGCTGTGGGTCGGTGGCGAGCTGGTCGGCGGTAGCGACATCCTTACCGAGATGTTCGAGAAGGGCGAGTTGCAGACCCTGATCAAGGACGCTGTAGGCAAAGCCGACGCCTGATCGCTGCGCTTGCAAAGCAAAGAACCCGCCTAGGCGGGTTCTTTCGTTTCTGCCAGCTGCTCTCTATTTCTGCAGCCACTGGCCATTGAGCTGGATGAACTGGCCCTTGGGCGTACGCTCGATGGCCTTCTTGCCGGCGATGGCCTCCACGTCGCTCAGGCTGATGCCGTTGTCCTGGGCCACCTTCTGGTATTCGGCGCGACGCGCCTGGTTGATCAGGCGGGCGATTTCATCGGCCTGGCCGCCAGGTTTGACCACGCCGAGGTAGCCATTGGCTTGCTCGCCCAGTTGGCCACTGGCCTTGGCGTCGCCGAGGGCGCTCATGGCCTGGTTGAGGTTCAGTGCGTAGGCCGGCAGGCTGAGGGTCAGTGCCAGCAGCAGGGTCGAAATGTATCGAATCATCGTCTCTCTCCGTGGAGCCTTTTCACGCCGTAACGGCGGGCTCAAAACAGACCACTGTCTTCGTTGAATACGTTGTCCAGCGCCTTGTCCACCTTGATGTAGATCTCATGCTCGACCTTGACGTTGAGGTTGATGTTGATCGGCTCGTTGGGCATGGCCAGCTGCACCGTCGGGGTACAGGCCTGGCAGAGCAGGCCCAGGCTCATGGCGACGAGGAGGCGGTACGTACGCATGGCGCTACTCCTTTGATTCTTGGGGGACACGCTGACGCATCCGTTGCTGAATCCGTTGCTGGATGATGTCGTTGACCTTGTCGGTCAGTTGCAGGCTGGCCAGCAGGGTCGGAATGTCTTCTTCCAGGTTGATGTTGAAGTGGATAGGCCGGCCCTGTTCGATGGCTGGGTTCTGTCCATGTAGACGCATACCGAGGCGCAGTGTGCCGGACGAATCATAGTCGAGGCTACTGCTGAGCAGGTCGTAGTGAAAGTCCTCCAGCGCGTCGGTGACCAGCTTCATGCCCGGGTTGGCCAGGCCCATGGCGCGGATGCGTGGCGAGTGAAAGCGCAGGCGCCCGCCCGGTGCACGTGCTTCGATCAGCCCCTGCTCGATGCTGATCGCCTCGCCCAGGCGCAGCGGCAGCGTGCCGTCGATCAGGCCATTGCCCGCCAGCCCTTCGGCCGGATACACGCGAAACAGTTCTTGCAGATCCAGACCGCGGAGCTTCAGTGGCAGCAGCTGGCTGGGCCGCTCCAGCGCCCAGGTCGCCGGTTCCAGACTCAGGCTGCCACCAAGGATGCCCAGTTCCGCCCGCTGATGGCTGAGGCTGCCAGCCAGCGGGCGTTGCACGCTGGCCTGATAGCTGGCCTGCAGCTGCAAGGGGCCGAGGGCGATACCCGGGTCGATCTGTTTCGCGCTCAGGCTCGGAAGCTCCAGCGTCAGGCGATCGCCCGCCAGCTGCAGGCGCAGCTCAGCGTCCACACCGCTCAGCGTGCTGCGGTCATAGATGCCTGCCAGGCCCTTGCCGGTAAGGTTGGCGCGCAGGTGCAACGGCTGGCCAGTGGGCAGGCTGAGGTTGGCGTCGCCCTGGATGCGGCCGTTGTCCAGGGTCAGCAGCGCTGGCCAGCTGGCCAGGGTGCGTGCCAACGGGTTGCCTGCGCGCAGGAAGAGTTCGTCGAGCCTGGCGTTGAGCCTCAGCGCATCGGCTGCGTGGTCCAGGCCCAGGGTCATGCTCAGCCCCGAATCAGCCAGCAGGGCGCCTTCGAGTGTCTGGCTGGCGTTGTCTGCTGCTACCCGGCCTTGCCATTGCCAACCCTGCGCTTGCAGTTGCGGGTGTTGCAGGCTGTGTATGCGCAGTGCCAGCGGCCCGCTCAGTGTCGCTGAACTTGGAGCGCCAGCCAGTTCGATAGCGCCGAGTGTCAGTCGGGTCTGCTGCAGCTGCAGATCGCCGCTGCGCAACTGCTGGATAGTCAGGTGAGCGTCTTCGGCCAGGTTGAATTGCAGTTGTTGCGTGGTCGCGCTGCCGCTCAGGTCCAGTTTCAGCTGCAGATCATCGGCCCGGCTGCCTGCCAGATCCACGCGCTTGCTGCGGGCGTCGAGTTGCAACTGGCGTACGTTCAGCGACCAATCGGGGGCTTGTCGCAGGCCGAGCTCGGCGTTCGCCTGCAGCTCGAGTGCGCCCAGGCCGGTGAGCTTGAGTTGCACGGCCAGTTCGTTGTCGTGGCTGCTCTGCACTGGCGTCAGCCGCATCTGCAGATGGCTGGGTTGCAAGCCGCTCGGCAGCGTGGCCAGCCAGGCGGCGTCCTGCATGTCGAGTTGCAGGTTGCCGTGCAGCTTGCGTGCTTGCCAGGTGCCGCTGGCGTTGAGCAGGTCGAGCTGCAGTTCGCCGCTGAGCAGGCCCGCGCCGGGCAGCGGCCAGGGCTGCGGCAGCTGGGCGTCGACCCGCAGCCATCCAGGCGCGGCGAGCAACTCGCCGAACTCGCGGGTGGTCTGCGGCAGCTGCAGTTGCCACTGGGCAATGATCCCGGCCTGCTGCGGCGTCGTGGGCAGGTTGGTGGCGTCGAGTGGGGTCCATTCGCTCAGCCAGGTACCGACCCAGGCAATCTCCTGCAAAGGTGCGAGCAGCAGGTTGCCGGCCCATTGCAGTGCGTCGCCCTCGGCGCGTAGATCGCTGCGCAGCTCCATTTGCTGCTGATCGTCGAGGTGCAGGCTCATCTGTAGGTGGCGCGTGCTGTCTGGTGCTCTGCCCAGGCCCTGCCAGCGGGCATCTAGCTGTGCGCTGTGAGTCTCACGCTCAAGCTGCAGATGCAACTGCAAGGCATCGTCCAGATGCTGCAGGCTGAGGTTGCCGGCAAGCGTGCACAGGCCGCTGTGGCAGGGCAGCCGCGCCTGGGTGTCGCGTAGGTCGATCTGTCGCGGCAGCCATGGCAGGGTGTCGAGCAGCGACTGGAAGAGGGCGTCGAGGTCGCTCTCGGTTGATGGCTGCGTCGCGGTCGATGCGGGTTGCCAGTCGATTTGCAGACCCTGGACAGCAAGGCGATAGCGTGGCGTCTCGCTGGCCAGCCAATCGAGTTGCAGCTGGCTGGCCTGCGCGTGCAACTCACCGCCCTGGCGCTGCGTCAGGCGCAAATCGTGCAGCTGCACACCGCGCCAGGACAGGCTCAGTCGCTGCCAGTCCAGTTCGATGTGTTGCTCCTTGAGCAGTTGCTGCACGCGGTAGCTGGCATAGCCGATCAGTAGCGACAGCAGCGCCAGAGTCGCCACGCAGATGCTCAGCCAGAAACGCCGGCGGCTCATGAATTCTCCTTGTCAGATGCCGTGAAGGGACGGTACCCCATGCTCGGGTAGGTGCCAAGCGGCTATCCGTGCTATTGTGTGTTTGCAGCTTTTATTATTTTATTTGTTCTAAACACGCGTAGGGGAACACGATGAGTGCAGTCACTCGCAGCCAGCCTGACGCCGATGCGGTACTGGCCAAGGCCTTGCTCAGTACCCGTGAACAGCTGGGGCTGACCCAGCAGGAGCTGGCCGATATCGTCGGTGTGCATCGCAGCGCCATCAGTCGCTGGGGTGAGCAGGGCGGTTTGCGACCGCAGAGCAAGACCGGTGAACTGGCCCTGCTGCTGATTCGCGCCTACCGCGCCCTGTTCGCCCTGTTCGGCGGCAACCAGCAGGACATGCGCCACTTTCTGCGCACCGAGAATCGCCATCTGGCCGGCGTGCCGCTGCAGCAGATGAGTCAGGTGCAGGGACTGGTGCGCGTCGTCGAGTATCTGGACGCCATTCGCGGCAAAGTCTGAGAGCCTGCTCAAAGCCTGCTGCGCGTCGGCCCTGCTGCGTTAAAAACAGACTCGGTAGGCCGTTTGCGGCCAACGCACGTTAGTGCGGCCCCGAAGGGGCGAGCGCAGCGAGTCATGCGAATGTACAAAAGTACAGTCGTCCGCGACTCCGACCGTTCCTCGCCTATTTTTGCCTTGCACGGCTCTAGCTCGCGATGCTTTGAGCAGGCTCTACGCTAATTGGAGGTATCGCCATGGACATCTGGCAACTATGCGACGGCGAGCGGCAGGTGCGACCGTTGCGCGGCAAACTGCTGCGCATGGTGGAAAGCCAGGCGCAGGTCGCGACCCTGCAACTGGTGGATAACCTCGCCGAGCAGGCGCTGCTCGAGGAGTTGCTCGAGAGCAGCAAGCCGCCACTGCCCGAAGCCAGCGAGCCTCTGCACTATCTGCTGAAGACGCCGTTTCGTTATCCACCGCTGCGCTGGGGGTCGCGCTTCGGCAACGTTTATGAGCCCAGCCTGTTCTACGCCGCACAGCGCCTGGAAACGGCGATGGCCGAGGCCGCCTATTACCGCTTCGTACTGTGGAACGGCATGGCTACGCCGCCGCCCAGTGGTCGCATCCTTTCCGAGCATTCCACCTTCGAGGCGCGTTATCGCGTCGAACGCGGTATCCAGCTTCACAAGCCGCCTTTCGATCAGCATGGCTCCCTGCTGGCTCATCCCAGCGATTACAGAGCGTCCCAGCGTCTCGGCACGGCGATGCGTGCAGCGGGTATCCAGGCCTTCGAGTACCGCTCGGCACGTTGCCCGGAGGGGGGCAGCAATGTCGCTCTCTACGTGCCCGCTGCCTTCGCGGAGAAGCGACCGCGCAATCTGACGGCCTGGTTGTGCGAAACCACGGCTGACTACGTGGCGTTCAAGCACGCGCAGACGCCCGATCAGCCACGACTGTTTCACTGGGAGCAGTTCCTGGTGCAGGGGCAGCTGCCGCGCCCCGCGTGAGCGCGGCGCTGGCCGTGCAGATGCCCCGAAACAGAGCGCTGCGCGGATATGCCGCAGAGAGTTGTGCACAAAGCTGGAGCGGGCTGTCACATCACTGTCAGAATCGCCGCTAAACGTTTGATTTTTCGTGGTTGTTTTTTAAGTCAATGAAAAATATGCATTTTTTTCATTGGTGAAAAAATCGTCAGTTTGACTGAGAGCCCCATAGCATAGGGTCTGTAAGGCATTTCTCCCAAGTTGTGCACGGAGTTATCCACAGCTTCTGTGGATTGTGAGGGAACTCTTTTCTGGTGTCGAAACCGTTCCGGCAGTCGGGGCTTTACCTTCAGAAAAAAAGGAGTAGAGTGGCGCGCCCCGGCACTCACCCCCCTGTTTTTTTATGCCTCGCGCTTTACCGTCTTCATCCTCCGCTGCCCGTCCAAGCTCTTCTCGTCTGCCCATGCGCGTTGCGCTTTGGCTGCTCGACAGTCCGCGTCTGGGACAAACGCCCAGCGTCAAGCGTATCGCTGGCAATCTGCTCAAGCAGCCGGCGCGCAAAGGCTGTGTACAAGCGCAAAGTCGACTGGGCCAACTGCTCTGCCGCGATTGCGGCAATACCCGCGATCGCCGCATCGGCTTTGAACTGTTGCGTCAGGCGGCGCGAGCAGGTGACCGTGGTGCCCAGCTGGAACTGGAGCGTCTGTCGCGCTGACTGCGTGCTGGCCCTGTGTAAATCGCCGGCTGGGTATACTGCTCGGCGGCCAAACATGGAGCCTCTATGCCAATCGATCCCCTTTCTCTCGCCATTGGTGCTGTCGTCGCGCTGGTTCCGCTGTTGGCAGGCCTCTGGTCCTTGCAGCGCCGGCTGACTCGCGAGCAGGGCGAGCAGGCGCTGCTGCAGGAGCGCCTGGAGCATGCGCAGCTCAGCCAGACCGGGCTACTGGCGCAACTCGATGATTGCCGCGCCGAGCTGGCCGAGGTCAGCGAGATCAAGGTAGAGCAGCAGACCGAGCTGGCCGGGCTGCGCCGTGAGAACGAGCTGTTGCAGCAGGAGCGGCAGATCGCTCGCGAAGCCGCGCAGTCGTGGAATCAGCAGCGCGAGCGCAACGAGGCAGAGTTGCGCCGGCTCAGCGCCGAATGTGCAGCGCTGGCCGCCGAGCTGCAGGAGAACCGCGACAACCAGCAACAGCGCCTGGATGACCTGCAGGGCGCACGCAACGAACTGCGCGCGCAGTTCTCCGAGCTGGCAACGAAGATTTTCGATGAGCGCGAGCAGCGTTTTGCCGAGAACAGTCAGCAGCGCCTCGGCCAGCTGCTCGATCCACTCAAGGAACGCATCCAGGCATTCGAGAAACGCGTCGACGAGAGTTATCAGCAAGAAGCGCGCGAGCGTTTTTCCCTGAGCAAGGAGCTGGAGCGTCTGCAGCAGCTCAATCAGCGTCTGGGCGATGAGGCGACCAACCTGACTCGTGCGCTGAAAGGTCAGAAGACCCAGGGCAACTGGGGTGAGCTGGTGCTGGAGCGGGTGCTGGAGCATGCCGGTCTGGAGAAGGGCCGCGAGTACCAGACCCAGGTGAGCCTCAAGGGCGCCGGCGGTGAGCGTTTCCAGCCTGACGTGCTGATTCGCCTGCCGGGCGACAGGCAGGTGATCGTCGACGCCAAGGTCAGCCTCAGCGCCTATCAGCAATATGTCGCGGCGGTCGACGAGCCGATCCGCCAGCAGGCGCTCAAGCAGCACCTGCTTTCTGTACGCAGTCACCTCAAGGGGCTTTCCGGTAAGGACTACCAACGCCTGGAAGGGCTGCACAGCCTGGATTTCGTTCTGCTTTTCGTTCCCATCGAAGCGGCTTTCGCCGCAGCACTGCAGGCCGAGCCGGACCTGTTTCAGGAAGCCTTCGAGCAACAGGTGGTGATCGTCAGCCCGACCACCTTGCTGGCCACGCTGCGAGTGATCGACAGCCTCTGGCGTCAGGAGCGCCAGGGCCAGAACGCCCGTGAGATCGCCGAACGTGCGGGGCAGCTATACGACAAGTTCGTCGCCTTCGTTGCCGATCTGGACGAGATGGGCAGTCGCTTGCAGCAGCTGGACAAGGCCTACGCCAGTGCTCGCAACAAGCTGGTCGACGGTCGCGGCAACCTGGTCGGCCGTGTGGAAAACCTCAAGCTGCTGGGGGCTCGTGCCAGCAAGAGCCTGCCGTCGGAGCTGCTGGAGCGTTCAGCCGACCTGCCGGCACTGGACGAACTGGGCGAGTGAGAGCGCCCTTGGCCCGCTATCGCAGCGGCGCTTGCTGGGGTTTCCTCATTGACGAGTCGGCCTGCTCCAGCCTGTTCACATAGTCACGCAGCCAGCCGGCCAGGGCGCTGGGCTCGGCCAGCAATTGCCAATGGCCGGCATGAACTTCGCGGCGGCTCAGCAGTGGCGCCCAGTGCTGCAGGTCCTCGAACAGCTGCGGGCGCACGAAGCGGTCGTTCAGTGGCACGATCAGTTGCACCGGTACGCGGGTGCTGCGTGAGCGAGGTCTGAGCAGGCTGCGGATGAAGTTGGCGCGATACAGCTGCACGCCGCGCATGCCGTCTGCGCGCTGCGTAGGGCTCGGCGGCAGATGACGTATGCCTTCGAGGCGACGCAGCAGCCAGGGCCAGGCGCGATCCAGCCCCAGGCGCCAGCACAACTCCGGCAGCAGTGGGATATGGAAGAAGGCGATGTACCAGGAGCTGAGCAACTGACCCAGCGCCTGCAGCAGCGCCCTGGGGCGGCGCAGGCTCAGGCGTTCGCGCAGCCAGTGGCCGACATGGTCGAGGCACGGTCCAGAGAGGCTGGTGTAGGACGCCAGCAGCGGCTGGATGCGCGGTTCGGTCACCGCTTCCCAGCTCTGGATCGAGCCCCAGTCGTGGGCGACCAGGTGCACCCGGCGACCTGCGCTGGTGGCGTGGATGACCGCTTCGAGGTCGCGCGCCAGCTGTGGCAGGCGGTAGTCCTGCACGCGTCGCGGCACCTGCGACGCGCCGCAGCCACGCACGTCGTAGGCGACGATGCGGTAGTCGTTGGCCAGCTCGCGGATCAGCGGCAGCCAGACCTCGTGATTGTCCGGATAGCCATGCACCAGCAGCAGGGTCGGGGCGTCGGCCTTGTCCCAGATGTAGGTGCACAGACGCAGGCCTTGGCTGTTCACGTCCAACTGTCGTGGTGGCCGTTCGTGGCGTTGCAGTGACGCGTTCATCGAAGGACGCCGGGGTGATGGGCGGGCGAGAACATGGCAGGCTCCGGAATATGACAATTACATTGTTTGATGTCATCGTCATTGTTGAGCGCCATGTTGCCTTTGCCTAGCCATGCGCACTGGCCCTAAGGCCTGCGTTACTTAGTTACCTGAACTGCCCGGGCCGCTCTGTTAAGAGGCTTGGCGGTGGGCTTGGGCGGTTGCTTGTCGGAGTGCGGTCGTGCAAGTCCAGCCCTTGGTTGGGGCCAGCAATGCGGTTGGCGGGGGCTCCGCTCGGGACTATGATCGGCGCATGACTGACGTTTCCCTGTTCTTCCAGCGCCTGCTCGGCAGCGCTGCCCCGATGGCTGCGGCGGTTGCCGCCGAATATACGGTCGACGAACTGGCACGGGCGGCGCAGACCACCGTGCGTAACGTGCGCGCCTATCAGGACCGCGGCTTGCTGTCGCCGCCGGAGCGCCGCGGGCGTGTCGGCATATACAGCGGCGAGCATCTGGCGCGTCTGCGGCTGATCGGCCAACTGCTGGAGCGCGGCTACAGCATCGCCAGCATCCGCGAACTGTTCGACGCCTGGGCCCAGGGCCGTGATCTCGCCCACGTGCTGGGGCTCGACCAGGCCATCCGCGGCCCCGGTGAGCCCGAGCAACCCGGGCGCCTGGAGTTCGCCGAGCTGCAGGCGATCTTCGCTGACGATCTGGATGACGCGATGATCGAACGAGCCATGGCCATGGGCCTGTTGCAGTTCGCCGGTGACCATCTCTGCATACCCAGCCCGCGCTTGTTCGCTGCGGGTGTCGAGTTGTACCGCGCCGGCATCCCATTGCCGGCGCTACTCGATGAGCTGGAGTCGATTCGTCGGCACGTCGAGCAGGTATCCACCGGTATCGTGCAGATGATCGTCGGCCACCTGGTCAATCCGCTGCTGCAGAGTTCGCTGCCTCGCGTCGATCAGCTGGAAGGGCTCAGCGCCCAACTGCTGCAACTGCGGCCGCTGGTCGAGCAGGTGGTCGAGGCGGAGCTGGCGCGCGGCCTGCCGGTGGCGGCCAACCGCGAACTGAGCGAGCGGGTGCATCAACTGCTGCAGGGGTTCCTGCAGCGCGGTTGATGCCCGTCGGGCGCCAGTACTCCTTAGCCGCGCAGCACCAGATGGCGGCTCAGCAGAGCGCGCAGGGCGGCTGGCTTGACCGGCTTGGGCAGGTAGTCGAGGCCGGCGGCATGCACTTCGGTGATCAGCTCGGGACGGCCGTCGGCGCTGATCACCACACCGGGTACCGGCTCGCCCATGCGGGTCCGTAGCCAGGCCATGAGTTCGGTGCCGGTTTCGCCTTCGTCGAGGTGATAGTCGACCAGCGCCAGTTGCGGATGCACGTTCTCGCTGAGCAGGTGTTCGCATTCCAGGCGATTGCGCGCCGTCCATACCTGGCAGCCCCAGCGTGACAGCAGGCTGTGCATGCCGGTGAGAATGCTGTCTTCGTTGTCGATACAGATCACCTGGGTGCCCTGCAGCGGTTGGCCGTCTACGGTCGGCGCGCTGGTGCTCTGCGGTTTCATCGCCGGTCTTCTCGCCAGCGGCACGCTGACGCTGAACACGCTGCCCTTGCCCGGCCAGGAGCGCACCTCCAGGCGGTGGCTGAGCACGCGGCACAGCCCGTCGGCAATCGCCAGGCCCAAGCCCAGGCCTTTCTCGGCGCGCGTCTGGTGGCTGTCGAGGCGCTTGAATTCTTCGAAGATCACCTTGCGCTTATCCTCGGGGATGCCCATGCCGCGATCCCACACCTCCAGGCGCAACTGCTCGCCCTCGCGCCGTACACCCAGCACCACGCGGCCCTTGGCGTAGCGGAAGGCATTGGTCAGGAAGTTCTGCAAGACCCGGCGCAGCAGCTTGATGTCGCTGTCGATCCACTGCCGGCTGCCACGTACGCGCAGGTCGATGCCCTGCTCGGCAGCCAGTACGCCGAACTCGGCGGCGAGGGTGTCGAACAGGTTGGCCAGGGCGAAAGGATGGCGGTCCGGGGTGATCCGGCCGTTTTCCAGACGCGAGATGTCCAGCAGGTCGGTGATCAGGTCCTCGGCCGAACGCAGCGAACTGTCCAGGTGACGGACCAGCTCCTGGGCCTCGCCGGGCAGGGCGTCGTCCTGGTGGGACAGCGCTGCGGAGAACAGGCGAGCGGCGTTGAGCGGTTGCATCAGGTCATGGCTGACTGCGGCGAGAAAGCGCGTTTTCGACTGGTTGGCGGCTTCGGCGTGGGACTTGGCCTCGGTCAGCGCCTGGTTCAGCTTCGACAGTTCATGGGTCCGTTCGGCAACCCGCTGTTCGAGGCTTTCGTTGGCGTCCTTGAGGGCGCGCTCGGCTTCGCGGAACTCGGTGATGTCGGTGAAGCTCATGACGAAACCACCGCCCGGCATCGGGTTGCCGATCAGCTCGATCACCCGGCCGTTGGGGAATACCCGCTCATAGCTGTGCGCGGTGCCCTGGCGCATCCAGTACAGGCGCTTGGCGACGTTCTCTTCCAGGTCGCCGCCGCCGAGCATGCCGCGCTCGGCATTGAAGCGGATGATCTCGGCAATCGGCCGGCCGACGTAGATCAAGCCTTCGGGGTACTCGAACAGCTCCAGATAACGGTGGTTCCAGGCCACCAGGCGCAGGTTCTGGTCGACCACGCTGATGCCCTGGGTGATGTTCTCGATCGCGCCCTGCAGTAGGGCCCGGTTGAACTGCAGCACCTCACTGGCTTCGTCGACGATGCGCACCACGTCTTCGACCTGCATCTCGCGGCCTTCGATGGCGGCCTTGACTACCGCGCGGGTCGAGGAGGCGCCCAGCACACCGGCGAGCAGGCGTTCGGTGTGGGCGATCCACTCGCTGTTCGCCGGCTGGTTGGGGTCGAAGTCCTTGCCTTTGCCCTGGTGCAGGGCGAAACGGGTGAAGCTCTGGCGGGCGCGCTCTTCGCCGACGAAGCGGCTGGAGAGCATCAGCAGGTCCGCCACCTGGACGGCCAACAGGCTGCGGTTGCTCGGTTTGGTACCCAGGTCATGACCGATGAAGCGCCCGGCCTGCCAATGTTCGGAGACGCGCGTGCGCGAGAACCAGGAAACCCAGGCGAACAACAGCATGTTGCCGGCCAGCGAAAGCACCACGCCGCGTGTCAGCGGGTCGACCTGCAGGCCGATGGGGGCGTGGAGCAGGGCCGTGAGCCCGGGGAAGCTTTCCAGCGACCATCCCATGCCACGTGCCGCCAGCGGTAGCACTAGGGTGTAGAACCAGAGCAAGGCGCCGAAGATCAGACCGGCGAACACGCCACGGCGGTTGGCCTGCTTCCACACCAGTGCACCGAACATGGCCGGTGCCAGCTGGCCGATGGCGGCGAACGAGACCTGGCCGATGGTCGCCAGGCTGGTGCCCTCGCCGAGCAGGCGATAGCAGACGTAGGCCAGCAGCAGGATCAGTACGATGCTGACCCGCCGGGCGGTGAGCATCCATTGGCGGAAGGCCTCGAACGGCCGTTCGGTACTTTGCCGGCGTAACAGCCAGGGCAGCAGCATGTCGTTGGAGATCATGGTCGACAGCGCCACCGAGGCGACGATCACCATGCCGGTGGCGGCCGATGCACCGCCGATGAAGGCCAGCACCGCCAGACCCGGGTGGGCTTCGGCCAGGGGCAGGCTGATGACGAAGGAGTCCGGTGTCACGCCGGCCGGCAGCAGCATCTGCCCGGCGAGGGCGATGGGGACGACGAACAGCACGGCCAGCACCAGATAAGCCGGGAATACCCAGCGCGCCAGGCGCAGGTCCTTGGGTTCGATGTTCTCCACCACGGTGACATGGAACTGCCGCGGCAGGCAGACGATAGCGATCATCGCCATGCCGGTCTGCACCAGCATCGCTGGCCAGTTCACCGCCTCGTTCCAGAAGTCGTCCAGCTCGGCGGTGTTGTGCGCCTGCTCCAGCAGGTCGTTGAAACCGTTGTACAGGCCGAAGGTGACGAAGGCGCCCACGGCCAGGAACGCCAACAGCTTGACCAGCGATTCGAAGGCAATCGCCAGCACCATGCCGCGGTGGTGCTCGGTGACATCGAGGTTGCGGGTGCCGAACAAGATGGTGAACAGCGCCAGTGCCAGCGACACGATCAGTGCCGTGTCCTGGGCGCTGGTGCCGGTGTCCAGCGCGTGCTCGCCGATCAGCAGATTGACCCCGAGTACGATGCCCTTGAGCTGCAGGGCGATGTAGGGCAGCACACCGACCAGGCAGATCAGCGCCACGACGATGGCCAGCGACTGCGACTTGCCGTAGCGCGCGGCGATGAAGTCGGCGATGGAGGTGATGTTCTCCTGTTTGCTGATCATCACCATCTTCTGCAGCACCCAGGGCATGGTCAGCAGCAGAATGATCGGGCCCAGGTAGATCGGCAGGAACGACCAGAGTTGTTCGGCGGCCTGGCCGACGGCGCCGAAGAAGGTCCAGCTGGTGCAGTAAACGGCCAGCGACAGCGAGTACACCCAGGCGCGGATCTTCGGCGGCATGGGCGCACTGCGACGGTCGCCATAGAAGGCGATGGAGAAAAGAACGGCCATGTAGATGAGGGCGACCGCGGCGATCAACCCAGGGGACAGCGACATGCAGACTCCGAAACGCGCAGTGGAACGAACTGAGCCTGGCCGCCGAGGCGAGGCCGATGCTGATCAGTGTTGCACAAAGCCAGGCGCTGTCGGCTGCGACCAAGGTCGCAGGGCGGTTCGCGTGCTTTGCGACGACGCTCGATTGTGCCGCAGCGCTGGGGCTGATAGCTTGGTCGGTTTGCGATTCTGCCCAAGGAAGGACCCGAGGAAGCTCTTATGTTCAAGCCGCAGCTGGTGACTTTGCAACGTGGCGCACTGCGCCTGGAGCCGCTCTCTGACGCCGATATTCCGGCCTTGGTAGCGTTGGCCGAGGCCAATCGTGAGGCGCTGCTGTACATGAGTGGCACCCAGCGTCTGGATTGGTACCGCAGCGCCCTGGCCGATCTGCGTGAGCAGCGGGCCTTGCCATTCGTCATTCGCCTGGGTGACGAACTGGTGGGAACCACGCGCTTCGCCGACTTCATGAACAACCTGCCAGCCTGCGAAATCGGCTGGACCTGGCTTGATCGTAAGCAGCACGGCAGCGGGCTGAATACCACCATCAAGTACCTGATGCTCAAACATGCCTTCGAGACCTGGAGCATGGTGCGAGTCCAGCTCAAGACCGCCGCCAGCAACCAGCGCTCGCAACGCGCCATCGAGAAGCTTGGCGCGGTCCGTGAAGGGCTGCTGCGCAACCATCGCCGGCTGGCCGATGGCCGCCTCGATGACACCGTGCTGTACAGCATCACCGACCAGGAGTGGCCGGCCTTGCGCGAGGCGATGGAGGCAGGCTTCGGCGCCTGAGTGGCATGCAGACTCGTGAGCAGACCCGCTTCTGGCAAGCCTCCGCATTGAGTGGGGTCGAGCTGTTGCAGGCGCACTACCTCGAGCAGCGTTTCGCGCCGCACGTGCATGAAGGCTTCGTGTTTACCGTGATCGAGCATGGTGCCCAGCGTTTTCACCATCGCGGCAGCGATCACCTGGCGCCGCAGGGCAGCATGGTGCTGATCAACCCGGATGAAGTGCACACCGGCTCCAAGGCGCACGAAGACGGTTGGCGCTATCGCGGCTTCTATCCCGACAACGCCCAGGTACTGGGCGCGCTGCAGGAGCTGGGCCTGGCCAGGGACGGCATGCCGTCGTTTTCCTTCAGCGTGTTGCACGACCCGCGCCTGCATGCGGCCTTTCTGCAACTGCATCAGTTGCTCGAGCATGGCGCCGAGGCGTTGCAGCAGCAACTGGCCTGGCGTGAAGCGATACTATTGCTGTTCCAGCACCATGCGCGGCTTGCCGAGCCTCCAGCAGCCGGGCGTGAGCCCTGGGCAGTGTCCTGTGCCAAGCAGATGCTGGCCGAGCGGCTGGTCGAACCGCCCTCGCTGGAGGAGTTGGCCGCCGCGGTCAATCTTTCACCCTTCCACTTCGCCCGCGTCTTTCGCCGTGCAACGGGCCTGCCGCCACATGCCTGGCTCAAGCAGCGCCGTCTGGAGCAGGCGCGGGCGCTACTCAAGAGTGGCTGCGCGGCGGTTGCCGTGGCGATGCAATTGGGCTTTGCCGATCAGAGCCATCTGTCGCGCCAGTTCAAGCAAGCCTATGGTGTGAGCCCCGGCGAGTACCGCAGCGCGGTGGCCCGGAGCTGACCGCAGGAATAAAAAGGTTCTTCGCATTTTCGCGGGGAGGATACGTTGACACCGGACTGGCAAGTTTGTGTGCGTATTGCTCACGGGCTTAGCACTATCCGTTACCGCGTGCGCTGAACGTTTGGGTTGCGCCCCTTACGGGCGCCACACCTTGATTCGCTGCGCGCCAGCCTGCGGCTGTTACTGCGCTTCGCTGCGTTTCTTTGCTTGCCCAAGAAAGGTGTGCCAAAGAAGGGCACCCCGACATCCGGGTTTCGCTACGCGAAACTTGATTCGCTTCGCTCACCCTGCGGGCCAGCCTTTCGGCTGTTACTCCGCTTCGCTGCGTTTCCTCGTTCCGGTGCTGCTCCGGGGGCCGGCTTACAAGGGCCGTCCCTGGCCCTTTAAGCCTCTCGCCGCATCCATGCGGCTCACTCCCCTACGCAACACCTCCACTCGGCCTCCTGACGGGACCGGGTCGCGAGCTTGCGACAGATCAAAGTCGGTAGCGTTTGACTTTTGCTCTTGACGCGCGATTTCACAGACGACGCCCAAGTCCCCTTCAGGAGGCCGAGTGGAATCACCGTGGAAGGGGTTGAGCGATATGGATGTCGCGAGAGCTGCGATGGGCCAGGGATGGCCCTTCGCAGCGTGCCCCTGGAGCGGTGATGGAAGGAGGGAACCCCGGCGCAGCCGGGGCCGTATGCAGGGGTGTGTTTCTTTGCTTACTTTCTTTGCACAAGCAAAGAAAGTAAGTCGCCCGTAAGGGGCGAAACCCATCAGACCAGGCCGCGCGCTAATGGAGAGTGCCAAGTCATCGACAGCTAACACGTAATTGCCAGTCCGGTATCAACTCGCACATTCCCCAAACTATGCGAAGAGCCTAAAAAAAGCCGACACTCCTTGCGGGGTGCCGGCTTTTCAACCTGCGGCGTCGATCAGAACTCGTGATCGGCGGTGTCAGGGTTCAGGTCGCTGATGCCCAGCTTGCCGGCAGCCTGCTCGATGGCACCGGTCTGCTTGACCAAGGCGGCGATGGCATCGCGCACCAGTTGCTGGCCTTCGGCGTTGTCGGCCGCGATCAGTTGGTCGAAGTGCACGTTGTTCTTCTCGGCGCTGTCGACCAGGGCCTGCAGCTTGGCTTCGGTGTCCTGCAGGTCGGCCTTGAGCGTCGTGTCGGCCTGAGCATCGGCCTTGGCCACCAGTTCGGACAGGCTCGGACCTGTCAGGGTGGTGCCGTCGACCTTCTTGTACTCGCCCAGGTAGACGTTGCGAATGCCCTTGCCGTTGTAGAAGTGCGAGTTATGGGTGTTGTCGCTGAAGCAGTCGTGCTCGTCTTCGGTGGAGTTGGCTTCCAGCGCGACCTTCATGCGCTCGCCAGCCAGTTCGCCGAGCGACAGGCTGCCCATGCCGAACAGCATCTTGCGCAGGCCGTTCTCGCCCGAGTCGGCGACCAGCTCGCTGCGGTAGTTGCCTTCAACGCCGTCTTTCCACTGCTCGACCATGTCGTTCAGGTCGCTGACCAGCAGGTCGGTGGCTGCCTTGAGGAAGGCACGGCGGCGCTCGTTGTGGCCGCCGGTGGCGCCTTCACCTACCACGTAATCGGTGTAGGGACGCTCGCCGGCGCCTGGGTTGGTGCCGTTGAGGTCCTGGCCCCAGAGCAGGAATTCGATGGCGTGGTAGCCGGTAGCCACGTTGGCTTCGGAGCCGCCCAGCTCGTTCAGGCTGGCCAGCAGCTCGCCGTTGATCTCGGTGACGTCGATCTTGTCTTCGCCGACCTGGATCTCGGTGTTGGCGATGATGTTGGCCTGCGCGCCCGGGTTGCCCAGCGCATGCTGGTAGTCGTCGGCGACGTAGTCGATCAGGCCTTCGTCCAGCGGCCAGGCATTGAGCTGACCTTCCCACTCGTCGACCACCGGGTTGCCGAAACGGAACACTTCGCTCTGCATGTACGGCACGCGGGCGGCCAGCCAGGCTTCGCGCGCGGCCTTCAGGGTCGCCTCGCTGGGATCGGCAAGCAGGGCATCGACAGCGCTTTGCAGGGCTTTGCCGGTGCTGGCGGCGTCGCTGAACACGGCCAGGGCCAGGTCGGCGTAATGGTTGACCACGGCCTTGGCCGCCGCCTCGTCGACCTTGCCTGCAGCTGGGGCCGCGCTCTCGGTGGCGGCAGCAGGGGCGGCTGCCTGGGTGGCAGGGGCTTTGTCTTCGCCACAGCCAGCGAGGGAAATGGCGATGGCCAGCAGGCTGGCGGAGGCCAGGGGCATACGAATCATGGCGGGGTCCTTTGCGTGTCGAAATGTGGACGGTACTCAGAGGTACCTGAAAAACTGCAACATAATGCAAATGTTTCGCATTATGTGTAAAGGCCATTATTCGTTGCTGTGCGGGATATCGCTGCCGAGGCGCCGCGCTGCCGTTAGAATGCCAGTACCTGAATCGCAGTTCTGCATGGAGAAAACTGCATGAGCCTGACCGCCGTGATCGTCATCGTTGTCCTCGTTCTGCTCGGCGCCTATGCGGTGTCGCTGTACAACGGTCTGGTGCGCCTCAAGCATGGCGTGAGCAAGGCCTGGTCGAACGTCGATGTGCTACTCAAGCAGCGGCATGACGAGCTGCCCAAGCTGGTGGAGACATGCAAGCAGTACATGCAGTACGAAGGCTCGACCCTGGAGCGGGTGATTGCCGCGCGCAGCGCTGTTGCCAGCGCGCGTGAGCAGCAGGATGTCAGCGCCCTGGGCAAGGCCGAGAGCGGTCTGCGCGCGGGCCTCGGTCAACTCTTCGCACTGGCCGAGAACTACCCCGAGCTGAAGGCCAACGACAGCTTCCAGCACCTGCAGCAACGCATCAGCGGCCTGGAAAACGGCATCGCCGACCGCCGCGAGCTATACAACGAAGCGGTCAATCTGAATAACGTGCGTATCGAGCAGTTCCCTGACGTACTCATCGCGCGCATGTTCAACTTCCAGGCGGCCGAGCTGCTGGTGTTCAGTGAGGCGGAAAAAGCCGACGTCGATCTGAAGTCGCTGTTCAACTGAGTGCCTGCCGATGTTGCAGGTCGACCCTTTCGGCTTCTTCTTCACGCTCACCCTGACCCTTGGCGCCTGCCTGGCTGGCGCCTGGTGGTGCCTGCGGCGCTGGTCGCAGGCGCGTCATCTGCTCGACACGCCGACCTCGAAGATTCGCTCGGCAGCGCAGGGTTACGTCGAGCTCTATGGTGTGCTCGAAGAGCTGCCGGACATGCAACTGCGTGGACCTCTGACCGGCAAACCCTGCCTGTGGTGGCGCTTTCGCATCGAGGAGTACCGTTCCAGTGGCAAGAAGCGCAGCTGGCGGGTCGTCGAGAGTGGCGCCAGCGACGCCTGGCTGCGCTTGGTCGATGGTACCGGCGAATGCCTGATAGACCCTCGTGGTGCCGAGATTCGTGCTGCGGTGCGCGAAGTCTGGGAGGGCAATCTGCGGCATCCGTTGGGCCCGGCCAAGAGCGGGTTGTTTGGCTTTCTCAGCAGCGGCCAGCGTTATCGCTACAGCGAGGAGCGCTTCCATAGCGGCCAGCCGTTGTATGCCATCGGTGATTTTTGCACACGAGGTGCGGCGCAGCAGGGGTTCGACAGGCATGCCGCGCAAGGCGAGGTTATCCGCGAATGGAAGGGCGATTACTCTGGTCTTTTGCGACGTTTCGACAGTGACGGCAACGGCGAACTCGACGAGCAGGAGTGGAATCGCGTGCGACTTGCGGCGCAGCTGGAGGCCGAGGACAGGCATCGGCAAAAGGCATCCGAGCCGGCGCGGCATCATATGGCCAAACCCGGCGAACGCCAGCCGTTCATTCTCTCCAACAGCGGAGAGGACGAACTGGCCCGCAGCTTCTACTGGCAAGCCGCCGGGGGCGCTGTGCTGTGCCTGGCCGGGGCACTGGCCACTGCCTGGTTATTGGGTGTGCAGAACTGGTGAGCCGGTTATTGCGCTCAAACGAAAACACCGCGACAGATCGCGGCGTTTTCGTCGGTGAGGATCACAGCGTCGCGGCGGAACTCAGGCGCCTTGCCTGCTTGAGGAACAGGGTCAGTTCGCGAGCTGGCAGCGGTTTGCTGTAGAAGTAGCCCTGACCCTCGTGGCAACCCTGGGCAATGATGTAGGCCTCCTGCTCGGCGGTTTCCACACCTTCGGCGATGACCTGCATGCCCAGGCTCTTGCCCAGCTGGATGATGGCGCGAACGATGGTGGCGTCGTCTTCGTCCTCGAGCAGATCCTGGACGAAGCTCTTGTCGATCTTGATCTTGTCCAGCGGCAGGCTCTTCAGATAGCTCAGCGACGAATAGCCGGTGCCGAAGTCGTCGATGGCGATCAGCGCGCCAGAGCGGCGCAGGCTGAGCAGGTGCTGGGCCGCGGTGCTGATGTCTTCCATCAGGCCGGTCTCGGTCACTTCCAGCTCGAGGCTCTTCGGCGGCAGGCGGTAGACCTGCATCAGGTTGTTGACCACGCGCGGCAGTTCGGCATGGTGCAGCTGCACCGTGGACAGGTTGATGGCCATGCGCAGGTCACTGAAGCCCTGGTCATGCCATTCGCGCAGCTGGCGGCAGGTCTGGTCGAGAATCCACTCGCCGATGGGAATGATGGTGCCGTTCTGCTCCGCCAGCGGGATGAACAGGTCCGGCGCGACGAAGCCATGTTGCGGATGCTGCCAGCGCAGCAACGCTTCGACGCCAACCACGCGATGGTCGCGGTAGTCCACCTGGGGCTGATAGACCAGATGCAGCTGGTTCTGCGCCAGGGCATCGCGCAGGTCCTTTTCCAGCTCGCGGCGACGGCGCATCTCGCTGTCGACGCTGGCGATGTAGAACTGGTAGCGGTTGCGCGAGCGGCTCTTGGCCAGGGTCATGGTCTGCTCGGCTTTCTGCAGCAGCTTCTCGGTGCTGTCGCCGTCTTCGGGGAACAGGGTGATGCCGATGGTGGCGCGCAAACGTACTTCGTGCTGATCGAGCTGGAAGGGCAGCTCCAGATCGTCGAGCACGCTCTGCGCCAGTTCCGCGGCCTCGTAAGGTTGCTCGATATCGGCCTGCACCAGGGCGAACTGGTCGCCACCGAGACGGGCCAAGGCGCCAAGGCGGCCACTGTGGCTGCGCAGGCGGTCGGACAGCGCCAGCAGCAGCTGGTCACCGCTCTGATAGCTGAACTGCTCGTTGATGCCCTTGAAGTCATCCAGGCCGACGCACAGAACAGCGACACGACGCTGCAGGCGACCGGCGTCTTCGAGAATCTGGTCGAGCTGCTGTTGCAGCTGCTGGCGATTGGGCAGGCCGGTGAGGAAGTCGTATTGCGCCATGCGCAGCAGGCTGTTCTCGGCCTCACGGCGCAGGTGAGTGTTGCGCTCGATGGAGGAGAGCAACTGGTTGGCGGTATTGATCCACAAGCCCAGCTCGTTCTTCTCGTTGCCCTTGAGCATGGGCAGCTTGTGCTCGCTGGGGCGGTCGGGGTTGATGTTGGTGAGGTGCTCGATGATCTGTGAAAGGGGCTTGGTCAGCAGCCAGTGGTAGACCAGATAGAGCACCAGGCCCATGGCCATGGCGCGTAGCACGCCGGAGATGAAGATGATCACCGAGTTGGTGACGAAACTCTCGCCGTAGGGCGCAGTGTCGAGAGTGATGTTGAGGTCGCCGTAGTACTCGCTGTAGGGGCCGCGACCTACCAGTTTGGTGGAGAAATGCTGCTCCTGGCCAAGGATCGGATCGGTCAGCCAGCGCGTGGGAATCTGCGCCAGATCCCGCGTGCGTTCGGCAAGCATCGGTTCGTTGGGGTGGCCGATGGCGGCGTAGCGTACGGACTCGTGCTGGAACAGCCCCTCGATCACCTGCATGCCCATTTCCCGGTCCAGGCTGTACACCGCCTGGGTCGAGGGATCACGGAACATGCCGAGGATGCGCTGAGCATCGTTGGAGACGGCCTGACGCGTCTTGTAGGCATCGAACACGATTTGCGCGCAGCTCAACACCACCCCGACCACCAGTGCTGAAAGCAGCACCACACGGAGCAACTTGAGTGACAAGCTGTTTTTCAAATCCAGCTTCAAAGGCAATTCCTTATGTCGATGCTTACAGCGTCAGTCAGACGAAAGTATTGGCAATCTAATCTTGGCCGTCAAAGGGCCATCACCTCTGGTGGCACTTTTTATTCCTCAAGGGTCGCTCCTGGTGCGAGTCGACGTCTTCAGCGCAATTCCTTGCTCTGTGTCGGTGCGATGGTGAGCGACTTGAGCGCTCTTGGTGGTATTGGCCGCGTTTCGTCGTGGCGTCCGCTGTAGCGCAGTTTGTCGCCTGATTCGAGGCTGGCACAAGAGTTGCGAACGTCGGGCATCGCACAGGAGGGAACCGTGATGAAAACGCTCATGCTGTTGCTCGTCGTTATCAGCTTTGCCCCGCAGGCTCAGGCTGCCAGTGAAGAGGCTGCCAATACGGCCTGGCTGGTCTTGGCCAGTGTGCTGGTGTTCTTCATGCAAGCGGGGTTCTCCTTGCTGGAGAGTGGCATGGCGCGGGCCAAGAACGCCGTCAACGTGATGATGAAGAATTACATGGACTGTTGTGTTGGCGGCATCGTGTTCTGGCTGTTCGGCTTTGGTCTGATGTTCGGCGCCAATGTCACTGGCTGGTTCGGTATGAGTCATTTCGCCCCCAACGCGGGTGAACCCTGGGATTACACCTTCCTGTTGTTTCAGATGATGTTCGCCGCCACCGCTGCGACCATTGCCAGCGGGGCGATGGCTGAGCGTACGCGCTACGGTGCCTACCTGATCGGTGCGCTGCTGATCAGCGGTGTGATCTACCCGATATTCGGCAGTTGGGTGTGGGGCGGCCTGTATGGCGGTCAGGGCTGGTTGGCCAAGCTCGGCTTCATCGACTTCGCGGGGTCGACCGTGGTGCACAGCATCGGTGCCTGGTGTGCACTGGCGGGGATTCTGGTGCTTGGCCCGCGTCTTGGTCGCTTCGCCCCCGATGGCAAGGCGCGTCTGATTCCGGGGCACAATCTCGGTCTGGTGGCATTGGGCGGTTTCATCCTCTGGGTCGGTTGGTTCGGTTTCAACGCTGGCAGCAACCTGAAAGTCAGCAGCAGCCTTGGGCTGATTGCCCTGAATACCCATCTGGCCGCAGTCGCTGGCGCGCTCGGCGCTCTACTGGCGCAACGCAGCGCATCCAGCCCGGTGCTGTTGACCACCACGGTGAACGGTTCGATTGGCGGGCTGGTGGGTATCACCGCCGGCTGTGCCAGCATGGCGCCTGGTTTCGCTTTGCTCAGCGGGCTGGTTGCCGGCTTCGTCGTGGTGTACGGCATGCGCTTGCTCGATCGCCTGCGGCTCGACGATGTCGTCGGTGCGATTCCGGTCCATGGGTTCGCCGGCATTTGGGGCACGTTGGCGGCGGGACTGTTCTATCAGGGCGATCTGTTCAACTGGGAGCGTGTCGCTGTGCAGGCATTGGGCGCGGCAGCCGCCTTTGCCTGGGCTTTTCCGGTCGCTCTGGTGTTCTACGTCCTGCTGGCCAAGACCATCGGGCTGAGGGTTTCGACCCAGCATGAGCAGCGTGGTCTGGATTTCGCCGAACATGCCGAAGTCGGTTATCCGGAGTTCAATCTGACGCAGACCTTCTACAGTGAACAATGGTCGAGGAGGGGGTGAGGATGAGATTGAGCCTGCGACGACGCGCGATCTATACCGGCCTGGTTGGGCACTTTTCCGATGAAGAGGTCTGGCCGTTGCTGGCGCTGTGGGAGAACAAGTACGCGGAGCAGCCGCCGTTCGCCCTCAATGAATTTCTCGCCGAGGTGGTGCTGCGTACCGAGCGCAAAGTCGAGCGCGCGCGGCTGTACCGCGAGTTGGTCGGTGCCCTGACCGGTCCTCCTGCGCAGCTGCTGCCGGATCCGTCGGAGCAACTGACCGCCTGGCGCCAGGGGCGTAATGAGGCGGTGCGGAAAATCGCGACTCCCGATAGCGCTGCGCAATCGACTTTCCTGGCCTTGAGTCGGACCTTGCTGGAGCAGCTCGATAGCCCGCAGCAGATGGCATTGAGGCTCTTTGCCGCCGGTAACCTGTCCGGCATGGGGGTAAGTGCCGAGTTGTCGACACGCTTGCGTATCTGGCTGGAGCAGGGCGGGGACGACGCAGTCGCCAGTCTGGGGCTTGAGCAACTGCGCAAGCTGCTGAATCTGCTCTACATCGGGCTTTGCGAGTTTCTCGGGCCGGTGCGTGCCGACCGCGTGCTGAGCCAGGCGGTCAGCCGTGTGGAGGCGCAGGGGGTGGCGTTCTCACCGCGCCGGCTTCTCTAGCAGACTGCTGAAAAACTGCCCCGGCTTTGGCCTTGGGCGCCTGTCTGCCTTCTGCATCCATGCCGCCGGCGCCTGCGTGTTTCGACGCTCTGCCGACGCCAGGGCCAGAAACGAAAAACCCGGCCATCAAGGCCGGGTTTTCGCATTACGGGGCTTGGATTCAGGCCGCGTAGTTCTGGGCGACGAAGTCCCAGTTCACCAGGTTCCAGAACGCCTCGACGTACTTCGGACGCAGGTTGCGGTAGTCGATGTAGTAGGCGTGTTCCCAGACGTCGCAGGTCAGCAGCGGAGTATCGCCGGAAGTCAGCGGGCAGCCAGCGCCGATGGTGCTGGCCAGGGCCAGGGAGCCGTCAGCTTTCTTCACCAGCCAGCCCCAACCGGAACCGAAGGTGCCGATGGAAGTCTTGCTGAACTCTTCCTTGAACTTGTCGAAGGAACCGAAGGCCGCGTTGATGGCGTCAGCCAGGGCACCAGTCGGCTGACCACCGCCGTTCGGCGACAGGCAGTTCCAGTAGAAGGTGTGGTTCCACACCTGAGCGGCGTTGTTGAAGATGCCGCCCGAGGAAGTCTTGACGATTTCTTCCAGGCTCTTGCCTTCGAACTCG
>Ga0070754_10000886_pt1 | contig 25608 bp, 43 predicted proteins | sample VirMetDEL_Sep_01_FD_75181 | JGI IMG/M metagenome (GOLD analysis project Ga0070754, IMG submission 75181) | Aqueous microbial communities from the Delaware River and Bay under freshwater to marine salinity gradient to study organic matter... | ecosystem: Environmental > Aquatic > Marine >...
GAAGCATCTGCTGAATAATGAATGGGAGGCTTCGGCCTCCCTTTATTTTTATATTATGAATAAGGTGAAAAATGTCAAAAGACTTTTTATGGGTTGAAAAGTATCGACCTAAAAATATAAGTGATTGTATCTTACCAGATCAATTACAAAATACTTTTTCCAAGATTGTTGCTAACGGTGAAATACCTAATATGTTATTTACTGGCACAGCTGGTCTTGGTAAAACAACAGTTGCCAAAGCAATCTGTAATGAACTCGATCTTGATTATATTATTATCAATGGTTCTGAAGAAGGTAATATTGATACCTTACGTGGAAAGATTAAACAGTTTGCTTCATCTGTATCACTATCTGGCGGTTACAAAGTCGTCATCTTAGACGAAGCAGATTATCTTAATCCTCAATCGACTCAACCAGCTCTTCGTGGATTTATCGAAGAATTTTCTGACAATTGTCGATTCATTCTTACATGTAACTTTAAGAATCGTATCATTGAACCACTTCATTCTCGATGTGGTGTTTATGAGTTTAATACTTCTAAAAAAGATATGGTTCCTCTTGCAGAAAAGTTTCTTGGTCGATTAGAGTTTATACTTCAAAACGAAAATGTTGAGTTTAACAAAAAAGTATTAATTGAACTGATTATGAAGTATGCACCAGATTGGCGCAGAATCATAAATGAATGTCAACGTAATTCAATCAGTGGCACATTAAGTTTAGATGCTTTACATACAACATCTAATTATGACGACTTATTTACTTTCTTAAGATCAAAAGACTTTAAAAAGATGAGAGTATGGGTCGCGAATAACATAGATACTGATGCAAGTGCAATATTTAGAGCATTATATGATCGTATGAATGACAAAGTTGAAGCTGCAAGTGTACCTCAACTCGTACTTATACTTGCTGATTATCAATACAAGAATGCTTTTGTTGCTGATCATGAACTTAATGTTGTTGCTTGTCTAACCGAAGTAATGGCGAATGTTAGTTTTAAATAGCAAACCTCTTTTAGCTACAGTTGAGTTAGAATTAGAAGATAGAGATTTCTTAATAGCTAAAATCAGAGAAAAAGCATCAAAAGAACAATCTAAAACAAGCATTAGATTAAATACTGCATACTGTAAAATATATCAGCCTTACAAGTTTAATGAAAATACTTTTGAGAATTGTAGAAACGTATTTTCACAAAAAGTATCAGAAATGATGAAGGGCAGATATAAAGTAAATAGTGACATATGGGGATTAGATTACGAAAATGGTGAAGGTACAGCAATGCATCATCATGAAGGACCACATCAAAGATTATCGGCCATATATTACTTAGTTGCAGATGAAGGGTGTGGAAGTTTAGTGTTTCAAAACCCTGATATTGAAATAGAACCAAAACCAAATATGTTTGTATTGTTTGATTCCTCTTTAGTGCATGGTGTTTTACCTGCGATAAACGAAGAAGCAAAAAGAACATGTATAGCAATGAACTTGAGATATTTACATGAACCCATTCGACTATCTGAATAGTATAAACTGGACAAAGAAAAATATCATGAAAGATGATATTGATGAGAAAGCTTATAATCCATTTCTTGTAAATCGTACGCTTTCGTATTTCCAAGATACAATTGCTTATGCTAATATCATGAATCAGTATCATCATCTTGATAATCGTTTACAATACGAATTTTATATAAATATAATCAGACAAAGAAAAAGATTCTCGAAATGGATCAAACCTGAAACCAGCGAGGACATTGAGGTGATTATGGAGTATTATGGATATAGTAATGAAAAGGCCAGACAGGCACTCCCACTCCTCAGTTCCGAGCAATTAAAACAAATAAAACAAAAGGTGGATAAAGGTGGACGAAGAACAAATAGTTGAATGGACACCAGCTTCAATGCTGGAAGTCATACTAAACGAACCAGACGATTTCCTAAAGGTACGTGAAACACTTACACGTATCGGTGTAGCCTCAAGACAAGGTAACAAATTATTTCAATCATGTCATATACTTCATAAACAAGGCAGATATTTTATAGTGCATTTTAAAGAACTATTCTTGTTAGATGGACGTAAAGCAAACCTAGAAGAAGGTGATATTGCTAGAAGAAATAGTATTGCTACTTTATTAAGTGATTGGGGATTAGTTACAGTTCAAAACCAAGAGCAACTTCAACCAGTTGCTCCATTGAGACAAATTAAAGTCATATCATTTAAGGAAAAAGATGAATGGGAGCTTTGTGCAAAATACAACATCGGAAATAAACAGTAAATTTATAGAAGATGTTAGAGCAGGAAAACCTCACTTCTTTGGTAAAATAAACAAAGTCAAAGATTTTTCTTTTATAGATTGGGTTAAACTTATCGAAGGACACCCAAAAGATGACCTTAATGGTGAGCAAAAGAAAAAGCTTAAAGTATATAAGTATAAGCAAAACGCAATAGAATTAAGACACTTAGAACGTAGAGATTCCGTGCCTCAATGGTTTAAAGACCTGCTACAGCGCATGCGTATTACATTTCATCGGAACCATATTACAGCAATAGGGTTTGGAAGTTTTACTGCAGATGCAGAAAGTTTTAAAATACACCGCGATAGAATGGACGTGGTATATTTACAAGTTTTAGGTAGGGTGAAATTATCATTGTGGAAACCAACTGTTCCAGTTTCACCATTACACAATACTCTTGTATCTCCAGAAGATACATTTAACCCAAAATCAGATTTAGATAAAGCAGAAAAGTTTTGGGAAAGAGTATTTGAACCAGACCAGTTGTTATGGATTCCAAGAGGTACGTATCACTATATCGAACCTTTAGAAACTCGATTAGCAATTTCTTTTGGAATTGAGGGTCCTACAAACCCAAAAACGTATATATAGTACTGTATATGCCGGGTGGTCCGGGTATACACTAACCTTGCTTAAACTTTAGGAGGTAAATATGACAGGCGTTAGAAGCTTATTCCCACGCGCAAGTTTTGTTGGCTTTGATCATTTCTTAGCAGAAGTAGATATGGCTGCGAAACAAGCAAAAGATAACTATCCCCCACACAACATTGTCAAATACACAGATGATGATTATCATATTGAGTTAGCCGTTGCTGGTTTCTCTCAAGATGAGTTGAATGTTGACGTGAAGGATAGAACCCTTACCGTAACAGGTGAGCATCAAACTAGAGGCCGAGAATTTATTCATAGAGGTATCTCAACGAAAAAATTCAAGCGTGTCTTTAGGCTGTCCGAGTACACACAAGTAGTTGGAGCCGATCTAGTGGATGGAATACTGGTCATCAAATTGAAAGTAGTCGTCCCAGAAGATCAGCGTCCTCGTAGTATTGAAATTAAAAAACATGACAATTACGAGGAGATAATTAATGAAAACACTTCAGAAAAGACTGCAACGTCTTGATACTGAAACTGTAGGGTATGTACAATCAGGCGTCATTATTGGCGTGATTGCTTCACTACCTTATTGGTTTTTAACAACAGTATTATAAGATAAAAGCACGTGGCAGTCAGGCAGTTGTTTGGCTGCCACACTTGGAATATTATGAAAGCATATCTGATTATGGATTTTGATAATCCAGTATCCGTCGCATACTCTAAAATGTCTATAGAATCTTTTAAATGTGTAGAAGATTTGATAGAGATTATTCCTATTCAATGTACTAAACCAAAAGATCTCGTTTGGATCGATGAAGTCGATCAATGGGGAGTAGGTCCTATGATTGAAATAGAAGGACTTAAATTTTCTTTTTGGCCTCATCAAGTAATAAGAAGTGGAGATAGAAATTGGACAGAAATAGAAAAAGCAGTTGTTGTAAGTCATTTAAAACTCATGTTAAAAGAAGAGCAAGAACGATTTATTATTATGGAACATGATGCTTATCTAACAGATGAAGAAAAATTTAGAAGTGATTTCAAAAGAATGACGAACTATGCAATATGGATGCCTGGAATTGCAATGGAATGTTATTCAATAAGCAATAAATTTAAAGACTATATGAAATGGTTTATTGTAGAAAAGAACTGGAACACTTTTGCTGGTGGACCTATGGGTTACATAGAAAAAATTTCAAGAGAATGGAAAAGATTGTGGCCAAAAGATGGAAGGAAAAACTTATTAACAGATAATTCATCTGCACCAGTAACTCAAATTTACTCTAAATCGTTAGGAGTAACAATAGATCATTTATTACCAGACAAATATGCGGAGCAACCAAATCTTTTTATCATTGATTAATGTACTTTTAATTTTACTTGTGGTAGAATAGGGACTATGAAATATTATACAAGTGTCGAACGTCAAGCAAATACTATCTTGCTTCGCGGTTATAAAGATGGTAGAAGACACATCGAAAGAATACCTTTCAAACCTGTATTATATCCAGTCAATCCATCAGTTCAATCAGAATGGAAATCAATTAACGGTAAAAACGTAGAACCAGTTACATTCGAAACGATGAGTGAAGCAAATAACTTCATCAAACGTTATGAACATGTAGACGGTATTGAAATCCATGGTCAAAACAATTTCATCTTTCAATTTATCACAAATGTTTGGCCAGAAAAAATCAAATTTAATCGTGACGAGATAAACGTTACAACCATCGATATCGAGGTAGAATCAGAAGAAGGTTTCCCTATTCCCGAAGAAGCAAACTATCCTCTTATTTCAATCACAACTAAAAATAATAAGGACAACAAATATCACGTATTTGGTATGCGAGATTATAATGTAACTCGCGATGATGTTGTATATCACCAATATGATACTGAATTTGATATGCTCGATAACTTTCTAAAGTTTTGGAATGATCCTGATTATATGCCAGATGTAGTTACTGGTTGGAACGTAGAATATTTCGATTTAACATATCTCGCGAACAGAATATCAAAAGTTATTGGTCCTCAATCAATAAAAAGACTATCACCTTGGGGTATAATGCCAAGATTGGAAGCTGGTATAGATCGCGGACAACAAGTAACTTATTGTAAGATTAATGGTTTGCAAATACTTGATTATCAAAAATCATTTAAAAAGTTTTGCTTAAACACGTATGGTCAACAAGAATCTTATCGTCTAGATCACATTGCACACGTTGTATTGGACGAAAGAAAATTATCATACGAAGAGTTTGGTTCCCTTAACAACTTATATAAAGAAGATTATCAGAAGTTTATCGACTATAATATTCGAGACGTCGAACTCGTTGATCGTTTAGAAGAGAGATTGGGTCTTATTACTTTGATCATGACGATGGCATATAAAGCTGGTGCAAATTATGTCGATACCTTTGGAACTACAAACATTTGGGATTCAATCATCTATCGAATGTTGAATAAAGAAAAAGTCGCTGTTCCATTTAAAAGCGAGAAAGTAAAAACACCATTCGCTGGTGGCTATGTAAAAGAACCTCATGTCGGTGGTCATGATTGGATATGCTCTTTCGATTTAAATTCACTTTATCCTAATATTATCGTTCAATGGAATATGAGTACTGAAACGGTGATAGATGGTTATGAAAATGATATTAGTGTAAGTAAAGCGCTTGATGGATTATTTCCAGATACAGGTGATTATACACTTGCCCCTTCTGGTGTAAGATTTAGAAAGGATATAGAAGGCGTTATTCCAAGAATCATTCGTCAATATTATGATGATAGAGTAGTGATCAAAAATGAGATGATCAAAGCTCAAATAGAATATGAAAAAGCTACTACTAAAAAATTGAGAGATGAAATTGATGCTCTCAATAATCATCAGATGGCGATTAAGATTTTGATGAACTCTCTTTATGGTGCACTTGGTAACAAATACTTTAGGTATTTTGATCAACGTGTAGCCGAATCTGTTACTCTTACTGGTCAGTTAGCAATCCAATGGGCAGAAAAAGCAGTTAACGATGAAATAAACAAGATGTTTAAAACAGACAAAGATTATGTTGTCGCAATCGATACAGATTCTCTGTATGTTAAAATGGATGCATTTGTAAAACAATTTAAACCAAACAATCCAGTTAAATTTCTCGATGAAGTTTGCATCAAATTAGAAGATACTCTAGAAAATGCTTATCAAAATCTTCATGATAAACTCAATTGCCTAGATAATCGAATGGTTATGAAACGAGAAGTTATCGCTGATCGTGGTGTATGGATTGCAAAGAAAAGATATATTCTAAATGTACACAATTCTGAAGGTGTGCAATATGCTAAGCCTAAACTCAAGATGATGGGTATAGAAGCAGTTAAATCCTCTACTCCTCAAATATGTCGAAAATACTTTAAAGATATATTCAAAACTATTCTTACTGGTTCTCAAAGCGACATGCAAAAAGAGATTGAAAGATATGAAGAACATTTCAAATCTCTTCCAGCTGATGAAGTCGCGTTTCCTCGAGGTGTTAGCAACATAACCAAATTTACTCGAAGAGCTGCACCTGGTTATGCAAAAGGAACACCTATACATGTAAGAGGTTCTATCTTGTTTAATCAACTTATAAAAGAAAAAGGATTATCGACTCAGATCGAAGAGATTAAAAACGGAACCAAAATTAAATTCGCGTATATGAAAAAACCAAATCCTATTAATGAAAACGTTATTGCATTTCCTCATGGTTTGCCTAAAGAATTTGGTTTAGATAATTATATTGATTATGAACTACAGTTTGAAAAAACTTTCTTAGAACCACTCGAACCGATAGCAGAAGCGATAGGATGGAAATTAAAAGAAGTTGCAACGCTAGAAGATTTTTTTATATAAAGCATGTACAATCACATTCATTTGTGATAGGATATAATAATGGAAATAGACTTATCTCACTTAAAACCACCGAGATCTGATGGTTGGGGTTTTTTACCACCAACGCAAGAAATCTTTAATATTTTTGAAGAGGTTAAACAGATTGCAGTACCATACAAAATTATGGAAATTGGTTTTAATGCTGGTCATTCTACGACATATCTTTTAGAAATATTTCCAGAATCAGAAATACATTCAATTGGACCATCGCCTAAACATGGTAACCAAAATGTAATTAGAGGAATATATGATGATAGATTTAAATTCTATCAAATGACGACTGAAGCATTAAGAGATACGGGATTTAAAGAAAAGTTTGATTTAGGTTTTATAGATGGTCACCATTCTATAGAATGTGCTAGTCTTGATATAGACTATTGTATAAATTATTTAAATTGTGATTATGTACTGATTGATAATATGGAAAGAAATGATGTTAAAAAAGCAGTACACCAATATAATCAACAATTAGAATTAGTAAAACACTATACTTATGTTAACACTTGGAAAGGTAAAACTAAAGTATTAGAAATGGATTTTTATCATGTACTTCGTAACAGTATTTAAAAATACTTTTGATAATAAAACTCATAAGACACATGAATGTGCTAACATTGATGAGTTTATTAAATTATTGAAAGCAGCATCGATGCTTCCTGGCCAAAAAGGTGGACCAATGTCCTCACCGTTGTTATCGATGGCAGTGTATAAAGAAGGTACAACAAGATCTAACGATAATGTTGAAAAATGGTCAAGATGGGTAGCTGTCGACGTTGATGAATTAGAACCTGATGAAAACTATGCAGAAAATCCATTAGGTTGGTTAAAAGATAAACTGAATGAAATCATTGGTGATTATCATTATATTGTATATTCTACTGCTTCTAGTAGAACAGAACAACCAAAGTTTAGAATTGTATTTCCTCTTACAGATGAAATTGAACGAGATCGTATCAAACATTTTTGGTTTGCCCTGAATACAGAAATAGAAGGATTAGCAGATAAGCAAACAAAAGACTTATCTCGAATGTTTTATGTTCCAGCTGTTTATCCTGGAGCATATAACTTTTTCTTTATAAATGAATCAGATAGATATATAAATCCTGACGAATTAATGGCTAAACACCATTATGAAGAAAAACAAGGTAAATCATTTTTAGACCGATTACCAGAAGCATTAAGAAAAGAAGTAGTAGAGTATAGAAAAAGTCAACTTAACAACACTGACATTAAGTGGACTAGCTATGCTGACTGTCCTTTTTTTCCTAAACAACTTGGCACTGAATATAGAACAATAACAGGAACAGGTTGGTATCATAAGATGTATCAAATCATGATTGCTATTGCTGGTAATGCGATCAAAAGAGAATATCCTATCACGAGTAAAGAAATTGCAGAAATGTGCAGACAACTTGATCGTGAGACGGGTAATTGGTATGAAAACAGACCGCTTGAGAGGGAAGCCGATCGAGCTTTAGAATGGGTATACAAAAATGGATAAAAATAAATTAAGAATTGGTATAGTAGGTCATGGCTTTGTAGGTAGAGCAGTTGATTATGGCTTTGAAGTACGTAATGTTGAAAAGTTTTACGTTGATCCTAAATATGATACAAATATAGATGATCTCGTAGAATGGAAACCTAACTTAAGTTTTATATGTGTTCCTACTCCAATGATGAATGATGGAACCATTGATGCAACTTCAGTTTATGATTCAGTATTTAAATTATTAAATCATGTTGATGGTGGTATTGTGATTAAATCAACGATTACACCAGAAGTTGTTGAAAGATTAGTTAAAAAAGCTGGAACACAAACTAAAATGAAAAAGCTTGTGTACAATCCAGAGTTTCTTACAGAAAAAAATGCAGAAGAGCAATTTATTAATCCTAAATATCAAATTTTAGGTGGTCATAGAGAATCTACTGCGTCTGTACAAGAGATGTTCAGAACATATTCTAATGTAAATCGATGTGAATTTCATCACATGGGTTTATTAGAAGCAAGCTTTGTTAAATATGCTTTAAATTGCTACTTAGCAACTAAAGTTACATTTTTCAATCAATTATATGATACATGTCAAATGACAGGTTCTAACTTTAATATCATTACAAGAGCAATTGCTGCAGATGAAAGAGTTGGAAACACTCATATGAAAGTTCCTGGTTATGACAAAAAACGAGGATATGGAGGTGCATGTTTCCCAAAAGATGTAAAAGCATTTATGCATTTTGCTGAAGGAAATATGTCGCTCCTAAAAGAAGTAGACCGTATTAATAACAATTATCGTAAAGATTACGACAAAGATGAAAGAGAGGTGGCCCAAAATGTCAATTATGGACAAACTGAAAAAGAATAGTAAAGTTAAATTCACAAACGTATTATCAGAATCAGAGTTTTTTACTGAAAAAGAATTTACTCGAACTGATGTTCCTATGGTAAACGTTGCTTTATCTGGTGATATGGATAAAGGACTTACTGCAGGATTAACAGTGCTTGCTGGTCCAAGTAAACACTTTAAAACAAGTTTTGCGCTGCTTATGGCTTCTGCATATTTGAAGCAACATGATGATGCAGTATTATTGTTTTATGATTCAGAGTTTGGTTCCCCACAATCTTACTTTGAAACTTTTGGTATTGATACTAGCAGAGTATTACACACACCTGTTACTAATGTTGAAGAGCTAAAGTTTGACTTAGTTCATCAATTAGAAGAGTTAGATAAAGGTGATAAAGTTATTGTTGTAATTGATTCTGTTGGTAACTTAGCATCGAAGAAAGAATTAGAAGATGCATTGAATGAAAAATCAGTTGCTGATATGTCAAGAGCAAAAGCACTAAAAGGTTTATTTAGAATGGTAACACCATATCTACAAATGAAAAATGTACCACTACTTGCAGTGAATCACACCTACAAAGAAATCGGTCTATTTCCAAAAGACGTTGTAAGTGGTGGTACAGGTATCTATTATTCTGCTGATAATATTTGGATTGTAGGTCGAAGACAGAATAAGAAAGGAACAGAAGTCACTGGTTATGACTTCATAATAAATGTGGAGAAATCACGTTATGTTAAAGAAAAGTCAAAGATTCCTGTCTCAGTTTCTTGGGAAGGTGGTATCAGCCGTTGGTCTGGTCTTCTTGATATTGGTCTTGCCCTTGGGTTTGTTAATAAACCTAGTGCTGGATGGTATGTACGTACCAATCCGCAAACTGGTGAATCTGAAGACAAAAAATTCAGAGAAGCAGAAACAAACTCAATAGAGTTTTGGAATCCAATCTTAGATGAAACTAACTTTAAAGAGCAAGTAAAACAAGCTTATTCAATCAATGGAAGTAGTATAGAAATCGATATCGAAGAAGATGAGTAAGAACATTCAGCAATTCGATAAACCATGGAATCATCTCATCATTGATGATTGGTTAGATCAAGAAGATTTTGATCAAATCGTTGAATATGCAAAAGTGCATCAATCTAAAATTACAATTGCATCGAGAACATGTGTAAAATATAATTGGTTCTTTGATTATACTGGAAAATTTATAAAGCTTAGAATAGTCGATGAGACAGCAAGATATCCAGAGTGGCTAGATAATGAATCACCAAAATGGTCAATAGAGTTCGGTGAACGTATGGCTAAAAAATACTATCGAGACATTCTAGATTTTAGAGTTAAATTAGGTTATAAAGACATTGCTGAATATCAACCAATGTTTACTATGACTTTAAGTTACTTCGACAAAAACTTCGATTATAGAAGGAGTCATACTGATGGTGTATGGAAATTATTTTCAAGTACACTATACGTATCAGAACAAAATGAAGGAACTACAATGACGAGTGATCGTTACTCTGAAGATTATGTAACTGTGCCTTGGAAACAAAATAGATTGCATTGTTTTGTCAGAGATTTAGAAAATACTTGGCATAATTATAAGGCTGACGGAATAAACGAAAGAGTAACGATCAACTTTTGCTTGAGACCTAATGAGTTTTGGAGTTGGGGAGAATCTTGGCCTCATGGAATCAAATCTTCTCCAGGAGAAGGTGTTTTAGAAAAATATTTTGAGAAGAAAGATGATTAATATTGATAAAGTAAGCGAAAACGTACATTATGAAATGATACCTGCATCAGATACTGATAATGATCAAGCATGGGATATTAGAATACTTGAAGGTGATTTTACTGAAAGTGTTATACGATTTGGTAATGTTGGATTTAACGAAGAAAAAGATTGTTTAACATTTAATTTTAAATTAATAAATTCTCCAGACGACGATCTGACTGAAGAGAATTTGTTCTTACAACAATTTGCTGGTGCTATATTAGAAGACATATTAGAAAAAGCAGTTGCAGATGGCTCAGCAGTAATTAAAGAAAAAGGTAGTTTAGCATGAAAGGAAAAATATTAGTAATGGGTCTGCCTGGTGCAGGTAAAACGTGGTTAGCAGAAAGACTAGCTGTTGAATGGCAATGTGCTTGGTTTAATGCTGATAGAGTAAGAGCTATGGCAAATGATTGGGAGTTCTCTCCAGAAGCAAGAATAAGACAAGCTGAAAGAATGAAAAATATTGCTGACTTTGAAAAGAGCAAAGGACGAAGAGTCATATGTGATTTTGTTTGCCCTACAAGAGAAACAAGAGAAACATTCGATGCTGATTATGTTATCTATCTTGACACTATTAAAGAAGGTCGATTTGAAGATACAAATAAAATGTTTGAATCACCTGTAGGTTATGAAGGTAACATGTGGCGAGTAGACAAATTTTATTCTGACGACGAAATCAAAGAGATGGCTAGAAAAATTAGTCATATTATAGATGCAGTCAGTTAGAATATCAATTTATAAGACTTTGACATGGAGAGTGTTAGCAACTGTTGTGACATTCTGTGTGGCATATTTTATAACAGGTAATACTGTTGCAAGTCTCAGTATCATGGGTATTGATGGTGTGATTAAGATGGTATTTTATTATTTACATGAGAGATTTTGGAATCTCGGAGGAGAACTATAATGGATTGGTCAAGACCAACAGTTCAAATGCTAGGCAGATGGCAGCCATGGCACGATGGACACACAGAACTATTTAAAAGATGCCACGATAAAACAGGACAAGTTGCAATCATGGTACGAGATGTTGGTGGTAAGAGTGCAATGGTAAAAGGACAAGAGGATAATCCTTTCGTATTTAGCGACGTAAGACGAAGAATTGAAAGTCGTTTAGTACAAGAAGGTTATGTTCCTGATGAGGACTTTGAAGTTATGCTTGTACCTAATATTGTTGATATTAGTTATGGTCGTGGTGTAGGTTATACATTTACAGAACATGATCTTGGTACAAAAGTACATGATATCAGTGCAACTAAAATACGAGAAGGAATGCGTGAAAGAGGCGAATTATAATTGTACATATGAATTTACTTGTGGTAGAATAGGAGTCTATGAATATAAATCTTGAACAAACAATTTTAAAGAATATGCTTACAGATGAAAAGTATATGCGTAAAGTATTACCTTTTATCAAACCTGATTATTTTGAAGGTGTATATCGACAATTGTTCAAAGAAGCTGGCAAATTTGTTGCTAAGTACAATAAACTCCCTAATCTTGAAACGTTTAAAATAGAAATAGATGAATCTACTGCATTTAGTGAAGAGCACTATAAACATGCAATTGAAATACTACCACTCATTTTTGAATCAGACAAAACAGATCAAGATTGGTTAATCGATCAAACTGAGAAATGGTGTCAAGATCGTGCTATTCATAACGCGATCATGGAATCAATTACGATTATTGATGGTAAGCATCAAAAGCTAACGAAAAATGCTTTACCTGATTTATTAACTAAAGCGTTGGCAGTGTCGTTTGATACCAATGTTGGTCACGACTACTTAGAAAATGTAGATGAACGATATGATTTTTATCATGAGCAAGAGGATCGGATTCCATTTGATTTGGAATATTTCAATCTGATCACAAAGGGAGGGCTACCGAATAAGACCCTCAATATCGTTCTAGCAGGGACTGGCGTAGGTAAATCGTTATTTATGTGCCACTGCGCTGCCAACGTCCTAACACAAGGTCGAAATGTTCTTTATATTACCATGGAAATGGCAGAGGAACGTATCGCTGAAAGAATAGATGCTAACTTACTTGATATACCTATCAGTCAAATTGAAAATCTTGCAAAAGATGACTATACCAATAGAGTACAAAACATAGGTCAAAGAACCAATGGTAAACTTATCATCAAAGAATATCCAACAGGTTCAGCAAATGTATCTCACTTCAGAGCATTACTCAATGAACTTAAACTAAAGAAAAACTTTATACCTGAAGTTATATTCGTCGATTACCTTAATATTTGTGCTTCATCAAGAATGAAATCTATCGGAGGTGCAATCAACACGTATTCTTATATCAAAGCAATTGCAGAAGAAATGAGAGGATTAGCAGTTGAATTTAATGTACCTATTATGTCTGCTACTCAAACAACAAGAACAGGTTACAGTAGCTCTGATCCAGGTCTTGAGGATACTTCAGAATCTTTCGGTCTGCCTGCTACAGCAGATTTAATGTTTGCTATCGTATCCAATGAAGAGTTAGATAGATCTAATCAGATACTAGTAAAACAATTAAAGAATAGATATAATGATCCAACACAATACAAAAGATTTGTTGTAGGTGTAGATCGATCTAGAATGAAACTAAAGAATATCGTTGACGCAGAAAAAAATCTTGTTAACGATCAGCCTGAAGATACTGGACCTGTATTTGATAATAGTAAATATGCAGAACGCCAGAGATCAGATAAATTAAAATCATTAGTGGTATAAATATAGCATGACTCCCTTAGATTATACATTATTTACTCTACTTTGTATGATTGGTGCATACTGGTGGGGTTGGAAAAAAGGTGACTGGTCAGGATCAGTTGGTATGACACATAAATTTCTAAAAGCCTTACATGAGATGGGAATATCTTGTGAAGTCGAAGGCAGAGATGTCTATATTATTTCAGCAGTTTTAGATAAAAAAATAAGAGTTGAGAGAGATGACGACGGAACAGACTTTTAAAGAATTAGAAGAAGCATTTGGTGATGGATATACATGCACAAAAGTGATACGTGACGATGGCACAGTCGCAATACAGTGTACGAAAAATGAGCGAAATACAGATAAACAATCAGAAGTTCTTACAGAAACTTGAAGATCTAAAGAACGATTTCCTTAATAAGCCTAATTATAACGATAAAAAATATCGTGTATCTAGTGCTAACTGGAATAAATGCAACGTAGAAGATTTCTATTGTGGTAGAACGTATTTAGATCACATGTTAAGAAATCAAGATGCCCATCCAGGATATCCTGAAGAGCACATGGCTCAACCTATAGCACACATGGTAAGAATAGATCCAGATATATGGACTGATTATAGGGATAAAGCAAGAACAGAATTTTGCATAGATATAGGTGCACAACATGCAGCTCTTACAAATTATTATCCTCCTGGAGGTTTTGTAGGATGGCACACTAATTGGGATGCATGTTGTTATCAAGTATTGTTTACTTGGTCACGAACTGGCGATGGTTATTTTCGATACTATGATAAAGAAAATGATGAAATGATTACAATCGAAGATAAACCTGGCTGGCAAGCACGTCACTTCTATTTCGGTAGAAAGGACGAAATTAAATACCATTGCTGGCATTCAGCATATACATGGTCAGAGCGAATCACGCTCGCTTATAAGTTTGATAATGGTGGTATGGAATCTGCACATAATAAGACTGCGATTCTTTTAAGAGATCAACTTATAGAGGAGATAGAATCAGATGAATAAAAACGATATTTTTATATTCATGTCAGGAATGATTACACTTGTGTTTATTTACTTTTTAATGATAATAGACGCAAAATTAAATAGTGCAAGGGGTGATACACTTGTACCTGAACCATTACCTACAGAATCACTTATTATGGTACACGATACAGAAACAGATGAAATAGTAGAAGTACCATTTTATGATGTTCCTGTTGAAGTACCATTATACACACCAGATACTTTAGAATGTATGGCACTTAACATATATCATGAAGCAAGAGGTGATAACTACGCTGGTAAAGTCGCAGTGTCAGATGTAGTTTTAAATCGTGTAAACGATACACGTTATCCAAATAACATTTGTGATGTAATATACCAAGGTGGAGAAGAAAGAGGACGATGTCACTTCTCATGGTACTGTGACGGACGTTCTGATACACCCTTCGATGATATTGCTTGGCAAGAAGCTGAGATGATTGCAAGAGAAGTATTAGAGAATGATAAAGGATTGACTGAAGGTGCAACTCATTATCATGCATATACTATACGACCTGATTGGGTTGATGATAGAGGAATGCAGATGGTTGGACGTATTGGCGATCATGTATTTTATAGGTGGAATTAATTGTTTGATATAAATTTAATTGAATTACCTGAAGTTAAACAGGTAAATGAAGATGGAACTCGTTATTATACTGATGGTGGTGAAAAGAAATATCCATCAGTAACAACTATTTTAGGTGCTGATCCAGAAAAACTTAAAAGTATAGCTCAATGGAGAGAAAGAGTAGGCGATGAAGAGGCAAATAGAATATCTACTCAAGCTGCAGGAAGAGGAACAAGAACTCACGCACTAATTGAATCATATATTATGAACGAAGAATTACCTGATTCAATGCCAGATGCTCAAGGTTATTTCTTAGCTATGAAAAGTACTATTGATAGTTATGTAAACAACATCAGAGTTGTAGAAGGAAAAATGTTATCAGATCATCTGCGATGCGCGGGTACAGTTGACTGCATTGCTGAATATAGAGGTGAAATGGCAATTATAGATTGGAAAACTTCTAATCGCATGAAGAGAAAATCTGAGAATGCTATGCAAGGTTATTTTAAACAAGCTGCAGCTTATGCAGTTATGTTTGAAGAAAATACAAAAATACCTGTTAAAAAACTTGTAATAATTATGTCTACATCGAACGGAGAATGTCAATTATTTGTAGAAGATAGAGATTCTTGGATAGATAAGTTTATTGAGATGAGAGACTATTACGAGAGTATACAGTGAAAAACTTAAAAAGTATATATACTATAGTGAAACGGAGGGGAGAGACAGATATCCTTTAATATTATGGCACAAAAATCTTTAAAATACGTATCTACTGTATTCAGTACACCTAAGAAAACTTCTATTGCAACCTCAGATATTATGGTTAAGAAATCTTCTATGAATAAAAACAAAAGAAGATCTTATAAAGCATACAGAGGACAAGGTAGATAATTATATAAATATCTTTATGAGGTATTTAATTTCACTATTATTAGGTTCATCTATAACCTTTTCATTATTCTTTATCATGACCATGCTTATTGCAACTGGTCGTGGTGCTTTAACTGAAGCTTCATCATTTCGTATAACAGACTTTGTTATGGTTGAAAGAAATGAAGTTGTTGAAACAAGAGAAAGAAAACCTGAAAGACCTCCAGAACCAGAACTTCCACCAGAAATACCAGAAGCTTCACAAGCAGATAGTTTTGATAACACTATGACAGTATCAATGTCTGCTCCTACAGTAAATGCTGGATTTCAAGTTGGTGGAGTTGGATTTGGTGTCAGTGATGGAGAATACTTACCAATTGTAAAAGTAGCACCTGTATATCCTGCTCGAGCATTACGTATGGGTGTCGAAGGATACTGTGTTGTTGAATTTACAGTGATGCCAAATGGTTCTACAAGAGATGCATTTGCCGCTGAATGTTCTAATTCAGTATTTGAGAGAGCATCTGTTGAAGCTGCATTAAAGTTTAAATATAAACCAAGAGTTATTGATGGTGTAGCCATTGAAGTTCCTGGTGTATTAAATAGGATAACATTTGAGTTAGCAGAGTAATATGGATTTTTTGGCATTAGTTGGTGAGTTAGGTGCTCCTATAGCAGGTTCTTTGGTAATGGGATTCTTTATATTCTTAGTTATAAAACAAATTCTAGAAGGTATAGTCGACCAAGTTAAAACATTAACGATATTCTGTAAGTCACTAGAGAATAGAGCTCGTACTATGTCCAATGAAATGATTAAGATCGATATGTTAGTCTCATCTGCTTTGGAATTAAGACCTGATATTGAAAGAGTAGCAAGAGCAGAAAACTTTATAGAGGATGGAAAAGTAGATGCAAGACGTGACTAAACAATTAATCCCTTGGTTTGTAGCAGCTTTTATTTGTTTTATTTTTATATGGATAGCATAAATGGAAGGTGATATTGTACAATTAATCAGTGAGTATGGATTTCCAGTTATTATGGCGACTGGTATGGGTTACTTTATTTACTTTATATGGAACTTCATTGGTGAACATATAGATCCAGCTTTACAAGAACAGCATATGGCACTGATTCGTGTTATAGATCAAGTGCGTATGTTAGACCAAGATCTAATACGATTACAGCAAAAAGTAGACGTTGTATTAGAATATAGAGAACAAGAAAAGATGAGGAAAGAAGGTGAAATTTCAAGTCGGGGACAAAATAAGAAAGCCTAAAGGCTATGCATTTGACGGAACAATCGTATCCGTTTTTCAAAACACAAAAGGTGATATTAGGATCGTTGCTGAGCTAGACGGAAACGGAATGCTTCATATATTTTCTGAATCACAGCTAGAGCATAGAGACAACCCACAGCAAATAGATATTCAGTTTTAACGCTCATCTCCTCGCCAAAATTTCCAAACATCCAATAGATGAATATTCCTAAAGGATAAGCAGCAAACAACATAAAGAAGTATTTCAAAACGTAAACCTTACTTAGTTGTTGCAATAAATGTTCCGTCCCAATCTTCTGGTAGATCTTGTGTCTTTTGAAATTCACATCGTTCGATCCACATAGAATAATATCCTCTCATCTGTTGATCGAATGCTGTCTCTAATTTCTTACAAAGAGCAATTGCTTCATCGAACTTCTGTGCTCTATATAACTCATGCATTTCTTCGTGAGCTACTTGAGCATCATACCATTCTTCCATTTTTTCTTGAGCATCAAGTACTGTGTATATTCCTATACCAACTGACTTACCCTTTACAGCTAGGTCATCGACCTTAAGATAAAAGAAATCATCTTTTGTCTTTTGATATGTAGCATCACCGACTAGTAATAAGCAACCATATTCTTTACATTTAGATTCTATACGTGCTGCTGTCGATACTGAATCACCTAATACATCATAACTATGACGAGATGTGGAACCCATCTCACCAAGATAACCTATACCTGTATTGATACCTGCTCCCATGCCAACTGGAGGACGACCTTGTCTTTTTACTTCAATGTTAAATTCTTCGACTGCTCTTAACATTTCAATACCTGTTTTTACAGCAGAGTAAGCATGATTAGGATCATCGTTTGGAGCGTTATGAACATGCATACTTGCATCACCAATATACTTTATAATCATACCATCTGCATTTAATACTGGTTGTGTAATAGCATCCATATAACCATTCATAAGTTTTGTCAGACCTTGTACATCATCGCCAAATGATTCTCCTAATGGAGTAAAGCCACGTAAATCTGAGAATAGTATTGATATCTCTCTTTTAGTTCCTTTCTTAATAATGTCTGGATTCTCTTGTAACAATTTAACAACTGTTGGTGAACAGTAACCTTCAAATTGTTTCTTAATTCTTTCTTTCTCTTTGTATGTTAAATAGTACTTATTAAATGAAGCATGTGCAAAGACTAGTAGGGAAGAAATAGCAGAGTAAAATGTATCAAATAGAATAAGGTAATTATTCCAAAGATAGAATCCTGCGTATACTTGTCCCCCAACCAATACACTTACTCCTATTAAAGCAAACCTTGTCGGTGCTTTCCATGTAACAAATAAAACTTTAAGCATTGCTGATAATAAAACAACTAATGCTAATAAATCATACCAATAAGATTTCTTAATGATTGTCTGATTTAAAACAGTTTGTAATAAGTTAGCTTGTACTTCATGTGGGAACATAGCACCAACGGGTGTTGATACTGGGTTATTAAATCCTTCAGCTGTTAATCCCCAAATGTAAACCTTACCACCTAGATCTTCTGCAACTAAGTCTGATGCTGATACTCTTGGAAACTCGTTCCAATAAGATATCAATACGTCACCAGTAGGTGTAGTTGCAAGAGGCGGTTGTCTACCCATTCGTACCCATTCAACTCCGATATCAGGCGTAACTCTTAATTGATATGATGTCTCATCAAAGAATGCTCTTATTGTTTCTAGTACTAATGACGGATATAGCTGATCATTTGCATTGACTAGAAGTGGAGCAGATCTTACAGTTGCATCAAAGTTTGGAGTACCTGGTAGGTTAGGAGTTGCATTTGTTACACCAACACCATAAGTGTTAGCTTGCAAAATCGGAAGAGGTGAAATTATGCCAGGAAAGTTCCAGACATAGTCAGCCGCTGCACCTCCTCCTAAAGTAGCAGTACCTACAAACGGTGCTAATCCTGTTTGAGTTTGTGTCGTAGGTGCTGCTGCTAGAATAGATAAACGATTAATCAGAGCTTCAGCGAATATTTCATCGCCTCCGAATCTATCTTCTTCTGAAAAGATTTGAGTAAATACATGAACGTTTGATGGATCTGTATTCCACATAAGTTCTGCATAAACATCACGTGGCCAAGGATATTGACCATATTGTTCTATTGCTTTCTCATCAATATCAACAAGTACAAAGTCTGGTACTTGCTCTATTTCATGTGATTGGTGTAAGTAATCAAACCATGACCATTGTATGTTCTCAACAATGTATGGTGAAGATACTTTAAGACTAAAAAGTAGTATTACTGTAACTAGTACTGTCTTCCAACTATACATCATTGTCCTTGTGTTACTGATACACTACAACCACCTACAGTATAACAAGTCTGAGATAGTGAATATGATTGTGATGTTGTTCCTTGTTGTGTTAAATTTAATGTTGTAGGGTCTGTACCTGAAAGTAAGATGCTTGCTGAATGCTGTGCCCAAGCACCTTTTTGTAATACTGATATATCGTTGTAGTCATTATTTGTTTGTAGACCTATTGTTTTTGCACCATCACCTTGCTGTCTTAACCATATATCATTATAACTACTAAAGATAAGACTTGTAAATGTATGACCACTAGTGCTTCCCTGATTTGTTTGATGACCTTGCAAATGATTATAATTTCCATGTATGTCTAATCTTGCATAATGTCCGCCACCTTCATTACCATCGTCTCCGTATGTCGTAGATGTTGCATTATCCCATGCCGTTCCCTGGGCCCAACGAATAGTATTATCAGTTCCAGATAAATGCCATAATTCAATTACGTTATTTGTTCCTGAGCTATTTTCTTGTATTAAAGTTAACTCAACATTATTACCAGAAACGTATGAACTAGTATCGTACATTTTAATTATATTATAATCTCCTACCTGTACTACATTTAAATCAAAATAGTTTCCACTTGTTTGTTCGATAGTGATTTCGTTATCTTGTGCCAAAAGAAATGCTGGCAATAGAAGTATTGCAAGTAATAGATGTTTCATGTATCTATTTATAAATATTCGAAATTATTCGTGGTCTCGTTTTCAGATACGAGCTCTGCTCCATTACGAATGTGGAACCTTTCTGCCATTTGAGTCTTAGGACTCATTGTTACGAATCGAGACATTCCTCTTTTTCGTGCTTCCTCTATGACTCTCAATACGATATCTCTACCTGCGCCTTTTTGATATGACCATACAGAATAGAATACAGCGATATTACCAGGTTTACTTTCAAGCAATCCCTGTTGAGTCTTTGGTACTTTATTACAGAACGCTACACATATAACTGCATTCTCTGTTTGAAACATTTGAAAATGATTTTGCTGTCGTACTGAGGCGGGAATGTCTGGTCGGACTGGATCGTCCTTTACTAACTTCTCTGCTAATTCCAGAGGAATTTTATCTAATAATATAGTCATAACAAAAATTATTTATCAAGTATTATTTATCTACCAATATTATGTCAAAAGTTGATGATATATTTGTGCCTGTTGAAGCAATTGCTCTAACCTCAATATCTGTTTTTTCTGGTAAACGAAACGGTACTTCATATATTCTTTGATGAAGTCCACCTGGAACGTCCATAACATCTCTTGTTCTAAAAATTAAACCAGTATCCACTTCTCTCGTATATAAGTTAGCAGTTACGGAATCATTATAAGCACCTACTCCTATATTCCAGGTTTTCACATAACCTGTTTTACCAGCAGGTATTGTATAGAGTGCTAAATTTGTTTGTCCTTGACCATATACTGTACCTGTTCCAACTGTTGCAATTTTTGCCAATACTGTACCAGTACCACTTGCACCTGTTGATATCAACACATCGCCTTTATTCGTTTGTAATGAACCAGCAGAAGCAACAAATGCTCTATAAACTCTCAAAAATGATTGAGTTGAAACTGCACCATCTACTGTAAGTGTTTCTTCAATCTCATTATAGTTAGCATCTAATCCTTGAACTGTAACTGTTCTTGCACCTGTTCCAGCAGCACCATCTTGTGCATCAGCACCATATACATAAATTGTTGAAGCAACTGTTAGGTAAGTGTAAATTCCACCTTGTTCCCATATTGTTTCTGGAGCACCACCTACATTTGGATTTCTACCAAATTTATGAATGTTAGTAGTACCAAGTATTCGTCCCTCGCTGAGGTCGATTAATTCTGATATTGCAGTATTTGCTAAATATTTACTTATTGCCATGTTATATTTATACAAGTTGTTGATTTTATTAGAAAAAGAAAATCTCTAATAAAATCATATACTTGTGCAAGCGGTTGATTTTATTGGAGTTATAGTTACTAAAAAACATGTACAACTTCTGCCAATATGGGATAATAGACCTAAATAAAGGAGATTATATGTTAGAAACTAAAATCGTAAAAGGAAAAGAAATAAAGAAGTTTAAACCTTCACCACTTGCAATCAAAGTAACACATTTGGCTCGCGATGAGTGGGATTTACAAGATCTTGATTGGATTATAGACGCAATCAAATTACATAAGATGAATGTACAACAAGAACAACTTATAAGGAGCTCATATGCAAAATAGAACAGAAAATTTTATGTTTAGAATCGGTGATTATCAAGATGCTGAAGGATGGCAAAAAATTGATATGATCAAAAAAGCAGTAAAACAAGCAAACAAACAAATACGTGAAGACTATGCAAAAGAGTTTCCACCATCTGATATGTTTAGAAACTTCAAACCAACTACACTTCGTGTATGTCTAAAAGGACGTAAACCAAAACAAAAGTTTGAAAGACGATTATGGAGTTGGAAAGAAGATAAGTTTGTTACTAAACTTCGTGGTCACTCACATTTTGGTGATATCTTAGGTGGACTAGAAAATGCAGGAAAAATTGATGTATATCTACAATATCGATATCCTGAAAAGTTTGTTCCAGGATTTTCCACCGTCTTTGCAAAGAAATTCCGTACAGTTATAGCTGCAGCTTTTTCAGAATAATGGATATTAAAGAAGTAGAAAAACTCAGTTTAGACGAAGCTAAAAAAGTAGCTTTAGAAAAGATTGATAGTTTACCAAATAGAACTATCAATCAAAAGCTACGCAATAATAGACTGAGAGAAGACATCAATAGTTATACATCAATGACTCAAGTTATTGGAACACTATATAGATTACAGCTTGCAAACGAAGGTATGCATGTAACTGGATCTAAATGGCAAGAAAAGTATAAAAAAGGTGTACATTAAGGTAAATTTGTGATATACTGGTACCAGCTATGGCAATGATATATTGTAACTCAGTAAACTACGATTATTCTGGTAGACGACGTAAAAGGGTGATGCGTGCAAAGCGCAAATCTACTCCTTTATCTTCCTTCAAAACCCTTACGTCGTCTACATCTCCCCTTGTTTTAGCACAACTTAAAAAACAAAGAGAGATTAAGTCTTTAGATATCACTGACTTCAAAGATTTATCACACATGAAAAGGAAGGAAACAAATCAATATACAGGAGACGAATTACTTGGTATTGCAACTATGCATAAATCAAATGCAGTACCAGTATCTAAAAACACAGACGCAAAAATATTTGCAACAATGAGAAGAAATTAAATGTATACAATAAACAAAAAACTTGATATAATGGAGTATTATGAGCAATAATTGGGTAAAAGACATCAATAAGATGCACAAGAAATATGGTGTACATGATTGGATTAAGAAAAATCCAGGATCGTACAGAGACTATCTATCATTTAGGATCAGATTTATACAAGAGGAACTAGATGAGTTAAAACAAGCAGAACTACATCGTGATAACGAAGAAGTTGTCGATGCACTCATCGATATCTGTGTTGTTGCGATTGGAACTCTCGATGCCTTTGGTGTTAACGCATATGAGGCATGGGACGAAGTCTTTAAAGCCAACATGAATAAATTTGTTGGTACAAAGCAAAATCGACCTAATCCACTTGGATTGCCAGACTTGGCTAAACCAAATGATTGGGTTCCACCATCACATATAGGTAATCATGGCAAATTACCAAAATAGGAGATATAATGAAATACGACGACGACATCAAAGAAAAACCACCAATACATCTTATACCGACTGAAGTACTAAGATCAGTTGCTACTGTACTCGGTTTCGGTGCCAAAAAATATGCTGAGCATAATTGGCGAGATGACTTAAACGTGACTGCACAAAGCAGAACATATTCATCAATTCAACGACATCTGTTTGCATGGCTAGAAGGTCAAGATATCGATCCTGATAGTGGCCTTCATCATATCGATCATGCTATCACGCAAGCAATAATTCTTAAAATGTCCATTTTATATGCTTCTGAAATGGATGATCGTTACACAACTACGAGAGGTAAAGATGTTTAGACTAACAGTAAAAGATATTCAAAGTAAATTCGTTTGGAACTATCGTAATGAGATGTTTGTTACTGATAAGACTGGTGTAAAAATGCTAGAAATACCAGCAGCATCATTCTTATGTACTGAACCAGCGATCTTTGGTGTACCAAATGAAGATTACATAGAACGTGAAATTGGTTGGTATATGAACCAATCACTTAATGTAAATGATATTCCTGGTGGTCCTCCAGAAATATGGAAACAAGTTGCAGATAAAGATGGTTACATCAATTCCAATTATGGTTGGTGTATCTTTGCTGAAGAAAATGGCAATCAATATTCGCATGTGTTGGACGAATTATCACAGAATCCTAATAGTCGTCGTGCTGTGATGATATATACTCGTCCAACCATGCATCAAGATTATAGTACAAATGGAATGTCAGATTTCATGTGTACTAATGCTGTACAATATATGATAAGAGATGGCTATCTCGAAGTCATTGTACAGATGCGAAGTAACGATGTTATTTTTGGTTATCGTAACGACTTCGCCTGGCAAAACTATATTGCCAGTAAATTACAAAATGAACTTAATCTAAAAGGTAGAAACATATATTGGCAAGTTGGGAGTTTACACATTTATGAACGACATTTCAATTACGTGGAAGAAAAGATATCTGAGCTTGGCATCGGAAATAGCTCAATGGTCGAAGGATCCTAGAACTAAAGTCGGTGCTGTAGCTGTTGGTGGCGTAGGTCAAATCCTTGCTACTGGATTTAATGGCTTTCCTAGAAACATACAAGACTCTGATTACAGATTAAAAGTCAGAGAGATTAAAAATAAACTTGTTGTACATGCAGAACAGAATTGTATTTACAACGCTACAATTAATGGAGTATCTCTTGAGGGTTCTACATTATTTGTATCTGGGTTACATATCTGTAGAGAATGTGCAAAGGGTATTATACAAGTTGGTATAAGTAAAGTCGTATTATCACAATTAGAGATTGTTAAAGAAGGCTGGGAAGAATCAATACAAGAAGCAAAAGATATGATGCTTGAAGCTGGTGTAGTAATAGAGGAAATATAATGTTTAGACGTACTACAAAAACAACTGGAACTAAAACTAGAAACGTTAAACGTACTAGAACAGATAATACTAATGGAACGACTACGTTTAGCACGAGTGTAGGAAACAGAAATCATAGAATGACTCAGTCATTCAACAGCAAAGGTCAAAGTAGAACACAGGTTACAGTTCGAAGAGCTGGAGGTTGGATAGAGAGAACAACAGTTTCTTCTTAATCAGTGGTTCGGCCAAAAAAGAGAAAGAGTTATAAGAGAATGAATAAATGGGAAAAGTTTAAAACTAACTTAAGTTATTTTTTTATATTTTTATATTTTATATACGCAATATTTGTATCAGGTGGAAATTAATTATGGCAAAGAAATATACAAAGACACATGAATGGATCGAAGAAGGTAAAGATGGAAAATACTGGGTAGGTATTAGTCAAGTTGCTATTGAAATGTTAGGTGATGTTGTATATCTTGAAAAAGGTAAAGATGAAGACGATGTTGTAGGAGCAGGTGATGAAGTTATGGTTATTGAATCTGTAAAAGCAGCATCTGACATTTATGCACCAGTAAATGGTTCTATTCGAGAATTTAATGAAGATCTTATTGCAGAACCTAGTAGCATTACATCAAATGATTGGTTATTTAAGATGGAAATTGCAGATCCTTTCTTAAATGCTTTAGATGAACTAAGTGACGAAGAAATATGATTTCACCTGAACAACAAGTAGTTATAGACCAATTAAAAGGATTAACTTTTGATCA
>Ga0070754_10000887_pt1 | contig 25581 bp, 46 predicted proteins | sample VirMetDEL_Sep_01_FD_75181 | JGI IMG/M metagenome (GOLD analysis project Ga0070754, IMG submission 75181) | Aqueous microbial communities from the Delaware River and Bay under freshwater to marine salinity gradient to study organic matter... | ecosystem: Environmental > Aquatic > Marine >...
ACCCTCAATGTTTAGATAGTACACATCTCTTCCGTCCTTGAAAGAGTCGTGACCATATTTAGGGTCTTGTGCTGTTGCAGCAAGATACAGTGAAGTTGTTGTTTTTCCACATTTAGGTTGTCCTGTTAAAACAACGAAACTTCCTTCTGGTACTCCTCCATTTAGTAGAATGTCTAATACCGGACTAACAGGGATAATCATGTTTTGAGAATCAATAATAGAATTCCCAGACAGGATAATGTTATCACCAAAAGTTTTTGTAATGTCCTTCTCTATAGCACTAGTCATCTAATTCCCTCAGTTTTGAAATAATGTTTTGTTTTGTCTTTTTCTTCGCAAACTTAACTTCTTCTTTTCTCTCAAAGTTTTTGGTCAGCTCTTCCTTCTGTGATTCAAGTATCTTCTGATGCTGTTCTATCATAGCAGGAAGGTGAGGAGCACGCAAGGAATAAATTTTCCATGCTTTGGGATCATTTAGCGCTCGAATAATAGCCTTGGGGTTATATTTTTTGACCAGCTTATTTGCTGCCGGAATCTGTGACTTATAATGTTTTTGCCACTTTTCGCTAGTCCAAAACCTATAATGTAAATCTTGTTGGTTCTGCTTGGCCCAGTGTTCACAAATAATTTCTGTGATATACTGGGCAGCAGTAACCTCTTTACCGTTCGAGTATTTAGAAATGTATTTATCCAAAGGGTTTGAAAATCCTATCGTCGGCAGGTGGTGGTCCGACCTTAATGTCGTCACCAACAGCAGAGCCTTCTTGAGTTAAAATAGCAACACCGTTATTGTTTTTAGATGCTGTTCTATTGATAAAAGATTTTTCTTTTAGTGTCGGTACTTTGCTTTTAACAGGATTCTCATCCACAACAGACTGAACACTACTAACAGCAACAGAAAGTTCATCAGCAATATCCTCTACAGACTTCCCTTGTTCATTTAAATAAATAATAGCGTATTCTTTGGCCTTGCTTATTTTAAAACCCATTACGTTAACTCCCTTTCTGCATTATTCAACCAAGCTATGTTCTTGGTCTTTAGAAAACTTGTATACAACTCAAAAATTCTAAGGTTGACTTTCTTAAAAGTAAACTCATTAGATCCTATCATCTTATTAAATCTTTTGTGTTGTCCTTCTGTATACATTCCTATTGGATTGTATAGTTTGCCATAACGATTACACTTTACAAAAAAGTTAGTAGTTCCATTACTATTAACAGACTTAGCATAAATGTTGTCTGAATCTTCTGATACTCTAGAATATCCTTCTTCGTCTAGATATTCTTGTTCTCCTAAACAAGTATAGTATTTGTTAGGATCTTCAGTATGTCCAAACTTTTCTGGTTCAGAGTTTGGTCTAAAGATAACGCTATTGATGTCTAAATTAACTTCTCTCATGTCCACTTAATTCCTTTCGTTTTCTTCAATCTTGTCATTCCCTTCGGCAATGGTTTATTCGAAGGAGTTTCCTTATAAGCATTATGCTTCGCATGTAATTCTGCTTTTTGATCCTCGCTCATTCTTTCGGTGTTTCTCATAGCAAGATCACCAAGAGTTTTGAGTTCTCCGTCTCCCTTTTTTACAGACCCGTTTATTGTTAGACAGTCCTCTCTGTAAGACCTGTTAGCCTTTTGACCACACTCACACTTGGGATGAGCCTTGTAAGAACTAATAGAACTAATAAGAGAAAATCTTGATCCGCAACTATCACACTCGTAACTGTATTCTGGCATTTTAGTATTCCGGTAGGTACAACTTCCATTCTTCGGGAACTGTGTTTATAGTAGACAGATACTCAAAGATTGGCAAGTACCGCAGTCTTTTTTCTGGTTTTGTGGGATTTTTTAGTAAAGGCATATTCGCCTGTTTAGGGGTTCTGTCTCCCTTTTTGCTGTTGCAAGGTTTGCAGGCTGTTACTATGTTTGTCCAATTAGTTGGAGAAGTATTCTCAGGCCATTTAGATTTAGGAATAACGTGATCGTACGTTAATTCTTTATGTTCAAATTCTTTTCCACAATATTGGCACTGATAATTATCTCTGATAAAAATATTCTTCCGAGAAAAAACTACTTGTTCTGTAGTATAGATTTTAAAAAACTTATTGGTCCTAGCAACTGCCGGAATAGGAAAGTTTTTATTCACCCCTTTAATTGCGTCGTCTTTATAAAAATCTATAATGTCAATACCATTCTTGGAATATCTTTCATACTTATAATACCAAGTGATTGCTCTCGTCCATGTGACGAGGCAAATGGGCGTATAATCGGCATTTAGAAGTAAGCATTTAGTATGGTTTGTTCTCATGTTCTTCTAGTTTGTCTAGGATGCGTCCAATAATCGGATTTCTGATTATATCACAGGCTTCCAGAAAAGCAAGCCCTACACCTTCAACATCTGGTAATCTTTCCATTAGTTTTATAAAGCCACCTTTAGTATGTCTGTTTAGGTCTGATTGAGCAGCATCGCCTGTCAAAACCATTTTACTGTCCTTGCCAATTCTGGTTATAAGCATCTTTAGTTGCTCATAAGTAGCATTCTGGCATTCGTCAGCAACAATAAAACAGTTATGAAAATTACGACCTCTCATCAACCCAAGGGGAACTATCTCAATCTTATTTTCATTTTTTAACCTAGCATAATCAGCCATACTAATAAAATGATTAATTTCATCTAAAATAGGAATAAGATAAGGATGTAGTTTTTCTTCTGCCGAGCCTGGAAGATAGCCTATCCTCTCTCCTGCTTCAACAACAGGACGAGTAATAACTATCTTATTTACTTTATCTTTCATCAACCATTCCATCGCTAAACCAATAGCAATGTGAGTTTTACCAGAACCGGCCAGCCCCTGACAGAAAGTAATGTCGTTTTCAACCATAGTACGAATAAACTCTTTTTGGTTGTCTGTTCGTGCTATAAGCCTATTCACAAATTGTATTTCTGGAATTTCTGGCATGATAACTTTAGTAACGTCTATGAACTTAGCTCTCTTAGTAGTTTTGCTACTAACAGGTCTAGTCTTATTTGGTTTTCTACTCAAGATGTTTTCCTTAGAAGTATTAGATTAAACAAGCGCCGCCAGCACAGGAAACCTCTTCGATTCCTGCTGTGTTATCCTCACTTTCTGATAATTGAGTATAATCGACTTTCTTGAAACTATCTTTGAGATCACAATAAATCTTCCAGTTATAAACATCCTTCATACAGTATGTGAGTCTCTTAATGTCACCATCAAAATACTTACCTGCAAAATTTTTCATCTTTGTGACGAAGTTTAGTTTACTTTGATCGTCACCTTCTTTCGCTTGGTTAAGTGTAACATAATCACAAGCAGCCCATAGATTCATACTAAAGTTTTGAAGAGCAAGTTCTATCAAACCAGAGCACCATAAAGAAGCATCTCCATATTCCTTAACAATTTCTCTACTTGTAAACACAGTTGTAAATGGAGCTTGTGGATAATCTTTATCTCCACTCTGAGGAATTAAACTGATACCGGCATAATACCTTCTGTTCTTGTAAATAAACTTTGTAACATCTTCCCATTCTTCTGGTTTCACAGTAATGGTATTGCTAACATTATGGCTTAGAAATTGTTGAGTACAAAGTTTAGAATTTTTACCAGAATTGACCCATTGTATTTGGGCGTTCTTAACAACATCAAGCATTTCAACTGCTGGAAGTTGGTTTTTTAGTTTAGACCCATCTGGTACTTCTATAGGAAACTTAATAACCTCATCAGTATCATTTGCTGACCAACTGCTTTTTTCGCAGGCTTGTGGGTTATAACTCTTAAAATACTCGTATGGGGCTTCTAGAACATTTGCTTGAACATGGCGAATGTATCGTTTAGCATGGTGTGGATGAATGCCAGAACTTGTACCAAGCATACTACTCGATGTTCCTTCTGGCTTTAAGCATGTTACTCTTGCGGCTTGATTAATCTTGATTTTTGTTGCTAGTTCTTGGTTTGTTTTTACAGCAATTCTAGCTCCGTTCTTTAGCGTCGTTTCCGAAAGCACAAGATCAGGCTTCTCCATAATTCCTGTAAGAGATACACCCAGTAGGGCTTCGCGTTGGAAGATTTTTTCACTTGTTTCTCCTAAATATTCTAAGGAAGTAAAACCAGCTTGTAATGTTCCAATGATAGAAGCAGCTCGACATCTTTCATAAAAATCGTTTTCATCTGTTAGTGAAGAACAATTAATAGTAGAAAGATTACAGCCTTGCCACCCGCTTTCTCCTGTTAGTTCATCAACAGGCCACATACCAATTTCAACACAAGGATTAAAAATCATGTCCTTGGAGTCACTCCAAATAAATCCTGGTTCTCCAAACTCTTTTACACTCTCCATAAGAGCAGAAAACTCTTCATATGATGTTTCGTCTTTGATTAGCAAAGCGGAGTTATTACTTCTTGCTCTTTGTGGATTATCAACAAACCAATTACCTGTTTTAGCAGTAGCCATTTCGTTATCATCTGGGCTAAATAGTGCTAAGGATGCTGACCTCCGTACACCACCAGACAATACAGCGTCACTACTATGCATAACAATATCGTATGCGTCAATGGGTCGAAGTTTTTCTTGTCCATTATTAATACACCTATCTAGCAAGGCTCGGATTTTTTCTAAACCATTAGCAAGAGGCTCATAGCCAGGAGCCTTGCCAACGCCAGAACTTAGAGCTTCTCCCTTTTTACGAATTTGTGAATAGTCAAAAACTACATTGGTATTTTTGTATTTTTCAAATGCTGGATCAGCAGCAGTTTCAAAATAAGAAGTAAGAAGAACTCCCAGAGCGTCTGCCCATCCTTCAATACTATCATCTATAACATGTTTCTCTCCGCGACCTTTTTTGGGGTTATGTTGTAATTTTGGCAGTTTTGCGACATGATGCTTTTGAACACTAAATCCTGTTCCGCTACCACAAAGCAATAACCAGAAGCATTCTTGAAAGAAACGCAATCTATCACAATAAGAACTTGTGCAGTTGTAGATCTTGGCATGTCGTTTTAGGATAGGTTCGCCGCCGAACTGTAATGCTCTTTGACTTCCAAGAACTTTACGCTTATACATCATGTCATAAGCCCACTCTATGTCCTCGTTGATGTCAAAATCAGCATACTTGGTGAGCATCATTCCTTTTACTCTTTCTACTGCTTCTTTCCAAGTTTCTCTTCTTTGCTTTTCTTCAATCCAACGAGCATACTTAGCGACGAATGTATAGTTCTGTAGTTCCTGTAAAGCCGACATAAAATCTCCTATTTGTTTTTATTGGACCGGAAAACTAGGTAAAGAATACCTAGAGAGGAAGAAAGAATAAAGGGATCTATTTGTTTGTTGTTTGATATCATGTTGAAAATATCCATCGCTAAACATATGTAGTAACATACTAACATTATTAGATACACCTTGGGGGTTTCAACTGTTTGGTTATCTATAATAACCGTTCTATCCTGCGGTGTCAACAGGTTTTTTGAAGAACTCTTCGCTGTTTATATTCCTGTCATCAATGAATAAATCATAAACAGGCTTCTTTAATTTAAGCTCATGATATAGAGCACCCCATTCTTTAAGCTGGTTCTCTGTTAGTTCTCTCCAATCTTTACCAGACCTTGTTCCTCTAGCAGTCCAGTAGATTATTGTCATTCCTAAATTGTAGAATTTGTTTATTTTTCTGATTCTTTCTGGCATTGGTTTTGCCGAAGAATAGTCCATTCCTTCTGTTTGACAAATGGTATTGTCAATATCTACATAAATTATCATATAATCCTTATTCTGTTTTGACTTTCTATAAAACTCTTTTCTTTATCATATGGGTGATTTAGCGAAATACCCTTTACTTCTTCGTAGTAATGAGAGCAAGCTGTTGCTCCTTGATAAAAGGTAAAGCCATACATGTCTATTTGAGCATTAGGGAAAATATAGAGTCCTAACAGGGCAGCAAATACTCCTCCAGAGTAATGGATACTAGCCCTGTAAAAATCCAAGATTGTTTCGTTGTATCTATAAACAGAATTGTATACATTCGACTTTTTCTTGAATTCACTCTCCATGTTTTTATCTCTTACAAAATCTTTTGCTCTGATGTCTTTCAAAATAATTATTTCATTATCACCGACAATATCAGAAACATTAAGAGTCTTTAGACATGTAAAATTATCTGAATTTAGTTTTTGGCTTGTTTGTTGCAGGGTTCTATGAACATGGCAATTTATTAACCTAAAATCTGTTCTAGAACCCACAAATTTTTCAAACCCTTTAACTAAGCCGAGATTACATCTTATAATCTTGTCGTAGGAATCAATGCTTTCTCCATACTCTTTTTTTAGTATGTTAGGGCCATTTCCCACTACTGCACAAGAATTAACAGATTCGTCTATCATTAGTTAGATTCATTAAGTTTGTTGTATAGCAACAAAGTAATGCAGCCTCCTAATACTCCCATAAATAAACCAGCGGGTGAAACTGCTTCGTATTCCCCTAATAAGTACAGAATAGCTCCTCCCATATAAGAACCAACTACTCCTAATACTACGGTTTTAACAAAACCGAAGTTTTCTTCGCCAGGAATAATGCTTTTAGCGATTGAGCCAACGAAGATACCATAAACACACCATACTAATAAACTAAACATTTTTGTACTCCAGAAGTGCTGATACCTGTTCTTCCCTGACTGTTTTTCCATTCTCTAACAAAGCTTTTAAGAGAGCATCTCCATAAACTTTATTTTGTTCTTTTGTTATGTGGTTTTTGATAATTTTCCTTAATCTCATTCTAGTAAGAAAACTATTATTGAAAGCCCTGAACTTAACATCAGTGCTTAACATATCTGATCTTTCAGAACCTGCTAAAGTTTTAGTTTTGTCTTTATTGCATTCTTGAATAACTCTAATAACATTAACAAGAATAGCTATGATCATAATAATAGTGAAAGGATCTATCCCGTATCTTTCTGTTTCTTTAACCTTTGCTAAAGAATCATCGTAAATTTTTTGAGCAAGTTCTTCTATAAGTAAAGAGGGCATGTTCTATTTCCTTAAGTAAAAAGTGTCTAACGGTTGTACTGGAACTAGTGGTGGTTCGTCAGGAACTGATGTTGGTTCTGGTTCTGATTTTTCTGGTTCACAATAGCCACAATCAACTTTTTCAATTCCATCACCACTAATGTACCATCCTTGTCCTTTACATACTGGGCAATCCTTGCGTGGGTATTTAGTATCTGGACTCACATTATGTCTTGCTTTAATAACACCTCCTATAAGGCTTACAGCAGATGTTGATGAAGGTTGAAAATCTCCTAACATAATGCCTCCAGATAATGTTGCTAATAATAATGCGCTAAGTATTGTCTTCATCTTTTTTCTTCCTTCTCCAAGGTAAGATTGGTTTACGATCTGGTTTTGTCTCGTCTGGATTGTCTACAACAGTTTTTGGTCCAGGGACTATAATATCAATAACCCTTAGCACAAAATCTGACAAGATTTTTATCAATCTGTTAAGAGCAAATTTATCTAAAATGTTCATGATTAGACTTTCACTGGCGCGATAAAATGAAATCTGACTGGATCTCCTTCAGGAAGTTCTATTCCATCTCTAAGCCCTATTTTCCAATATGTTCCAGCATTTTCCCAAGTCATACCTTCTTCAAACATCGTTTCTAATTTACGAGAAACTGTTCTACAACTTGGAAATCCTTCTGCAAAGCGTTCGTGCTTTGTGGGTAAATCTGAACTTAAAGCAGCATTTATCTCTGTTAGCGTTGGCATTTTAATTCCCTTTCTTATAAGTAATCAATAAAACCGATGTCTGGTAATTTTTGTGGTTTGAAACCATTAAAGGCACTATAAGCATAAGCCCCATTACCACGAAGCATACCTGCGGCATCACTTTCTCTAATCCAGAAACTACCATCAGGTTGATCGTGAACTTTAGGACCGCTATTCCATAGTCCCCAACTATTTTGAACCAAGAATAATGTCTCATTATGTCTTTCATGAGTATCATCTACCGCAATCCAGGCCATTGCGTGTGCCCATGAGCCACTTTTTCTGGCTATGCCTTTACTATCTCTTTTTGATGAAAATCCATAACCACTACATACGCTTAGACCATAACCATTAGCTAAAGCATCTCTAGCTTCTTCTACTGTTCTAATAAGAGAAACAGTTTTAATCTGGTGCTTTTCTGCTTCATCAATTACTTTGTCTGGCAAACCACGAGAACCCCATTTGGCTCCCATGCTTCCATTATACTTGCTAAAATCAGCAATGCCAGGGTAATTTTTACGAAGAATAACACCACCATTTTGACTAACAAAACTTGATGCTCTAGCACAACTCATGCCTTGACCACCATGACCGCGAGCACCATAAATAGCCTCTGTTGCTCCTCTATGATGCCAACCTTCTCTTTCTCCCTTTATATCAATTTCTACAGCACGGGTTAAATCTACTGCATTTCTAGTTGAATGAGAAACACAATCTCCTGTAGATTGTCGTTCTGTAAATGCTTTCTTATCAAACTTAAGAACACTCTTAAAAGGCAATGCTAATTTACCTTTACCACTACCTTTGATTTTATCAGCCCCATCAGAAAAATAACCATACTTTGAGTTTTCCATAAGATACTCAAACATATGTTCTTCCCAACGAGTACCAGGAAGACCATTTTTATATGCGTCTAATAAATCATTTGGCTTTCTGAATGATGCCATTATTTTGCTCCTTCTTGACAGCCCCATGCTAGTGCTTCAAATGCTGCTACAGCAGCCCTTCTGTTCTCTTCATTTAGAACTGCGACATCATCACCAATAGCTTTAACAACCAGTGTTCTTGCAGCCTCAGAGAGCCCAGGGTATTTACCTTGTAGCTTTAGGTTCATCAAACTTCCAGCAACACTATTCACTTCCACCAATTCGCTAGTGGTTCTAACAACTTCATCAGCACCTTCCAAACTGACCAACTTAGCAATGTCAGCATACAAACCTGACAAAGACATCCCGTCAACCTTCGCATTTGGTCCTCCCTTTAATGCTTCTGATACTTTTAGAGCATCAGCCAAAAGCACTGGGTCTGTTGGTTCACTTACTTCTACTGATGGTACTGTCACTGATGGCACTCCTCTGTCTAATAGGCTAGAAAAATCTGGCTTGAATACTCCGACTGCGACGAGAACTGCACCGATAGCTAATACTACGTTCTTATTCATCGTTTCCTCCACAAACTGTTGGGGCAAGATACTGGAAAGTATCATCAAGTGATTTTACTGCTTCGGAACAGCGGTATTTTTCTGCTAAGTCTCTGGTTTGTTTCCAAGAAGCGACCAGACTAAAGAATACATCATTCTTGTCTACTTTTGGTGACAATACTGGCTTTGCTACTGGAACCACAACTTGTGGAACTTCTACCTTTGGTGCTGGTGTAAGTTTTGATTCAAACATATCCTTTACCTTCTCAAAAAGGCCTAATACCATCTTTTGTACAGGTGATAGTTTATCCTTAAACAAAATGTATAGGATAATACCGGCCCCAGCATAAAGAGCAAGATCAGTTGGACCTAAGCCCATAGCAAATTCGTCAAAGCTTTGTGTGTAGTTCATTCTATTACCTCTATTGGTGTTGCGAAAACTCCTGTGTTTCTGAATACTGTAACCATACTATCAATTGTTGAGCTAACAAGAATCATCAAAAGTGCTTTGATGTACTTATGTATAATAGTCTGTAAAATGACTGGGACAAATGGCAATATCACTACAGTAAATACTTTATCATAAAATTCGTTCATTAAAGACATGGCTAATGCCTTCTTTTCTGGATTACTAAGGTCTTCTCCAATACCCTCAATAATCTGGATAACACTAGCTATTGCTAACTGCATAACCTTCCAGGCTTCTGCTACAGCAACTTTTTTTACATCCTGTAAACTATTCTTTACTGTCTCTATCAGCTTCCTTACTTCGTTTGTTATCAACTCTTTGCTTGTCATCTTCTTTTTCCCTTCTGGCTAATTCTAGTTCTACTTGTCTAGAAATTTCTTGAGCCATTGCTAAATCTACTTGAGCCTGTTTTTGTTCGTTTCTAGTCTTAATGTATTTAAATAGTACAGCTAACTGACCGCCAATAAGAAAAACACTTTCTACTCCATGACTAATATCTCCAATAAGTTCTTCTTTTTGATCAAAATCTGTTATAAAACCCATCAAATACAAAGCACTAAAAACCATTGTAACAACAGTAAACCAGAATTCACTGGTTTGATAATTCTTTTTCATTTCTCTCTCTCCAAAGAAATATTATTAAGCGGAACCACCTACTAATATTGGTACAAACTTAAATCTATCGTCAAATCTGGTATCAAATGTATTTTGAATTTCAGCGGTTCTGGCCGGGGATACTACACATTCTGGATATTGAGTTGTATATGTTGGAGCAACACCGGGTCCAGTTGGTGGCAAGCCTACAGTTGCTCTAACACAGTTATTAATCTCACCGGCTTTTGCTAAACTAATTACAGCCATTTTTACTCCTTGTTAATTCTAAACTCTAGAACTTCAAGTGTTTTAGCTAAAGTAGCAATTTGCACTTTTAGTTCGTTCATAACTTCTGAATTATGTTTTAGAGCGTTAGATAGTTCAGCCTGCATCTCTTTATTTATGGCTAATCTTTCCATAATAAATTGACGGTCTTTTACATAAGGGCTGTGAGTATCTAACATCTCGCAAACTTCGTCTTTTGTAATCATAGTTCTAACAACCGCAGCCCAAAATACTAGCAGGGTAACAACCACACTGACCGCACCACTAGCAACCACCTGCCAGAAGTTGACAATGATGAATTCTGTTTCTTCCATTGATAAACCTTCTATGTTTATTGTGCTGTATTGCCAGCAAGTGTTACTGTTGTAGGAACTCTTCCGTTTACTAAAAATGTCATTGGGCCTGGATATTTGCGAACATTAGAAGAACCCATCCAATCGGGAAGGGTTGCTGGTGTAAATGTTTCAGCGGTTACTGCTGGATCGGGATTAAATTTTCCACTATAAATATTGAAATCACCTGCTCTGAACGATGTTGATGTTTGTCTAACATAGAATGTGAATCTTCTGGCAGGATTTCTGATGTTCTCATGATCATAACCGTTAGTAGACATTACAGAGGTAGGAACACCAGCAAGCTCATCTGTTACAGCAAATGTTAGTGGTAGAACGTGGTCGTGAGCAAAAGTTCCTGCTACTTTTGACTTTACAGAAACAAGACCCTCAACAACTTTTGATCCATAAACACCAACATTATATCCAATACCTATAGTTTTTATGGTATTAGAATTGTTATTAGTAGAAGAACTTGTGGTTGGGGTTCCATTAACTTGGGCTGTAGGCATTTTTCATCTCCTGTGTGAGTTGTATGGTGCGTTGTAATATTATACACCATTTAAGAAATGAATTTACTGTACCTTCTTAAGCATTCTATGTTATAAGCCCTAAAGCCAAAAACACCAGATTTGTTCAAAATGTTGAAATGTCTTTCAGTCCAAGCGTTGCCTGTTGCTAAAACATTAATTTCTTTAGAGTTTTCATGCAGAAATGATGAGGCAATCAGGTTGTCTGCTAAATTGTCAATGAAAAATCCAGTAGAAGGAGCAGCAAATGTGATTTCGTTTTCATCAAAAATTTGACAAATTTTCTTTAGACACTTGTGGTCAAAAACTCTATATTCTAAAATGTATCTGATTCGTATGTTTTCTGTTACTTTTTTTAGGTTCTGTATGTCTTCTCTGATTTTATCGTATCGTCTATTTGCTGCTAAATTTTGAGGCATAACAATGTCTATACAATTTGCTCCAGCCTCTATTGCTTTTTCTACGGAAAAAACTCGCGTGGCAGGGTCAGAAATCCCCATAGGAAAATCAATTAGACAACTAATTAGCACATTTTTTTTGCTTTTACAAAGTTTTAGTAAATGATACGGAACTGTTATACTATCAATTTTATATGAAATAGCCTCAGCAATTATTTCTTTTGCTTTTCTATCTGTTATGTCTGTATCAATAATAGCAAAATCTACATACATTGTGTTTTTCCTATGGTGTTTATCAATAATATACACCGTTAGGAAAATCTATCTGCTTATAATGCTATCCAAACTATAGTATTTTGTGCTTCCTAGAATGCCATCAGCGAACCCATAGTAAACAGCATCTTCTGGTGTGAGATACCAATCTCCGTCTTTGAGTTTTTTGTATAAGTATTTTTTGGTTTGAGTTTGGTCATATCCTTTTTCTTTAAAAAACTTACCTTTACAACATCTTTCAGAGTATATGTCCATCATCATTTCGGTGACATACTTTTTCTCAAAATCGCTCCAGTTGTGAACATTATTATATTCACCAGAATAACCACTACTACCATAATGAACCATAACATAAGACCGAGGCATTAATACTCTGGTTGTTGCAGATTGTAAGATGATAGAACTGGAGGACTCTGCTTGAGCATAAGAAACCATTACAACATTTGATGAACAACTTTTGACTGCATCAAACATTGCCATACAATCATTCCATTCTCCACCAATACTATAAAGATGAACCAGAATATCCTTATTAGAAGTTAGGTCTAGTGATCTAAGATTTTTTATGAAAGAATTTGCTGTTCTATAATCTATGCCTGAATTTTCTCCATTCTCTGGATGGTTTTCTAAAAAAATTTCTCTTGAGTGTAGATTTGCCCCATACTCATGGAAATCATGTAGATAGTGTGTGTTTCTTGGTGGCATTATTATAGGTCTTTATAAAGTTTGTCATTTATTAACTTCATGGTTTCACTATCGCTAAAACATTTACCTATTCCGATTCTGAATCTGTATCGAGTAAAAACGTCTAATATTTCTACTCCTTCAGATTCTTCAATCTTTTTTACTATTTTTTTGCTCAAGTTAAAGTTTGTGTGACCAACCCAAAAATTGAAAAGATTGCTAGGAGCAGTTAGTTCGTTGTATGGCACAATCCCCATCGGTGTAGCAATTGCTTTGATAGGAGTTGCGGCCATTTCTTCGTCGTCAATATATTCTATTCCTTCAATAGTTTCAATCTCGTTTTCATAATCAGTCCACTTTGCTTCTTCTAATGCTTGACCAAAAGGATCAACCCATTTTTCCCAAACTATTAGTGGTTCATTATTCATGTTTACTTTTCTACGTTTGTGACTAGTTGAGAAAATTTTGTTGGTGAAATAACAGGATCGTCACCCTCAATATTATAGTTGTCGTTTTTGTATGTGTCAAGATACATTTGCCAAAAAGAGGCTAAAGTTTCGATAAATTTCTTTCTAGATTCGTCTTCATCTGCCATACTATCTAACATTCCTACTATGCTCGGTCTATAGTAATCTTTACCCAGCAAAAACAATACTTCTGCCATTTTTTGAGCGTCTTTTTCATTAAGAAGTTGAGCACTAATTCTGATAGCAAGTTTATTGTTCTTATCTATCGTAAATAAAATAGCGTTTTCGTTGGAGTTCACAGTTAGTAGAGCTTGTTTTCTCTTGAAGAAATTAAAGATATTCATGTTCATTCTCCATGTTGTTTTCTCGGATAGCTTTAATGGCTTTCTTTATTGATTGCCTGATTGCTTCCCTGGTTAAAGAAAATCTTTTTCCTATTTGGTCAAAGGTCATTCCTTCATAATAGTAAAGGCGGATATATTCCCTTTGTTGTTCAGAGATAGTTTCATCATTAATCAAATCTCTAACTTTAGTTTTAATGGTTTCCAATCTCTCTTGTTCCTGAAGAACTTGTACGGGACTTTTTGTTTTTGGGTCTTCAATGTAAGTATAATAAGTATTAGATTTTTCTTGGTCAGTTGGATAATCCAAAGAATATGTGTGGTATTGCTTAGATTTTTGTTTTCTGTAATTTTTAGTTACATAACTTTGAATAGCCCAAATAGCACATTGATTTCTATAAGAATATCTTGTTTTATTCTTGATTTTAGTGTTGTAGTTTTCGTCATATCTCCAATCTGCCAACATGATACAGTATGCTACGCTGCTAACAGCATCTTCATCTTGTAGCATTATTCTTGACAAGCCATTATAAAACTTATTAGCAAATTTAGAGATAGATTTTTTAGCCATGAGCATATACTCTGACAAATTACTAAACTCTACTTCGTTGTGATCTCTGTAATCAATTTTTTGCGTACCAATACCTTCAATGTAAACAGACATAAAGTCTCCTGTGTCCTTGTAAAAATTCCTAAATCCACACCTGTTCTATTCGATCCTTTTACTAACTATCTGCGAAAGCAACGCTAACAACTCTAGTCCTGTGACTATTGTTATAAGAGTTGTAGAAACCTACGGTCATAATTTCTTCATTACTAGCTACTTGAGGTAAAGAATATCTATACATTCTACAAGTAAGGTTTTGTGCGTTTCCATTACTGTCATTTCTTCTTCCGGTAGATACAGCAACACTTTGGCCTGTGCTACCAGCACACCAATCGTCCATAGATATGGTATTATAATAACCTTGACTATATGTATTATTGGTTTTGTTTCTAGTAATGTAAAAAGAGTTGACGCTACCACCACCGTCTATACCAGCACCAAGTAGCCATATCCTTCTCTTATTGCTGTATGGACAACTAATTTTTAGATCAGGCTGTCCACTAACCCAAGGTCTGAAAAATCTAGGATAGGTAAAAATGTTTCCTCTTTGACCAGCACTTGGGCCGATAGGAAAATTCTGGCCACTACCACTATCAACAATCCAGTATAATCCTGATCCACCATCATAATAATTACTGGTACTACCTATAACGCTATTCCAGCTGTAAGTATAACCACTACCATCAAATCCAGCACTATCTCCAGTACCAGACAATCCTGTGCCATCATTCGTAATACCAAAAATAGCCCAGTTTGTACTAGTTTGTGAACTAGGGCTCGGTGTTAGAGTAATAGTTGGTGTAGGAGTAGGAGTCACGCTAGGAATGGGAGTCCTAGTGGGAGTTACTGTTGGAGTTATTGATGGAGTTGGAGTAGGAACCAAAAAAGTATGAATTTTTGGATCGCTTCCATCCATAGCAATAGTAAAATTGCCGTTTCCGTTATTTTTAAAAGTATGTTTGTATTGATCCATTTTTTAATCTTTAAGCGTCTGCGAAGGCTACACTAACAATCCTAGTATTTTGAGGGTTACCTAAACCAGCATTATAAAAATTCACATTAACAATCTCTTCGTCAGAAGTTGTCGCAGGTAGAGAATATCTATAAATTCTAGCAGTAAGACTTTGCTCACCACCTCCAGCATCATTCCTTCTACTCATAGAAACAGCAACACTCTGGCTTGTGCTACCAGCACACCAGTCATCCATGTATATGTTACCAGTAGACAAAATAGAATATGTATTTGTGCTTTTGTTTCTGATGTTATAATAAGTGCCTATGTTTCCACCCCCTTCTATTCCAGCAGCAAGCAACCATACTCTTCGCTTGTTGCTGTATGGGCAAGCAATAGTTAGGTGGTAACCATCATTATACCAAGCCTTAAACCATCTTGGCTGATTGACAACTGTTCCTAATTGACCAGCGGCTGGCCCTATAGGGAAAAATTCATTACTTCCTCCTGGGCCATTATCATTAATCCAGTAAGTTCCAGCATCATAAAAAGTAGTAGCATTAGCAAAAAGATTTTGCCAGCTATATGTATAACCGCCACCATCAAATCCGGCAGTATCTCCTGTTCCAGTTAATCCTGTACCGTCGTTGGTAATACCATAAACAGCATATAGGTTACTATTCTGGTAACTAGGACTTGGTGTTACGCTAATAGTTGGAGTTACACTAGGAACTGGAGTTCTAGTTGGAGTTACACTTGGAGTTACACTTGGAGAAACTGAAGGAGTAGGAGATGGAATAAAAGTATGAACTTTAGGGGCTGCTCCATTCATAGCCAAAGTAAATCTGCCGTCATTATTATTTTTTACGGTATGCTTAGGATTTTCCATTCTACACCTTTCTTATTTTTGTGCTTTTTTGTAAGATTCTGGGTCTGGTCTGTCTTTATCGCCTGGTTTTGCGGGACGGTATTTTTTACCTTCCCTTTCTTTTTTCTTTCGGATGTTTTCCCAAAGTCCTGGCTTATCTGCTGCTTCTACGTTATCGTCATTCTCAGAGACGTACATGATAAAATCGTGAATCGTTCTCATGTAGTCCTCTGTTATTGCTATTTTACCCTGTAGCCAGCTCTCTGTCAAGTTCTCTTTTACTTGAGGATTCTCTAGATTATCTAAGATAGCTTTAGAATGCATCATAATAGCTCTTACAGAACCTACACTCATGTTATAAAAATCCATCTTGTATTCTTCGTGAGAATCTTCTTGAGCAGAAAGCTGTTGTTCTATACCGTGTAAAATATCGTGATGTCTCATAATTATGTTGGGGTTGGAGTGGATGTGGTTGTAGGAGTAGTTGTAGGAGAAGATGCTGATGGAGTTGGAGTTGGAGAAGATGCCGATGGGGTTGGACTTGGAACCGGAGGATCTGCATCATCTACTGTATGAATAAAAAAATCGCTTACTCCAGATGCTCTAATGAAAAAATCACCATTTTCGTCTCTGTAAACTTTATGGTCAGGCATTATTGTTTTCCTCTTTTGGTGGATTAAGTAGCAAATTATTCGTCAATTTATTATACACCTACCAAGCCTTACAACTCCAGTATCTTGCTTTCCATTTAGGACCAGGGTTATCGCAGTTGTGTCTTGCTCTAAAGTTTTTCCTTCTGCCAGGATCGCTTTTCTTGATTTTCATGTTAGGATCACCAAAATTAACTTTCACAACATTACCCTTGTCATTCTTAACATAAACGCTTCTTTTCTTAGGGCCATCTGGAGTTCTAAAAGGCTTATTTAGAGTAACCTTTTTACCCTGGTATTCTGCTGCTTTAGAAACAAAAACAAGGTTTCTTCCGTTCTTCTTGTAAACTCCTTGTCTTTGATAATAATAAAGTTCACTTGTTACTGGATCTTTGTAAATAAAAGAAGCAATAGAGTTAAACTCTACTTCTTCTGTTTCTTCCCCAAAATCATCATACATATCTTCTTCTGGTATGATAAAATTAAACGGAGTTAGTTCTTCTTCAAAACCTAAACTATTCTCTTCAAGAATATCACATACTTGTGCTAGAAGGTTACTTTTACTTGACATTATAGCTATCGTTCTCCAGTAAAGTTTGATAAATAACAGACGCAGTATTATCCCATGAATACAACTTGGCTGTTTCAACACCATTTGGATTTGTGCGAATATTATTATTATACACAAATCTCATGTGTTCTACAGTTTGTTCGAGTTGTTTTTCTTCAAGTTTTGCCCAATTTCCATGTCCATTAAACCATTTATCGTCTTTTGCTGGTTCATTTTTATCAATATCAACCAAAAAAGCATTGTCCGATGTGCAATATTCAGTATGGGCAGAATAATTCGTAGCTATAACTGGTTTATTCATAGCCATAACTTCAGGAATTTCATTATTCCAACCTTCCGCTCTACTAAGAAAAACACCACAATCTGAATGATTAATAAAAGAAGCTACATGATATTGAGTTTGAAGTCTATCATAAACTTTAATTTTTTCTTTAAGTTTTGAATTGTCTACTAGAGACGTCCATTTTTCTGTCTCTTCTTTATTTAAAAAAGGATTATGTGGAAGTAACCATAATTCAACATTATCTTTTTCAGTAAAAGCCTTATTAAAAGCTTCTATTAGAAAATCTTGAGACTTTCTTTTTTCCCACTTTCCTATATGACAAAAGACATATGTGTCATTTTCTCTTTCTATTTTTTCTTGTTTAAAGATATCTAGATTGACACCTAAAGGAGCAACAGTTATGTAAGAATTAACTCCATTTTTTTCTAAAACTGTTTTACCCCACTTACTAGCAGTAAAAACATAGTCAGCAGAATTTAATTGATGGATTTCAAATTCATACAGTCTATCCGACTCAAAAAATGGAAAAACACCATAAATACCTTTACCTATTCTAGAGGCCAAATCGTGTTGATGCCAAATTTTTAAACATGGAGAGAAGGGGTTGTAGAATTTACTATTTTCTAAACATGGCTTTAGTATACTTTCTTCGTCCGAGGTTTCTAATTGAACTTGATATCCAATAGGAAACAAGGAAACTGTAGCATCTGTTGATTTACTCAAAGAAGATACTATATTCTTAGAAGTAATTCCATATCCAGTACCATTAATTGGACAATACATATTAATATTTTTCATTTTTCATAAATCCTATTGTGGGTATTATTTACTCTAATAAATGTTGTTTTTTTAGGAAGATCCTTTATCTTGAATGCTCCCACATAAGTACAGCAACTTCTGATACCTCCAAGAATATCTCTAAGGGCATCTTCTGCTAAACCCTTATAAGGTATTTGAACACATCTGCCTTCGCTAGTTCTGTAGTTCGCTACTCCTTCGTGGTGTTTATCTTGTGCCTCTTTACTGCTCATTCCGTAAAACTGTAAAGATACTTTTCTTCTTTGAGTTGGATAGCCAGGGTCTATAGATTGCCAAAACTTTATTTCGCTACTGTCTGCGAGATACTCATAAGTCCATTCTCCATCACATTCATTTGTTCCTGCGAGCATACTTCCCAGCATAACAAAATCAGCCCCACCACCAAACGCTTTACAAACGTCGGCAGGAGTTCTGCATCCTCCGTCGCTACAAATGTGTCCTCCACAACCATGAGCAGCATCAGCACATTCCATTACAGCACTCAACTGAGGATACCCTACGCCCGTTTTTAAACGAGTGGTACACACACTGCCGGAACCTATACCAACCTTCACAATGTCTACGCCGCCGTGCATGATAAGTTCTTCTGTCATTTCTGGCGTAACAACATTACCAGCAATAATAATAGATTTCGGATACTTTTTACGCAGGTTGGCGAGGGTGCGAACAAACTTTTCAGAATATCCGTTTGCGACATCTACGCATAGGTTAGGAGTTGACCACCTAAATGCTTTAGTGCCCTCAAACACAGCATCCAACTTTTCCAAATCAGAAACAGAAGTGCCGGTAGAGTAAAAAACAAAATCAGAAGTAGCAGATAAATTATTCCTATAATATTCCAGATATTCTTCGACATTGTAATGCTTGTGTAAACAGGTTATTGCTCTATTTTTAGACATAGTATCTGCCATGTAAAAACTTCCTGTGGTATCCATGTTGGCAGCAACTAAAGGACAGCAATCAGAAAGTTCTGAGATAGCATGAGGAAAAGAAAAAGATCTAAAGGCCCAAACATCTTTTCTACTTTGTAGTTTAGACCTTTTAGGCTTGATAAGAACATCATCAAAATCAAGTTTCAGTTCGTTGATAATTTTCATTAGTTAAAAAAGTACCATCTGTTAAAGTGTTCAATACTGTCTGAAGTGTTGATGTAGTTTAGGTAAACTTTGATCTCGTCCCAACTGCTAAAAAATAACTGATGTGGGATACATCCAAATAACCAATCCGGCGTTTGATGCTTTCCTTGTTCCACATGAACTATTATAGGTTTTTTCTGCCGGTTGGCAAGAAAAATTTCCTCGTATGTACCACAAGGATGAGTATTAAGATTTAAGTTGACGATAATAAAATCACTAATATCAACAAGACGCAAATCAACATTGCGTACCATCTTCATCATTTCTGACAGTTTATCATAGTCCTTAGTGGTTCTATACTCTATTTTTTTTAGAAAAGACGCATTGTCTTCTTTGCCGATGTCTATAGGTTTTTTCAAAGGGTTGTAGACAGTTACTCCAAGATTTTCTAAATAAGGAGTTATGTCTTCCCTCCATCCTACACCTCTGTCGGCAACTCTATCCATAGCACCGACCAGATAAACTCTTTGATTTTTTAGTCTATTCATTGTATTGTCTGTTGTATAAATGTTGATCAATTTTTACTCTAGAATCATTTTCTAAAACTTTTTTCATCAATTCTATCTGTGGTTCTTGCTTATGGTTTTTATGTTCATCCATCAATTTTAGAGCTTGCTGTTCGTTCATATCTCTATATTCTTTTACATATCCTCCTTGAAAAAAAGTTATGCCAATTATAAATAGTTCTTTAATTTCGCAAGAAAGCAGATCCATTATTGAAAAAAATCCCGTATTAGGTCTACAACCAAGAGTTTTTTCTAGGTTTAAAAAGAAATTAATATCGGGTACTGTAAAATTTATAGAGCCTCTACTTCTGGCTATAAAATAATCAATATCTCCAGAAAAAGGAGGTTTGTAAGGCATAGAAGAAACTAGCCAAGTAATTTTGTCCTTAATGTAATTAACATCAAAATGCCCTTTTTTAGGATCTGCACTCATACAATGATAAAGAATATTTGTTCTGTCTCCAACATATTCTTTTATAGATGGCTGGATTGGAAATATACTGTTGAGCCTAACAATTAAATCGTAAGATTCTATTTTTGCAAGTTGTTCTTGTTTGGTTTTAAAAGAACTATTAGCAATGTCTTTAATTGAAGGAGAAGGACCAACTATACATACGGTCTTTTCTTTTAAGAATTCTTCGTATAGTTTTCTGTTAGTCATATTGTACTCCAGAAAAACTTGAGCCTTTCTTTCATATATGGAATAATTAACGACTTATCTTTACTAAACCATTCTTCATTACGATGCTGAACATTTTCATTGGTGATAACATCGCATCCTAACATTTTAGCTTCTATAGTAACTCTTGGACAAGTATCAAATTCTGTTGGCAAGAAAATAAGTCCGCGAGATTTAGAAAATTTTTCTAGAAGCTGATAATATGGAATTTGACTAAATGTTTCATATTCTAAATTATTTTCTTTGGCATACTGAATTGCTTGCTCTGTCCCTTTTAATGGATGTCCATGCTTTTGTATTAGATATACATTATTTTTACTATTGCAGTCAAGCGAAGAGATGATATTAATTGTCTCTTCATCAAAAATAGAACTCAACACATATGATCTTTTATGCTTTTTAAGAACTTGAAACGTTTTTTCATACCAGTCTTTTTGTCCTTGAGACATAAACCACAAACTTTTAGAATTATAAAAAAAGGCAGAGATAAGATCCCCCAATGTTGTCTTATTGCAACATACTCCTGTCATATTTTTGTGCATTTCTGGCACTCTATGAACACAACACTTATAGTCGTATTCTATCATATGATAATCTAACTGTCTAGAAAAAAACGGAATCAGTAATTCTGGTTTAACTTGCGTCATATTACCAAAAATCCATTTTTCGTTTTCGTTCTGATTTATTGTCTCTATAGTTAGATCTCTGGATAATATTTTTTGCACATTCTGATTTGATCCTTTAAGGATAGCGTCAGTAGTTAATTCTGCTCCTCCAGTATAGTTTTCTAAAAATAAGTCAGCAACACAGATCATTATTTAACTCCGTCATAAACGATTACATTCATATCTTTCCAGATATCTTCTATTAAACATTCTACAAATTTCCAATTTGCTCCAGAAAAAGTAAAACTTACTTTCGGGAGATAAATTATTGCTTTATTCTCAGAGTTAAAATTCTGAAACATAAATTTCTTAACTTGAACCATACTTTTTACTAGGTAAGCATAATTTATAGGTCTTTTATTATTCTTGCTTTTTAGACCATTTTGTGAAATCATTGTGGCTATAATTAGTCTTTTGTTAGACTTTAATTCTCTATCTACGTCATTAAATTGTACATAGCCAGGATTTTTTAACAAAAAGTGTTTACCCAATAAATCATAATTAGTTTTAACTGAAGGAAAATGATTACTTATCTGCTCAGAAAATCCAATATTAAATACATTGTTATTATTAGATATATGTGGTATAAGAACATTAAAGCTATGTTCTTTTGCATAAATAGTGTCGTGTGCAATTTGAAAAATACTTTTTTGTTGAATTTTCATTTTAGCCATAGTTACTACCATTCTCCTTTAGGGCATTTCTGATCTGCCCATGCTAATTTGTTCATAAAGATTCGACGTTTATTAACATTACATCCACAAATACCGCACTCTTTTTCTGCTTCATTATAATCAGAACAACTTACGCAGATTTTGAACCTGTAATCTATTTGTGCTTGACTACTTTTGGGCATACCGCTATACACATGCCAGAACAAGCTCTTTAGAAAGGTTTGGATTTTAGTTAGCATTTTCCTTCTCGGTAACTTTTACAGCAACGATGTTGTTGTCTTCATCCAGAGTATAAATTGGGCAAATGTCTACAACAGCATTTGCTTCCATCCATTTTCCAAAACCTGTTTTTAGATTTACGCAACTTCTGCTACCGTTTTTGCGGTAATCCGAAGTTACTATATAGTTGTCTTGTCCACATAGGAAAGTATCTCCTACCTCAAGTTCCTCTATATATTTCATTTACTTTAGGTAGTCTTCCCACTCCTCTTCAAGTTCTTCTTGTTCTAACGCTTGAAGTCTATACTTGCGTACCTTATTTGATTTATTAACAAACTTTGTTTCGTCATCAATAAACTTTGGGTGTGTCTTCTTATTGGTTAAATGATTTCTTCTAACTACCTTACGGTCTTCGTCGTCTTCGTATTCCATTGTTATCTCCGAGTTACGATTCCATAACTGTATCTATTATAACCTCGTACTCAGCGTTGTCAAGTGAGTAGGGTCGATTTTTGATTTTTTCTAAAAGAGTCCCTGAATCCTGCACAACATTCTTATTCCAACTTTTATAGTCTTTTAAGTGCCCTATAAGAAAATGACACTTATCACAAAGAGTAATAAGATTATTTGGATTTAGTTCAAATTCTGGAGCAAGATGCACAGGGATTATATGATGAACCTCAAGTTCTTTTTTAGTTCCACAAGCCATACAACAAGGCTGTTTTTTTATATGCTCTTTTCTAAGTTTGCTCCATCCTGAAGTTCTTACAGCATATCTTATTTCTTTATTGAAAAAGTTGAACATTACTTAAGGTTTCTTTGAAAACTTTCGTATGAGCCACCATACCCTCTAATGCTTTTTCTGCTTGAACCATTAATGAGTATAGTAGTTGGAACTGCTTGTATGTTATACTTTCTAACTAAATCTTTATTAGAATCATAATCAACAAAACAAACTATCCAGCCTTGGTCTTGAATTTCTTCAAGGTTGTTCATAATGTCTTTTTGTAAAGGCTTACAGTAAGAGCACCAGTCTGCTATAAAAACTAATGCTAACCTTTTATCATTTTCTACAGCATACTTTTCTGCTACTTGAACATTATCTATAAGAACAGGCTCACTGGCAAAAGAAGCACTAGCAAATAAAGCGATAAATAATAGTACGATGTATCTCATAATAGTTTTCCTCCTACTATAAGATACACCGTTATTATAATTAGTAATGATTAAGAATTATGTTCTTTTCTTTCCAAGAATGCGGCCTTTTTGAGTACGAATTGCATATCCTTGCCTAACCATGTAGGGTTCAATACTATTCTCGATAGTCTCCATTGCTATACCTGTCATTGCACTAATGCTTTTTAGACCTAAAGGATTGCCAATGTTCTTTTCTAGAACTTCAATGTATAGCCTGTCATAAACATCCATACCATGCTTATCAATTCCTTGTGCTTCAAAAATTTCATCAACACTATCTTTACCAACACTCAACACATAATTCTCATACCATTTTACCCGAGATTTTAGAATTCTGGGAGTTCCTTTGCTGCGACGAGCAATCTCTAAAAGTTCATCATTTGAAAACTCAAGAGTCCCACCCTTCATCGCCAACCCGGCAAGTTTAGCAAGTTCATTATCGTTGTAGAAGGTCAAATGCTCCTTGATTGTAAACCTATCATAAAATGGCTGACTCAAACTTCCTCCGCTAGTTGTAGCACCAACTAAAGTAAAAACAGGAAGATCAATCTCTTCTACTTCTTCTCCTGAAGTGATACTCATCTTGAAATCCTCCATCACAGGATAAAGAAATTCTTCGACAAGTTTTGGCAACCTGTGGATTTCATCAATAAATAATACTGATCTTGGACTAATTCCTGTTAAATAAGGAGTCAGACTACGAATACTTCGCAAACTCGCAGCATTACAGGTTACAAGGTCTACGCCAAGTTCATTAGCAATAGCACCCGCTATCGTCGTCTTACCGAGCCCAGGAGGACCGTCAATTAAAACATGGGGCATCACACTGCCTGACAACTTACACCCCTTAGAATTGATTTTCAGACGCTTCAGAACGTCTTCCTGACCAACGATCTCATCAAAACTCATGGGACGAGCATAATTACCCATTATCTTTTCCCTTTTCTTCTGATAGCCAAAAAATAAAATCGTTTTCTTCGTCACTCCAACCAGTTTCTATCAAACCTTTGCTAACTAATTCATTCAACAGATTACTCACCAACCGACTGTTGAAATCCTCAATAATTTCTTCAAACTGTTGTTCGCTGATGATATATTTTAGACCTTTTCTAGTTTTTCTAGGGATGATCTTATCATTCAAGATAGCCATACATTCTTCATGAGAAAGAGTCTTATCTAGTTCCTCCAAATCTGTATCACTTAATTCTGAAATAAAATCATCAATCTCGTCTTGTTCTGGAGGTTGTCCAAAAGCTCCGAAAACTATCCTTCTTGTTTCATCAACAAACTTATCTATGTCCTTAATTACATAGATCATTTCTCCTTCGTCGTCATCTTCTTCCCAAGGTTCCATAAAAATCTCCTAGTTTAGTATTTCAAACATACTTTTGTAGTATTCTGGTTGTTGTAGAGTATGGGCCGCATGTTGTCTAATGTGATTCAGATATTCGTTTCTAAGTTCGTCTACAACAAAATACTTTGATTTGAAAACCTGTTCACCGTAAATGTTTTTTCCAATAAAAATCACATTGTCGTTTGGTATGCTATTTTGCCCCCAAGCAGCAAAGATAGCATCAGTAAAATTGTTGACTTGTTTGAAAAGAGTATCATCAAGTTGGGGGCCATAAAGCATATCCTTGATGGTCTTATTTAGTTTTTTGATTTCATCATAATAACTCAAGTCCATAGAAAAGTTTAAGCCATTTATGATGTCTTCTATTTCTTTGTCTATCTTCTTCTTGTTTTCTTCGTCTTCAGGTTGGTGCATTTTGTTTCTCCCCAAGTATTTTCTATCTGCTCTTTATCTATATTTTGCCCTCTTGTAAGCGCTCTTGTGAATGTTCTGTTTTTATGACAGTTCGCACATACAATCTCACACTTTGCTATTTCATTTTTGAGTGTCTCAATATCTTTTTCTCTACCTTGTTTACCTATTGTGAAATCTTTATCACGAATATGGTCAAACTCTAAAATCCAATAGGGATAACTTTCTTTACAGTCAGCACAAACATTATGCTCTGTTTTGTATTTCTGTATATATTGTCGTGCTTTGGTTCTTCTTTCTGTTTGTCTAACATCGCTTTTTATTTTTTGTCCTGGTCCGCAATGATACGCTATTGTACCTTTAGAACAACCAACCTCTTTTTTTATTTGGTCGTAGGAATATCCTTCATCTCGTAACTTTAGTAT
>Ga0070754_10000890_pt1 | contig 25560 bp, 25 predicted proteins | sample VirMetDEL_Sep_01_FD_75181 | JGI IMG/M metagenome (GOLD analysis project Ga0070754, IMG submission 75181) | Aqueous microbial communities from the Delaware River and Bay under freshwater to marine salinity gradient to study organic matter... | ecosystem: Environmental > Aquatic > Marine >...
GCGTTAAAGTTGGTGATTGTTTAGTTATATATTTAACCATATTGCTCATGTTTCTCTCCTATTTTAATTAACATAAGTTAATAATTAAATTATTTGATAAAACCCGTCAACCCATAAAATAACAATTTGCATAAAAAAAAACTTTAGTTTATAATGTTGCAAATATGTCACAAAACCTTACAGACAAACAAAAAATGTTTATTGAGTACTTTAGCCAGACGGGCAACGCTACTCAATCTGCGATCAAGGCGGGCTACTCCGAGAAGACAGCCGAGCAACAAGGTTACGAACTCAAAAACAAGCTACAAAACCAGATTGAAAGTGCTACCAAGAAGCTTCTAGGCTCTGCTGTACCTATGGCGGTGGATAAGCTTAAAAAACTGATTGAGAACGACAAGACTACTCCAAGCGTTCAACTAGGTGCAATCAACTCATTGCTAGATCGTACGGGTTACCAGACGACAACCAAGTTTGAAGACATAACGGGTAAGAAGACAGACGAGGAACTTAAAGCGGAACTAGATCACTTACTTAATAACATGAAGATCATTAAACTTACTGATCCCAATGATGGCGGGTCTAGCTTAAACTAGGTCATTGCTCCTCCATATCTGCTCATAGACAGACATAACACCTATAGGCTATGACAAGCCTCGTCACTCTGATTACCTGCGTAAGATGGCCAGAAGAAGGGTGTCCGCACACACACACACGTTTTGGCTGGCTCGTGCCTTATGTTGCGTGGTCTAGGCAATGTTACCCCTGCTATGTTCTCCTACTCACCTACATACGCACAGATAAAAGAAAAAAACATGAGAACAGAAGCCCCTGTTTTGACCCCCACCCCCCAAACGGACTTTCCTGCCACTAATCAATGCATTCCTCCGCACAGCGATTGGTATATTTAGATATTAACTAAAGTTAATAGGTTGCATATGTAAAAAAATTAAACTATATGGGATAATTATGGCACGTAAATTTTTACAGATAAAAAAACCACAAACTTTGTTGCATTATCAAAAAGGTGCGTATATCTATAGGTATGTTCTTGTTGATAGAATTCCTTATACTGCTACACAGCATTATGGCTTTGACGACAAAACGCATATGACCACCGAAGAAATTTTTGAGTTATCAACACCACGAAAAATACGTAGAAAGTATATTTTAAAAAATGACAAGTGATGATCTAGAACAAGCTGTTAAGATAGCTAAAGAATTAGAACTACGTAAAACTACTAATCGTATGAATGACTATAAACCATATGATTACCAAATCAAATTTCATAATACAGAAGCACAACAAAGATTGCTTATGGCTGGAAATAGAATCGGTAAGTCCTTTAGTGGGGCTATGGAAATGGCGTACCATGTGACGGGTCTTTACCCAACGTGGTGGGAAGGTAAACGGTTTAACAGACCAATTCGTGCTTGGGCTGGGGGAGTTTCTAACGAAACCACTAGGGATGTTTGCCAAAAAGAACTTATCGGTCAACCAGACGATCCTTCGGCAAAAGGTACAGGTTCAGTACCACGAAAATACATTGTGGAAACTGTTAGAAAAGCGGGTGTACCAAATGCCTTAAACTCGGTTATAGTAAAACACGTTTCTGGAGGTAATTCTAGAATAGGTTTTAAATCTTATGATATGGGTAAAGAAAAATGGATGGGAGAAAGTGTAGATGTAATTTGGCTAGATGAAGAACCACCTACTCCAATTTACACACAATCACTTACAAGAACAGCTGATAAAGGCGGAATAGTATATATGACGTTTACTCCAGAAAGCGGAATGACAGAAACAGTTGCACAATTTGTAAATAATTTAAGAGCAGGCCAAGCATTAATAACAGCAGGATGGGATGACGCACCTCATATGACAAAAAAAGTTAGAGATCAAATTTTAGCGGCTTTACCACCACACGAAAGAAAAATGAGAGAACGTGGAATACCACAATTAGGTTCTGGTTTAGTTTTTCCTATTGCAGAAGAAGATATTATTTGTGATGAAATAGAAATACCAAATCATTGGCCAAAAATTTGTGGATTAGACTTTGGTTGGGATCACCCAACAGCCGCAGTATGGGTTGCTTGGGATAGAGATACAGATACAGCTTATGTTTATGATAATTATGCTATGAGGCAAGAAGCAGTACCTATTCACGCATCTGCAATCAAAATGAGAGGTAAATATATACCTGTAGTATGGCCTATGGATGGAAGGCAAGCTGATAAAGGTTCTGGTAAAAGTTTAACACAACAATACAGGGAAGAAGGCGTAAATATGACTAGAGAGCATTTTACTAATCCACCTGCAAATGGACAAAAAGAAAATACAGGAGGTAATTCTGTAGAAGCAGGTATTCAAGAATTATATACAAGATTTAAAACACAAAGGTTGAAAATTTTTAAAAATCAAGGTAAACTGTTTGAAGAATTGCGAATGTATCATAGAAAAGATGGTAAAATTGTACCAGCTAATGATGACGTTATTTCTGCTATGAGATATGCGGTTATGTCGTTAAGAAAAGCTAGAACAAAAACATATGAAAGATTACAAACACAATCAGATTATGAGTTTAATGTATTTAATTAACAAAGGATAAAAAATGGGCGGATTTGTAAGATCAATTACTAGAAGAATTTTTAAAGTAATTGCACCACCAGCAGCACAAGCACAAGCACCAGCAGCAGCAATAGCAGAACCAGAAAAAAAAACTGTAGATACTTCAATGCAAGAAAAAGCAAAATTAGCTGGTTCTGGATATGGTGGAAGTACAATTATGACTTCTGCAAAAGGTTTAGAAGATGATGCTAATGTTGCTAAAACTGTTTTAGGTGCGGGTAAGAAAAAAAAAATAAAAGCATAATTTATGATTGAAGTCGTTACAAACGACAAATGGAGAAAACCAATTGGTGAGTATCTTAAAAAAGCTTGTCATATAAGTGCAGATATAGCTGATGAATATTCTTATATTGGTTTTATAGAAGATGATAAAATATTAGGTGGTTTTTTATTTACTGATTATGATGGCAATAATATTTATGTACATTTAGCTATAGAAAGTCCTAGATTATTTTCCAGAAAACATATAAGATACGTGTTTGACTACGGTTTTAAACAAATCGGCTGTGGTCGTATGACAGCTGTTTGTAGAAATGGATACAAAAGAAATGAACGTATTTTATCTGGAACTGGTTGGACAAAAGAAGGCGTTGTAAGACAAGTTATGAAAATAGATAATAATTTTGTTGATGCGGCTATATACGGTATGTTAAAACAAGAATGCAAATGGATTTAGGAGAATAAATTATGGGCGGAAAAGCACCAATGCAAGCACCACCACCAATAGACAATTCTGTCATGGAAAAAACAAATGCCGCAGAAGCAAAATTTGAAGCTGAAAAAGGTAAAATGTTAGCTACAAAAAAAAAAGGTCAATATGGAACAATTTTAACAAGTGGTAAAGGTGTAGAAGAAGAAGCAGATACATCACAAACATTATTAGGCGGAAAAAAAATATAATTAACAAATAGGAAATAATATGCCATACGGACAAGGAACATACGGATCAAAAGTAGGAAGACCAACTAAACCTAAACCTAAACCAAAACCTAAACCAAAAAATAAATAATATGGCTTACACTAAAAATTCTTTGGTTAAAAATATTAACGCTAGAAAAGCTGCTGGCACTTCCAGACCAAAATCTAAATCTACAGTTTCTAAAAAAGCTTATGCTCAAATGAAAACTGGATGAAAAAAAAATAACATGGCAACATATGAGTATATTAAAAAGCGTGTAGATGCTTTAGCCAATGATAGAGGTACGTGGGAATCAAACTGGCAAGAAATTCTTGATTACGTTATGCCAAGAAAAGCTGACGTTACTACTTTAAGAACAAGAGGTGAAAAACGTACAGAAGTTTTATTTGATAGTACAGCAATAACTGCAAACAATTTATTAGCTGCAAGTTTACATGGAACACTTACATCTCCATCACTAGCTTGGTTTAATATAAAATTAAGAGATGAAAATTTAAATAAAGATAGAGATGTACAAGTCTGGTTAGAAGATACTGGTCGTAGAATGTATGATAATTTTAACGATACAAATTTTAACACAGAAGTACATGAATTATATTTAGATTTATGTTCTATTGGAACTGCTGCTATTTTTGTTGAAGAAGGCAATGAAGGATTTGAAAAAGATGGAATTCATTTTAATACTTTACATATTGCAGAATATTATATTCAAGAAAATATAAATGGAAAAGTAGATACACTTTATAGAAAATATAAATTAACAGCTAGACAAGCTGTACAAGAATTTGGAGAAAAAAATTTAGGTGAAAAAGTTTTACAAGCAGCAACAGAAAAACCAGATAAAAAATTTAGTTTTATTCATGGAGTAGAACCAACAAAAGATTATGAAAGAGCAATAGGAAAATCAAATACTAAATTACCTTTTCATTCATGTCATGTTTGTGAAGAAGATAAAATGGTTGTACGATCTGGTGGTTATAATGAGTTTCCATATTTAGTACCTAGATGGTCTAAAGCAACAGGTGAAATTTTTGGAAGATCACCAAGTTATAATGCGTTACCAGATATTAAAACTTTAAACAAAGCAGTTGAAATTGGATTAAAAGCTTGGGCTAAAGCAATTGATCCACCATTACTTGTTCAAGATGATGGAGTAATTGGTAGAGTTAGAATGACCCCTGCTGGTATTACAGTTATTAGACATGATGGTGCAGTTAAACCATTAGAAATTGGTGCTAATTGGCAAATTACAGATATGAAAGAAGGCCAATTAAGAACTGCTATTAGACAAGCATATTATTCAGATCAATTACAATTACAAGATGGCCCACAAATGACAGCAACAGAAGTTCAAGTTAGATACGAACTTATGCAAAGATTACTTGGGCCAACATTAGGTCGTTTCCAAACTGAATTTTTAAATCCATTAATTGAAAGAGTATTTGGAATTATGTTTAGAGCAGGTGCTTTTAAAGATGCACCAGAAATTATTGGCGACAGTAAAATAGATATTGAATATGTTGGGCCTTTAGCACGTTCTCAAAGAATGGAAGAAGCAGTTGCTATTGAAAGATTATATACATTAGCAATGAACATTGGACAAGTTGATCCATCAATTATGGATAACATAGACCATGATGAAGCTATTAGAATGAGAGCAAGATTATTAGGAGTACCTAAAACTGTTTTAAGAAGTTCAGAACAGGTAGAAGAAATAAGAGCAGCGGCAGCAGAAGCACAACAACAAGCACAAATGGCTCAACAAGCACAACAAGAAGCACAAGCAATGAATACATCAGCTGATGCTACTAAAAAACTAGCAGACCCTAACGTACAGACAGCTATGGATAATATGGCTGATGATATGGGTATGTCTGATATGACAGGTTAATATGGCGAATGAAAAAGACGATTTAAAAGAATTAAAAGCACAATATAATATTACGTTTGCATCTAAAGAAGGTGAAACAGTATTAGCAGATTTAAAATCTGCTTATTATCATAGGAGTTCATATTCAAATAACCCTTATGAAACAGCATACCGTGAAGGACAAAGATCGGTATTAATCAGAGTAATAAATCTAATGAAGGAAAATAAAAATGTCAAATGAAACATTAAGTAACGAAATAGATAAATCTTTTGAAAATGAAACAGCAATAACTCCTACCAGTTCTGGAACAGTTTTAGGAGCAACTAATGATAATGGAGATTGGAAATCATCATTACCAGATGAACTTAAAAATGATGCTACTTTACAAAATTTTAAAGATGTTGAAAGTCTTGCTAAAACAGTAGTACATCAACAAAAAGTATTAGGTAGTAGAATACCAATACCTAAAACAGATGAAGAAAAATCTGAATTGTATAGTAAATTAGGCAGACCAGAAAATTCTGAACAATATGAAATTAATATACCAGATACTCATAAATCTTATTTTCAAGATGATGATGTTAAACAATTTAAAAATGTAGCACATCAAATTGGTTTAAATAACGATCAAGTAAAAGCAATAATGGATTTTCAAATGAAATCTATTGACAATCAACTTTCTACTGAACCAAGTAAAGTTGCAGTACAAAGAGAAGAAACAGAAAATACTTTAAAAAAAGAATGGGGCTATGAATATGATAAAAATGTAAGAGCCGCACAAAGAGCATTAGATGTTTATGGTGATGATGAAATTAGAGAATTAATGAATACGGAAGCTGGTAACAATCCTGCTGTAGTAAAAATGTTTGCTAGATTAGGTGCAGAAGTAACAGAAGATATGGCTAAAAATACACAACATAATACTTTAGCTACTTCACCGTTAGATGCACAAGCTGAAATAGATGCAATATTTAATAATCCAGATGACCCTTATCACGATCAATCTCATAGAGAAAATTCACAAAGAGTTGAATATATGCGTCAACTACATGAGAAAAGATTTGGCAAATAAGTTAAATTTGTGTTATACTAACAAAATCTAATTCGCCCTTTTTAGGAAAACGAAGAAGTAGCCATGATTGGCTTTAAACTTCCGATATGATCGTATCGTTTACGATAAGGTTTCCCGCAAGGATAAAGACCGATTTATGGAATATGGATTAATAATTTTTATTACTCCCCCTATTTCTAACTTTTAAATAAGGACTAAAACAAATGTCAACACAAATAACAACAGCTTTTGTAGAACAATACAAGAGTAACGTGTTTCATTTGGCTCAACAAAAAGGTTCTAGATTAAGAAGTGCGGTTAAAACTGAAACAGTAACAGGAAAATCACATTTTTTTGAAAGAATTGGGTCAACTGCGGCACAATTAAGAACAAGCAGACATTCTGATACTCCGAGAGTAGATACTCCCCATAGTAGAAGAAAAGTTACAATGAACGATTACGATTGGGCAGATTTGATTGACCAAGAAGATAAAGTAAGAATGCTTATATCTCCACAATCTGAATATGCACAAGCGGGTGCTTTCGCAATGGGCAGAGCAATGGATGACGCAATTATTGCGGCAGCTACAGGCAATGCACTTGGCGGAGTAGCAGGTGGAACAACAATTGCTCTACCAGCAGCACAAAAAGTTGTTCATGGTTCAGCTGGATTATCAGTAGCAAAATTAATTTCTGCTAAAGAAATTTTAGATGCGGCTGAAACTGATCCAGACGAACAAAAATTTGTTGTATGTACAGCAGGTCAAATTTCTGATTTGCTAGCAATTACTCAAATTACTTCTGCTGATTTTAATTCAGTAAAAGCGTTAGTACAAGGTCAAATTGACACTTTCATGGGTTTCAAGTTTATCAGAACTGAAAGACTAGGAACAGATGCAGATGGCAATAGAGCAGTATTAGCATTCAATCAATCAGCATTAGGTCTTGCTGTTGGATCAGATATATCAACAAAGATATCTGAAAGAGCAGATAAGAACTATGCAACACAAGTATTTTTATCCATGACTATCGGAGCTACGAGAGTAGAAGACGAAAAAATGGTTGAAATTGCTTGTACAGAGTAATAGGAGTATATAGACATGGCTGTAACAACACAAAATAGTACAGAATACGCTAACACAATAGCTACTCCTCTTGTAACTGCTGACGCAGTAAATGATAAAGGTAAATTAAGAACTTTAAGTTTTACTTTTAATCAAGATGGTGTCGGTGATGCAGGATCAATGATCGTGTTGGGAAAACTCCCAGCAGGAAAAGTTAAAATCATAGGTGGTTTATCTAGATTTTATTGCAATATCGTTGCTGGTTCAGCAACAATTGATATTGGAAACCAAGCATATACATCAGTAGATGGAGCAGCAGTTGCTCTTGACGTTGATGGTATGGTTGATGGACTTGACGTTGATACTGCTGGTTATTTTACAATGGAAAGTAATACTGCCGCAGGTAAACTGCTTGGTGGTAATCATACTTTTCATAGTAGAGATGGAGTTGTTATCACTATCAAAAGCATTGCTGCTTTAGCAGATAGTGATGATGTTGCTGGTGTAATTACTTACATAGTAGACTAATAACAAAAATATTGGGGGCGATTTATACTCGCCCCTTTTACATATAAAAATAAAAAATTATGGCTACAGAAGTATCAATTTGTTCAAATGCATTAAGAAGATTAGGAGATGATCCTATTACATCTTTGACAGATGATACTGAAAGAGCAAGACTTTGTAACGCATTTTATACAGATGCAAGAGATGCAGTTTTAAGATCACATTCTTGGAACTTTGCAATTACAAGAACATCATTAGCACAATTAACAACAAAACCTGCTTATGGATTTGCATATCAATATGCAATACCATCTGATTGTATGAGAGTATTATCAATGGAACATCCAGATTATATTTTTAAAATAGAAAATGAACCTACTCATGGTAGAGTATTATTAACAGATGAATCTACAGCTAAAATTTTGTATATATCACAAATTACAAATACAATTTTATTTGATAGTATGTTTGTGGATACTTTAACTTCAAAACTAGCAGCAGATTTAGCATATCCAGTAACTAACTCTCCCAAAGTACAAGCAGATATGTCAAAACTTTATTTAAATAAACTTTCTGAAGCACGTAGTATTGATGGACAAGAGGGTTTTATAGACGATCTTGTTTCTGATACATTTACGGACTTTAGAAAATAATGGCTAGAGTACATCCATTTCAAACTAATTTTACTGCTGGTGAATTAACACCTAAACTTGCAGGCCAAGTTGATTTTAAAAAATATAATAATGGCGTTGAACTTATGGAAAACATGACAGTATTTCCACAAGGAGGAGCATCAAGAAGATATGGAAGTAGATTTGTTGCAGAAGTAAAAGATAGCAGTAAAACTACAAGATTAATTCCGTTTGAATTTAACATAGAACAATCTTACATTTTAGAATTTGGAAATAATTATATTAGATTTTTTAAAGACAATGGTCAAATAACAGAAACAGCAAAAACAATAAGTGCAGTTACAAAAGCTAATCCTGCTGTAGTAACATCAAATAGTCATGGGTATTCAAACGGAGATCATGTTTGGATTGCTGGAATAGTAGGAATGACTAGACTTAATGGAAGAAGATTTACAGTTGCAAGTTCTACAACTAATACATTTGCATTAACAGGTGAAAATTCATCAAATTATGATGCTTACAGTTCTGGTGGAACTGCATCTAAAGTTTATGAAATATCAACTACTTTTACAGAGGCTATGTTATATGATTTACAATTTACACAATCTGCTGACGTTATGTATATTGTACAAGAATCAATACCACCTAGAAAATTATCTAGAACAGGTCATACATCATGGACATTAGCAGACGTTGCATTTACTAATGGCCCTTATTTGGATGTTAATACAACAACAACTACTTTAACTCCTTCTTCTGCATCAACTGGATCAAGAAATATAACTGCATCTGCTGTAACTGGAATAAATGATGGTCAAGGATGGTTGACAAGTGATGTAGGTAGAATATTAAAATTTAATAGTGGAGAAGCTAAAATTACATCTAGAACAAACTCTACAGTAGTAGTTGCAACAGTTACTAAAGCTTTTACAAATTCTAATGCAATAACAGAATGGCAATTAGGTTCTTGGTCTGCAACAACAGGTTATCCTAGAACAGTATCATTTTTTGAACAAAGATTAGTATTTGGAGGTAGTACATATTATCCTCAAACAATATGGGCTTCACAATCTGGTTTGTATGAAAATTTTGATGCAGGAGATGGTAGTGCAGCAGATGGATTTATCTATACTATTGCTGCAAACAAAGTAAATGTAATTAGATGGTTAGCACCTGCTAGAGATTTAATTGTTGGTACTGCTGGAGGTGAATTTAAAGTAGGTAAACCAGCAGGTGAGCCTTTAGAACCCGATAACGTACAAATTACACAACAAACTACTTATGGTGGTTATACTACACAACCAATTCAAATTGGTAACTCAATATTATTTTTACAAAGACAAAGAAAAAAAATTAGAGAATTTTCTTATAGATTTGAAGATGATGCATATCTTGCACCAGACATGACTTTACTTGCAGATCATATAACAGGAACAGGAATTATTGATGTTGATTATGCACAAGAACCTTTTAGTATTTATTGGGCAGTAAGAGATGATGGTACTTTGTTAGCATTAACTTATCAAAGAGAAGAAGATGTAGTTGCATGGAGTAGAAATATTTTAGGTGGTTCTTATAAACTTACTTTTAATGGAGCATCTGGCGTAACAGATTATTTAAATGATGCTAATTTTAATGGATTTATTACAATTACAGCACACGGTTTAAGTACAGGTGATGAAATTGTTTATAGTGCTGGCGGAGGAACAAAAATAGCTGGTTTAGAAGAAGGTCAAACATATTTTATTTATAAAATAGATGCTGATAAACTTGAATTAGCTAGTACATACAAACAAGCTATAGATAGAACTATATTACAAATAGCTGATGGAGTAGGAGCAAGTCATACTTTAACTGCAATAGCACAAGTTAAAAGTGTTTCTTCAATATCAAAAGCATCAGAAAATCAAACTTGGGTAATTACACGTAGAAGAATTAATGAAAATATAGTACAATATGTAGAATATCTTGATCCAACTTTAAATATGGATAGTACGTTATCTGCTTTAGTAAATGATGGAACAACAGTTGTTACTGGTTTAAATCATTTAGAAGGTGAAAGTGTACAAGTTTTAGTAGGTGACGCTGTATTTCCAAACCAAACAGTAACAGGTGGATCAATTACAGTAACTTTACCTTCAAAAGCTAGTTTTAAAAGTATTGAAATTGGTTTAGGATATGCGTCTAAAATAAAAACTTTAAGAGTAGAAGCAGGTTCACAAGCTGGTACTGCACAAGGGCGTAAAAAAAGATATAATGAAGTTATGGTAAGATTATTAAAAACAGTAGGAATTAAAATTAATGGCGATCAGTTACCTTTTAGAACATCATCTACACCAATGGGTCAAAACATTGCAGAATTTACTGGAGATAAAAGAGTAATTAATTTAGGATGGGATCGTGACGGACAAATAGAAATTTTACAAGAACAACCATTGCCAATGACAGTACTAGGAATTACTGGAACTTTGGCTACAACAGATTAAGGAAGACATATTATGGCATGGCAAGTATTAGCCGCAATGGCAGCAAGCACAGCAGTTACGTTGATGGGTCAACGTCAACAAATGAAAACTATGAAAAACAATGCTGCTTGGCAAAATTATGAAAATGAATTGTCTTTTCAATATGAAAAACAAAAACAATTAAAAGCACAAGCAAAATTAATGAGTAAACAAAGAGCAGCTGTTGGTGCTAGTGGTGCTACATTTAGCGGTTCACCTTTAATTGTTGCTAATGCAGATTTTGAAGAATTTGAAAATGATATGTGGTTTTTAGAAAAAAGATTTTTTACACAAAAAGCTGCTAGTAATGCAGAACTTACTGGACTACTTACAGCACAAAAATATAAAATGGCAGGAACATTGTTATCTGGTGCAAGTAGTGCAACTAATTATAGTTATGGAAATAAAACGGCTCAATCAGGATGATATATTTAATTAAAGTATGGGATGGTATGGAAAAAATATTTGAAGGATTTTCAAGAACAGAACCTTCTACTAAAGAATTTAATGCATGGACAGATAAAACAGATGAAAAAGGAACAACAATGAAAGTAAATTTTACACCTGCTAGATATAGGATTACATATGAAACTGCCTAGATATACAAGTGATTCAAATGTTGGAAGTGTTAGAAGTAGCAGAACATTAACTACTGGTGTTCAAGAAGGTGGTGCTATTGCTGAAATTGGAAAAATAGCTTTAGAAAAAGCTACACAATATGGTGCTATGAAAAATGCCCATGATGCAAAAATGAGAAGATTAGATATTAATACTAATAAAGATTTATCATCATCTATGTTTTTTGGAGAAACAACTCAATTTGAAACATCTTTAGATACAAGAGAAGATTTTTTAACTCCAGATAATTGGGCAATGGATTATGAAAAAATGTCATTAGCAGCAGAAAAAAAATTTAAAAGTAGTTTAGATGAGCAAACTTGGAAAGAATATCAACCTTTATTTTATCAAAAAATGTTTGAAGGTAGAAACGCAGTTGCTAAAAAAATTACTAATCAAAAACTTAAAAATGCAGGTCATGCTTTTTTAGAAGCAAATATTGCCTATAAAACATCTATAGAAAATTCTACTTCATTACCACAAATTAAATCACAATTTGAACTATATACAGAATTACATTTAAAGAAAAATTTAGAAACTAATATGTTTGACCAAGAAAAGTTTGGAGCAGTTAAACAAGAAACAAAAGATTATACAAATAATAAATATGGAATGTTACAAGCTACTAATGGTTTGTTAATAATGTCACCTAATGGAAGTCAAGAAGTAGATTGGAATAATGTTACATCAAGATTAAGAGATAAAAATTTTAAAATGTATGATCTTGATAATAATGAATTAACTGTTGATGATGATATAAGACAAGCATTAATTAAACAAGCAACAGACAGTTATACTAATCAAGATAGTTTACATACAAATCAAAAAGAAGAAAAAGATAGACAAGTTAAAACTGATTTTGTTAGTACACTTATTGGATTAGAAAGTGGTAATCCAGAAGCAATGGAACAATCTAAAAGTTTTTTAAATGATTTAGATGCATCTAATTTATTACCTGCTACAAAATTAAAATACAAAAATGCTTATTTATCAAGTTTAAAAAATTTAAAAGCAGGTACAGCTACTTTTGATAGTGTTGAAGGACAACAAGCATTAACAATTGCTACGTTTTTAGTTGGTTCTGGTGCTATGGATACAGAAGCAGAAAGAGAAGTGCTTTGGGATTTAATGGGTAAAAGTTTAATTAAACCAGAAAAAGCAATGTCATTATATGAAAAAAGTATGTCATTAACTAAAGATAGAAATGTTTACAAAAAAGATTTAACTACAAGAGCAACTTCTATGCTTATGAAAGAAATAGGAGCAGGTGAAGATGTTTTACAATTACTAACAAGTATTAACACACTAGCACCAGCAGAAAGATTAAATGCTATTACTAATGCATTATCTAGTGGTAAAATGACACAAGAATCTTATAACGCAATGAACAATATGTTTAGATTACTTTCTGAAGGTGAACGTAAAGGATTTACGTATGAAAATATGTTAGTTAATCAAAGGCATCCTAATTATATTTTAAATGATTTAATTTCATCTTACAAAGGCACTATGGATACTGCTAGATTACAAGAATTACAATCTAAAATAGATGGAATACAAGGAACAACAGCAACAGATAAAACTTTTTACATTATGCCAGCAGAATATTTTGCAAAGAAAACACCTGCAAATGCAAATATGGTTATGCCGCCTAGATTAGATGGAGAGGGTGTTTTTGATTATGTTAAACGTGCTAAAAAATTAATTAAAAGAAATGACAATTTACCTAGTGTTATTACAGGAACAAATATAGAAACATTAGATATATCAGATTTATTTTTAACACCAGAATTTGAATAACTATGAAACTAACAGCTTTACAATTATCACAAGCTGGATTTGATAACGACACAATTAAATCCTACGTAGATATGCAAGTACCTTTATTAGAAAAAGGTGGTTTTACTAAAAACGAAATTTACAAATCTTACGGAATTACTGAAACTAACAGTAAAGCATTATCTGAAACTGATATGCAAGAAGATACTACTGCTATTACAAATAATGAAACTACTTTAGGTAAAAAAACTTCTTTAATGAAAGTATCAGACATTGAAACACAAGATACAATTCAATCTAATAAAACAACTGATGGCAAATACAATATTAAAAACACTACATTTGAATTATTAAAAGATGAAAACAAAGTTGAAATTACAAACAAAATAGATGAAGCATATAAATTGTTTAAAGAAGATGAAGAAGGTAGAATTGGTTTTATGGATAATTATATGGAAAATTATTATCCAAATGTTGTATATGATTCATCAAAATTAAAATCTCAACCTTTATCTTTAGCAGAAAGTGCATTAAATGATGAACAACAAAAAACAATAAAAGGTTTGCACGCTAAAGATATTATAGGTGGCAATCAAGGCTATAATGAAGAAACAGGTAGATATGTTTTTGATAAACAATATAAAGAAGCAGAAGAAGAAAGAAAATTTAATGAACCAATAAATGTATTACACACAGCATTTACAACAGGCAATAATACTTTAGCATTATTAGAATATACTAAACAAAATTATGGATTTAATGATATGGATAATATGTATCTTAATGAATTTATGTCATTTGTTTCAGCATTAGAAAGTGATAATAAAAATATTTACAATGCAGATGGTAGTGCTGCTGGCCTGTTTCAATTTAGAAAAACAAGTTTTCCAACTGCAATAAATAGATTTATAAATATTAACAGAAGAATGAATAAAAATTTTGAAATACCTGTTTGGATTTCAGAAGCATTAAAACATCAAGACCCTACAAGATTATCTCCAGATGAACAAAAAGCTTTAGCGTTAGCTAATTTTTTAGAAATACCTAGAAGTGAAAAATACAATCGTGCTGGTTCAGATGCTTTAATTAAAGCTATTGCTAAAGGTGATGTTGATGCAATGAAAAAATTGTATATTGAATATCATCATGGTGATTATAAAAAAGTAGAAGATATAGAAGCAGGTGTAGGACAAGAATATGTACTTCTTGATAATCAAAAATTAAGAGATAGAACAGATAAATATTTTAGTAAATGGGGTACTGAAAATTATGATTATGAAACAGCACAATTAGCTTATTGGGGTTCAGAAAGTAAACCAGATGATAAAAAAAACATATTAACAAAAGCAGGAGATTTTTTCTTAAATAAAACAGGTGGTAAAGGTTATTATAACGTATTTACAAATGGATACGAACAATCTGTAAATGGTGTAATAGATAGATATTATCAAGTATTTATTGATGACCCCAAAGCTGATCCAAAAGCAGCTATAGAAAAAGTGTTTATGTATCAAGATCAAAGATTTGATAAAGATGTTATTTCTGCTGCTGTAACATTAGTAAATGATTTACCTTTTATGGCTGCTGGTTGTTTTGCGGCAGCAGGTGCAGCATTAGTAGGTAGTGCTGGTACATCTGCACCTGCTACACCTGTTGTGTGTGGTGCTGGTGGTTTTGCATTACCAGAAGTTTTAAGATCAGCATATATGAGAGCAATTGATGAAAATTTTGTTGGTACATTTCCAGAATTTTTAAGTCATTACATGGATAAAAAAACAGCAATTGTAGCAGGTAAAGCAGCAGTTGTTGGTGGTGCTACATTTGGTGTTGGTGCTAAAGTAAAAGCACTTACAGGAAGTACAACTGCTAGACTAGCATCAGAAATAGGTGTTATGACCACTCTAGGGGCGGCTATGGAAGGCCACGTACCTACTTTAAAAGACTTTGCTCATGCTACTGTCTTGGTATTTGGAATACATGGTTCAATAAGAGGAATGAGTATGTTTAAAAACATTTATAGTAAATATTCTGTTCATCCTAGAGATGTTATTCAAATGATGGAAAAAGATATAACTATTAGAACTCAAATAGAAAATGGTCAAATGCCAACTATATTTGAACAAGGTTCTAAAACAGTTATAGAAGGATTAGAAAAACAAGCTAACATAAAATTATTACCTCCACCTAAATATAAAAATAATGAAACTGTTAATATATCTACATCTGGCACAGAAGTTGCTAAAGTTGTAGGTAAAGAAGTAATAGGAACTGAACAAATTATAATTGTTGAAAAACCAAATGGTGTAAAATTTCCTGTATTAGAAAGCCAAGTAAGAAAAGCACCAACTAAACCAATAGAAGTAATAGTAGAAGGTGACAAACTATCTATAAAAATTGCTAAAGATAACTCATTTAAAGAAAGACAAGAAAATGGTGAATTTGCAAAAGATATTATTGAAGTAACAAAAGATGCAGATGGTGTTTATAGAGAAACTAATTTTAAATCTACAACAGAAGCAGCAGTTAAAGAAACTGGATCATCATTTAAATACGAAACACTAGATGGTAAAACAATTGCTAATGATGGCATAACAATACAAACTAAATTTTATCCAGAACTAGCAAAAAGTTTTAAAAACAATAAACTTGTTAGTAAAGCAGAATACAAAACTGCTAAAGATATAATTAATAAAGATCGTGGTGGAATATCATCTATTGCTAAAAAAGTAGAAATTCTATTTGCAGTAGAAGCAGGTGGTAAATCAAGATTTACTGCTGATAGTTTAATTGTTAGAGTAGGTAATGATAACGTAGCTATTAATAGATCAGCTTACGAACAGTTAATTAAATTTACAGAAAAAGGTGAAGTTAAAACTGCTGAATTAATGGGTTCAGATAAAAACCAAGTTTTAATGTTTTTACATCCAGAAAGCGGTAAAATTTTAGCAACTATAAAACCAGAAAAAATTACTAATGGTGAAACAAATGCACAAGCTAGTAACTACTTTGAAAATTTTAAAGAAAAAGATGGTGTACATTATGATAGAGTAAAAAGTAGTAGAGATGGTGATAACTGGTGAATACCTAGAGATATTTTTAGTGAAACAAAAGTAGAAGATAGTGGTAATGCATCTGCATGGAAAGACTTATTTAACTCATCAAGAGGTTTAGATTTAATTGATCTTGTAGAATTATACAAAGTATTTGTTAAAAAATCACCAGAACTTAAAAACCTACCAGAAGGTTTAAATGGTTATTTTCAGTTTAAAGGTAAAAAGTCACCTAGAATAGTTATAAACGAAGCATTACAAAAAAATCCAGAACAATTTATGATGACGTTTGCACACGAATTAGGTCATTTAATTGATTATTTACCTAACGGTACTTTAAGTAGAGGAAACATATTAGGTTCAATAGCTACTTTAAAAGGTTACATGAACAAATGGATTGACGGTAAAAATGAAGGTGCAAAACCTTTTTCTGCAAAAGAAATAGAAGCAATGAAAAAAGCTGCTATGAAAGAAGCTAAAGAAAAAGAGAAACAAACAGATGTTGAAATTAAAGAATTAGAAATTACACCAGAAACTATACTTCAAATTTTTAGAGATGCTGGTGCTAGAGATAAAATCAATCCAGAATTTTATAATGCATTTGTTAAGTTAGATGGTGCGTTAAAAAAATTAGTAGTTAAAGATGCATTAAAAGGAATGATGTCAACTCATTTAAAAGCTATTGCAGATAAAATTAATGGCAAACCTACAGATAGTAGATTAACAAATGAAGCATACAAAATATTTAAACAAAGATTTGAAAAAGGATTAAAAGAAAGAAACCTAGTTAATAAAGAATGGATTACATCAGAACTTAAAAGTTTATCAGCTAAATGGAAACCATTTAATAGATCAGCAGACGCAGAATATACAGCTTATAGAGATGGCCCAAGAGAATTAATGGCTGATTTTATGATGGCTTTTATGTTAAGACCACAATGGGTTAAAAACAATGCACCTAGAACTTGGGAAATGTGGATGTATTACATGGATGCTAGACCAGAAGTAAGAGCAAATTGGGAAAGAATACAAATAGATTTAAAATCTGGATCAGATGCTAGACTAGGTGATGTAGTTAGTAAAATTGGTAATATGTTTAGAGAAACTAACGAAGCAATGATTAAAGCACAAGAAAAAGATTATAAAGCATCAAAAATAGATATTTTAGGTTCGGAAGCAATAGATAACTTTTTTTGGATTTATAGAAGATTTAAAGGAACTGGTAGAGATAGATGGCATAGTCCATTAGCTAAAGAAGTAAACTGGTCTATTGAAAATTACAGATACCGTCATGCTAAATTAAAAAGATACACAGATGATATGTTAAGCAAAGTTGTTAAACCAGCAGAAGAATTAGGGTATAGCACAGGCGATCTTGGTACTATGTTATTTTTAAGAAACATAGCTGAAAGTTCTCAAAGAGATAAATTAGTAAATTCATTAGGTGTTATGAAAGTTGATCCTAAATTAGGTAATATAATGGGTGGTAGAACTGCTAAAGAAGCCTATGATTATTATGTAAAACTTCATCCAGATTTATTAAATTTAACAAATGAATTTTACAAAGTAAGAAATGAAATGGTTATTCCAGAATTAAAAGAAAGTGGAATGTATAGTGCAGAATTAATAGCTAAATTAGAAAATAATAAAGAATACATAACATTTAATGTAAGAAAATATTTAATTGAACGTATAGAAAAATATGGGCCAAATGCAAGTGCTACAGCTTTCTTAAAAAAAAGTAAAGGTTCATTTGAAGATATTATGAACCCTTTAAATGCAACACTTGAAAAAGATATGTTGTTATTAGTTGAAGCTAGAAGACATAGAACAATGTCTTTAATAGTTAAATGGTTAAAAGAAAACAAAAATTGGATGGAAAGATACGACAAAAAAGCTGGAGAAGCATCTGATAGAATTATTTATAAACCTAAAAAAATTTTTATAAAAGGTAGTAATGCAGTAACCTATGAAAGACCAGCAAAAGGCATGGAACAATTTAGTTACATGAAAAATGGTGAAATGCAACATTGGCACGTTAATAAATTTGTTGCACAATCATTTAAAGAAAATCCTCATGGAACTCATATGATGTACAGAATATTTACTCGTACAGGTGATGTATTTAGAAAAATGTTTACTGAATATAATCCTGCGTTTTGGCCAATCAATTTGGGTAGAGATTTAAACAGATCAGTTAAATTATTAAAAGGTGCAAGATATTTGGATTTAAAAGGTAAAGGTAAAAATTCATTACTTAAATATTATTGGAAAGCAGTTAAACCTGCTTACAAATCTATTTGGAAAGATGGTACTGAATTAACTAGACGTATGGAAGAAGATGGTTTTTTAATTTCTATGAACGAAGGTTATAGAGGTCAAGCAGGAAGCAAAGCATTATTAAAAGAAAAAGACCCAGACACTTTTGCTATTGAACAATTACTTGGTGAATTAAAAAAGAAAAAAGGTTTTGATAAATATTTTGATGAAACATTTGGTTTATTATTTAGACAATTAACTAATACAGCTAGAATGTTTGAACGTGTACCTAAAATTGGAGGTGAAATGTTTAAAAGAGATCAGATTAAAAGAGGTGAATTAAAAATGTCTGATAAAGAAATGATGATAAGAATTCAATCAGAAGTAGGATCACCTAATTTTTTAAGACAAGGTAAATTAAACGCATTAACTAATAATTTATATTTATATTCTAATGCATTTAAAGAAGGTTGGAGAGCAGATATAGTTAGAGCAAAAGAAGCACCTTTTTCTGTTGGTTCAAAATTTGTAGCATATAACCTTATGCCTAAAATATTACAAAAATCTATGGAAATGGGATTGTATGGTACAGCATTAGGTATGGCTTACAAATATGGAGTTTCAGAATGGGATAAAATAAATTACATTCCAGTTGTATTAGGTGAAACAGCAGATGGTAGAACAGTTTATTTAAGAATACCGCAAGATGAAAGTTCAAGATTAATTAATGGATTTTTTTACAAAGCAATGGGTATTGGTACAGACGGAAAAGAAAATTCATTTATGGATTATGCTGATTTAGTTGGATACGTAATGGGTCAAGGGCCTTCTATGAACCCTGCAATTGATTTATTTGCAGACCTAGTAGGATGGATGAATGGTACTACACCATATGATGATTTTAGAGGTTCAACTGCAATTGATAAACAAACAGATTTAGCAGACGATCACAGAAAAAACAAAGAAATATTAAAATGGTTCTTTAATACTTATTCTGGTCAAGGTTTATATAAATTTAAAAGTAGCAATTTAGATAATGTAAATGCAGAAATACAAGAAGTTTTTGATTTACCAGTAGTAGGTAGAATAATTAACAGATGGATTAAAATAGGTGAAAGTCCAGTAATAGGATTTACTAATAAATCAGAAGGTGGAATGGAAAGTTTTACTAAAGAAAATGCACAAATTGGACTTGATTACAAAGAAGCAATAAATAATCTATTAAGTGGTGAAACTTTAACTGAAAAACATAAAGTAGCCTTACTTATAAAAGGTGAGAATTTAAAAAATAATACATTATTAATTGAACAATTATCTCAACAAGCAGGTGCTGGTGTATTACTTCAAGACATTCTTACTGAAACTGATAGTAAAAAATTATCAATTAAGATAATGAAGTTGATTGAATTTATTGAAAAAACTGATAATGAGTATCCTATTAACTTTATTAAAGAAGAAAAATCTGATAAAATAGACGAATAATTATGACAATTTCTACTACGATTATTAAAAACAGTTATTCTTGTACGGGTTCACAAGATACTTTTGCTTATTCGTTTCAAATTTCTACTATTGCTGATATGCAGGTTATTATTCGTTCTGCCGCAGGAGCAGAAACGGTTAAAACTTTAACTACTCATTATACAGTAACAGGTGCAGGTAGTGCAAATGGTGGTAATGTAGTATTTGAATCTGGCCATATACCAACTAATACGGAAACTGTTATTTTAAGAAGATCAACTGCACAAACACAAGCGTTAGATTTAGTAGAAAATGACCCTTTTACCGCTGATAGTGTTGAAAGTGCATTTGATAAAAATTTAGCATTAGTACAAGAATTGCAAGAACAAGCAGATAGATCAATAAAAATTTCTAGAACTAATACAATGACTAGCACAGAATTTACAAATTCTGCAACTGATCGTGCTAACAAACTTTTATCTTTTGATGCTTCTGGTGAACTTACAGTTGCTCAAGAAATTGGAACTTTTAAAGGTAATTCTGCAACTACTACTACAGCGGCATACGTTGTAAGAGATATAGTTAAAGGAACTACTACTGCTCAATTAAATAATATTTACATTTGTATTCAAGCATCACCAGTTGGTACTGCTTTAACTAATACATCTTATTGGACATTAATTGTTGACGCTGTTTCGGCTGCTGCATCTGCAACGACAGCTACAACTAAAGCTAGTGAAGCTGCTGCATCTGCGGCAACAGCTACAACTAAAGCTAACACCGCAACTACTAAAGCATCTGAAGCCGCTACGTCTGCGTCTAATGCCTCAACATCTGAAACTAATGCTGCTGCAAGTTTTGATAGTTTTGATGACAGATATTTAGGAGCAAAATCTTCAGCACCATCTGTTGATAATGATGGTAATGCTTTATTAACAGGTGCATTATATTTTAATTCTTCTTCTAATCAATTATTTAACTGGACAAGTGGAGATGCTTGGGAAGCAATCAAACCTAGTTCATCTGAACAAACAAATATTAATACTTTAGCTGCTAGTGCAGTTGTGGCGGATATGGCTTTATTAGCAACAACAGATGTAATTGCTGACATGGCCTTACTTGGTAATTCAGATGTTATAGCTGACATGGCTCTACTTGGAACAAGTGATGTAGTAGCTGATCTTAATAAACTTGCTACAACAGATATTGTTAATGACTTAAATACTTTAGCAACAACAGATATAGTTAATGATCTTAATCAATTAGCAACTTCTGATTTTGTTTCAGACTTAACTGCTATTGAAGCGATCAAAGCTAATGTAACAACTGTAGCTGATAACGTAGCAGGTGTAACTAGCTTTGCCGAAAAATATAGAGTTGGTTCTAGTGATCCATCATCATCACTTAATGAAGGAGATTTATTTTATAACTCAACTTCTAATGTTTTAAAATTTTATGATGGAAGTAACTGGGTAGTTGTATCAGCTGTAACTAGCGCAACGATTACTGGTCAAACAGCCGAAACATCAATTGCCGATGATGATTTAATTTTACTTAGTGATACTTCAGCTAGTGGTGCTTTAAGAAAAATGACAAAGGCTAATTTTGTTACTGGTCTTGGAAGTGCATCAAGCATAGCAGATACAGATAGCGATACTCAAATTCAAGTAGAAGAAAGTTCAGATGAAGATAAATTAAGATTTGATACTGGCGGAACTGAAAGAGCCATTATGGATGGCAACGGAATTGCTTTAACAACAAATGGTGGATCATTTATTCATCACAATACAATCGCTAATGATACAACATTGGCAAATCAAAATATGCTGTTAGTTGGAAATGTTGCCATAACTGGAACTCTAACTATTGGCTCTAACTCAACGGTGGTAGTAATATAATGGCTGGAATTATAGAAGTAAAAGATCAAGGTAAATTAAGAATATATGATGCAGATAACTCTCACTATATAGACATAGTAGTTCCAAGTTCTGTTACAGCAAACAGAACGATCACTATTCCAGATGCTAGTTTTACAGTACCTCAAGCAGATACTAATACAGTTTATACGCATCCTAATCACTCTGGCGAAGTTACATCTTCAGCAGATGGTGCAACTGTTATCGCAGACAATATTGTTGATGAAGCTAATCTTAAAGTTTCTAACTCCGCAGTTAATGGTTATATGCTTACTGCTCAATCTGGAAATACTGGAGGATTGACTTGGGCTGAAGCTGGTGGTGGAAAAATTTTACAAGTAGTACAAGGAACTGATACAAATTTTAGAACAACAACCTCAGGATCATATGCTTCCTTAACACTTAACGCATCTATAACTCCAGCTTCAGCATCAAATAAAATTTTAGTTATTGTTGCTGCTGCTTTTGGTAATTCTGGTGGCAATGCTTTTTTTGATATTCAAAAAAGCACAGATGGTGGTAGTAGTTATTCAAGTTTAGGAGGAGGTGATGGCTTTGGTGAAAGAATTGATAATGCTGGTTTTACTCCGGGAGCATTAATGACTTTAAATGGTGCTGGTACTACAAATGCAATTAATTACAAAATTTTTGGAAAACAAAGTGGTGGTATAACAGCAAAATTAGGAGCTGGTGGATATTCAGTCATAATGTTATTGGAGGTAGCAGCATAATGAGATTAGAAGATAAAATTATTGCAGCAATTAGAAAAATAAATGCAGATGCAGAAGTTACATTAACAATTGCTCCAGATAAATCTTGGAGTATTGAATGGCTTAATGGTACTGCTGAAATTTCTAAATCAGATATTGAGGCTCAATTTTCTAATGTTAATGCAGATGAAACACAAAAAGTTACTGATAAAACAAACGCAGTAAATAAATTAAAAGCATTAGGTTTAACTGATAATGAAATAGGAGCATTGAAAATATAATGTCTGAAATAAAAGTAGATACAGTAGCAGAAAAAACTTCAGCCAATGGAGTTACTGTTGACGGATTAAATATTAAAGATAGCAAACTAGTTACTGCTAACTCCGTAGTAGAAACTAATCTTACTGATAACATTGTGACTTTAGCAAAAATGGCTAGTGGTACAGATGGTAATATTATTTCTTATGATGCTTCTGGTAATCCAGTTGCGATTGCTACTGGTAATGACGGACAAGTTTTAACTTCTACTGGTGCTGGATCGCCTCCAGCTTTTGAAGCAATACCTGGTGGTGGAGTAGAAAATATTTCTACATTTAGAATGAGCACTAATTTTACTATGACTACTGGTGCTCATATTACTGCAAATTGGAGTAAACAAGGAGCAACTTTAGGAACAGCTATATCAGAAAGTTCTGGAACATTTAGCTTTCCACAAACTGGTTTATATAGAGTTGAAGCAAACTTTAATTTATTTAGAGTACAAGGAGATTCTGATTATATTGAACTAAACATTAAAGGTACAACTGATAACTCAAGTTACGCTGATCTTTTATCACATTGGACGCATATTGGAGATGTAGCGAATCAACATTCTTGTATTTATGGAGCAACTATTTTTGATGTAACTAATACTACAAATGACAAAATTAGACTTCATTATGAAAGTGAAAGTGCAACTAATATTAGACTTGTAGGAAGTAGTGATAGAGATGGAACATATATTAGATTTATTAGATTAGGAGACACATAAGATGAATAGACCAACACACATAGAAGATTATTTAGCACAACTACATACTGGACAATGGTTCGGTTGGAGTGATAGCAAAAATAAAGTTTATGCAAATTTAATTATACATGATGATAGTAAAAATAAACCTAGCGAAAGCGATTGCACATCTGGCTTAGCAACTTTACAATCTGATTATGATACAGCAGAAACAGCAGTAGCAAACAATAAAATATCAGCAACAAATAAACTAAAAGCATTAGGTTTAACGGATGCTGAAATAGGAGCATTGAAAATATAATGAGTTCAATAGTTAAAGTAGATACCATCCAAGAAAACACTTCCGCTAACGGAATTACAGTTGATGGTTTAAATATTAAAGATGGTATAATTACAAGTGCAACAGCCATTACTGGACACACAGCAGAAACTTCTATTGCAGATGGAGATACTATTTTAATCCATGATGCCTCTGCTTCAGCATTAAGAAAAATGACTAAAGCAAATTTTGTATCTGGTATTGGTGGTGATAACACTCCAGCTTTTGCTGCATTTCAATCTAGTGGACAAAATATTGATAGCGGTACAACTACAATAGTTACTTTAGACACAGAAATATTTGATACTGATAATGCTTTTGCATCTAATAAATTTACAGTACCTAGTGGAGAAGGTGGAAAATATTATGTTTCTGCTGCAATAAGAGCAGATGCTTCTTGGGCAGCAACTGGTCAATTTAATGTAATGGTTTTTATTGGAGGTACTGGAGATAATGGACTATTTGCTTCTTATAATATAGCTGCAAGTAATGGAAATGGTGGAGCAGTTTCTGGAATACTTACTTTAAGTGCTGGTGATGAAATTACAATGAGGCTATACCACAATGAAGGTGGTACAGAAGGATTACAAGCTGGAAGATACTGTACTGTTTTTTCTGGATACAAATTAATAGGAGTTTAATAAATTATGGCAACACTTTTTACAAAAACAAAACTTTATTTAGAGGCTAATTCTAAAACTTGGGATAATACAAAAGTATCTTTACATGATGATGGTGCTGGTGCTTATATTAAATTTTGGACTTATGATGGATTAGCTCAACCAACTGCTGAACAACTAGCATCATACGAAACAGCTGGTAATGCTGCTGAAGCAAATGCTGGTATAGATGCAACTAGACGAACTGAATACTTGTCTTGGGATAAGCAAATGGAAATGATCTACAAGGATCAAAAGAATGGTACTACAACTTTTAAAGATCATTGCGATAAAGTAAGATCAGATAATCCTAAAGATTAAACTAATTTTTTAATCCATTTACCTTTGTTATTTAATACCATTGGAAGTAGTTTAGGAATACCATCAATAACAATACCACAACCATTTATAAATCTAGTTCTAAAATTTCTAGCATAAGCAAATGCCATTGATTTTTGATTTACTAAACATCCTACATTCATACCAAAGAATAGATTGTCTGGATTAGCCCAATAAGATATTACAAATTTAGTATGGAAGTGTCCTTGAACACAACTCATTCCCATTGTTTGGCTTGTCTTTAATACATCTGCACTTCTTCCATGA
>Ga0070754_10000893_pt1 | contig 25481 bp, 23 predicted proteins | sample VirMetDEL_Sep_01_FD_75181 | JGI IMG/M metagenome (GOLD analysis project Ga0070754, IMG submission 75181) | Aqueous microbial communities from the Delaware River and Bay under freshwater to marine salinity gradient to study organic matter... | ecosystem: Environmental > Aquatic > Marine >...
CGTGGCAACCCTTCCGGACGAGGTCGAAGAACTCGCGCTGCTCGGGCGGGGTCTCTGGACGGTGGCCCTTGTACTCGGGCCACACGCCGATGCGGTAGAGGCCCTCGCGCGGCGGGTCGAACGCGATGGCGTAGTGGGTCGGGCTCTCGCCGTCGACGAGGTCGCGGAAGAATGAGAAGAAGCGGCTGCCCACTGCCTCCCTGTTCTTGCGGCAGGAGTGCCACGCCCGGTGCATGAGCCCGGACCCGTCGATCAGGAGGAGCTTGCTCAACCGTGCACCTTGTAGTTGCCGAGGATGCACTGCGCCATCGTGGGGATAGTGTCGTCGTTGGTGACGGTGCGGTCGGCGTGCTCGAGGATGGTGGTTGTGTTCTGCTCGGACACGTGGTCGTTGACCGCGCCGTACCCGGGGCGCTTGATGCCGATGACCTCGCCGCCCATGTCCTTCACGAGGTGGAATTCGTTCTGGTAGCGGATGTCAGTGATGACGATCTTGGCGTCCTCCGGGAGGCCCTTGATCTTCTCCATGGCCGTCTTGACCCAGAAGTCGGCGTCGTACTTGCGGAGGACCTCGCCAAGGTTCTGGAGCTTCTCCCGGGTGTTGTGCTCCGGGTTGTTCTTGGAGGCCTCCAGGGCCTCCATGCTGTCCTTGTAGCTCTTGTCGGTGGCGAGCAGCAGGGACTTGACGCCGTCGCCGAAGGCCACGCGGGTGAAGCCGTGCTCCTGCACGAGGTAGTCTGCGGCGGCGTCCTTACCGGAGCGGGGGAAGCCAACGAGGCCGATGATGGTGCGCTGTGTCATGGTGGTCAGGAGAACTTGCGGTCGGTGTAGTCGGTCAGGTAGTAGCCCGAGCCGTTGAACTTGAGCCCAACGCCGCCAGAAACCTGGCGCTCGGCAACGTCCGGCTCCCCGCACTTGGGGCAGTCGCGGATCTCAGGGGCGGACATCTCCTCGAGGTCGTCGAAGGCGTGGCCGCAGGCCCGGCACTTGTAGTCGTAGATCGGCATCAGCGAAGCTCCTTGGAGATACGGGTGACGTTCTTGACCCAGTGCTTGTTGAGCCCGGTGGGGTCGTTGTCGGCCCCGACCGGGCAGTAGCGCTTGCCCAGGAAGGTGATGAACTCGCCGGGCTTCCCCGCCTTGGTCCACCGGTCGTAGGTCTTCTGGACGGTGGCGGCGCACCAGCCAGCCTGGGGGCGGTAGGTGTCGCCCTTGCGCTTCATGTCCCGGCGGACGCCGGCGCCCAGGACCCCGTACTCGCGGCCCGGCTTGCCGTTCTCCGCGAAGCGGATGGCGGCGACGATCGGCGCCAGGGTGGGGCGGAGGTCCTCCCGGATGTTGACCCGGATGGCGTCCTCGAACTTGGCGGCGGCTGCCGCACCGTCCTTGGCCTTGATGGCGGACGCGCAGGTCTCGGCCGATACCGGACGGCTGAAGGTCAGCGCGAATACCGCGACCAGGATAAGTAGGCTACTCAGGTGCTTCATCTGTGGTCTCCTGTGCGACGTAGGCGGCTTCTAGGGCGGCGTCGGCGGCGCGGAGGGCGGCGGAGGCGGCATCGAAGTCGTCAAGGGCGGCGGCGTAGGTGGCTTCGGCGACGTCGTAGACGGCTTCGGCGGCGGCAATTTCGGCCTTGAGCTGTTCGAGTGTCTTGTCAGTCATTGGAGTTCTCCTCGTCGGGGGCCTCGTCGAGGAACATCTCCAGCTCTACGATGATGTCGTCGAGCTTGTCGGTGAGCTGCTGCATCTGCTTGGGCCAGGGCATGAAAGGCTCGAAGGCCATCAGTCCACGTTCTCGACGCCAATGCGCTTGAGCATCTCGCCCAGGGCGAACCGGAGGTCAACCGCCTGATGGCGGTCGAGGCAGACCCAGGACTTGTCGATGGACACCTCGATGGTGCCGTATCCGAAGGGCTTCAGGCGGATGATGGCCTGGTCTCCGACGGGCATGACGATCTCGCCGTTGCCTTCGTAGAGGGTGGACTCGCCTGCGTTGTACGCCTCGATGGTGGAGATCTTGGTGGTGGGGTTGCTCATGCCCTTATGATACGCGAAGGGCTCGCACTTGGCGAGCCCTTTCTCGATTATCTTGCGGCGTCCCGGCAGAAGGCCGACGCCTCCTTGGGGCTCATCGCCCCGGGATCCTCGACGCCTTCCGGCAGCGGGAGCACCCTGGCCCGCGCCAGGGCCAGCTTGGATTCCATCTCGTAGGCGTTGCGCTGGGCCTCGGCGTCAAGGCAGATGTAGACCTTGTGGTACTTCCTGGCGAGGTGGGCGAGCATGACCTGCTTCTCCTTGCCCAGGCTGAGGCCGAGTAGGGCGCAGGACCGTACACCGTGGGGGCTGCCGTAGAAGTCTAGCTTCATGGCGTCCAGGATGCCCTCGCAGATGATGAGCACCTTCCCCGGGGGCGGGTCGGACAGGGCGGTCTTGTTGCCCTTGAAGCCGCCCGGGGTCGAGCCCAGGGGCTTGTCCGGGGCGTCGAGGCAGCGGTCGTAGTTCCAGATGGTGGTCTTCAGGGCGTCTCCGCCCGGGTGGGCGTAGTAGCGGGCCTTGTGCCCCACGATGGTGCGGCCGACGTAACCCTTTACCCCGCCGCCACTTCTGACCGGGAACCACACCCGGCCGGAGGACTGGCCCTTGGCCGCGTAGCGCACGTTGTAGCGCCGGCAGACCAGCTCGGTCTGCACGTTGAAGCCGCGCTGCCGGAGGTACTGGATCGCTGGCGCGCCCGCCTTGGGGTTCTTCGTGACCGGGAACGTGTCGGCGGGGGCCATGGCGTCGTCGATCTCGGCCCGCTCGGCACGCTTCACCACGCCGGACTCCCTGGCCACGCGGTCCAGGCGCTGGCGGATGGCGCCGTGCTCGAACGCCATGTCCTTGCAGTAGCGCTTGGCCACCGCGATGGCGGACTTCTTGTCCGTGTTCAGGAAGGCCTGAATGAGGTACACGGGCGAGCGGCCACGGTGGCTCTGGTCGCGCCAGCAGCCCCAGCGGGAGTCGTTCATGTTGAGGCCAAGGTGGTGCGACGGGTCGTCGCCGCACAGCGGGCAGGCCACGCCCACGTGGCCCCGCGCCACGTTAGGCCCGCGCTCCACGAAGGGGATGCCGTGGTCCTCGCAGAACGTCACCCAGTCCATCGAGTTCAGGTCGACGTTGTCCTGGAACTTCACTTGGACCTCTTCGGGAGGATGACGAAGCGGGACGTAATGGCGTGAAAGCAGGTCCAGCACAGGCCGGACGGGAAGTGGGCCTTGGGGTTCTCGCAACCCTCGGTCTTACAGAATCTCATGCTTATATGATACGACGGTGGCCGCCGGTGTCAATCATCTTCTCCGAGAATCATTCCGCGGAGGACCGCGGCGTTTACCTTCTCTTTGCTCTGGAGGCTCGCCAGGATGGTCTCGTCCACGGAGCCGGCGATGACCAGCTCGGTGCAGGTGGGGCTGTGCGGACTGTCCCCGCGGAGGACCCGGTGCTCCATCTGGTGCCTGTCGATCTGACTGTCCGGGGTCTCGTAGAAGACGATGTGCTTCGCCTCGGGCAGGTTCACCCCGTAGCCGATGGCCAGCGTGCCCACCAGGATGTCGTACTTGTCCGTGTGCCTGAAGTCGTGCAAGTACTGCTGCCGCAGGTCGTTAGGAGTGTCGCCGTCGATGCGGGCGAACTTGCGCTTCTTCTTCTCCAGGCGCTCGCAGATGATGTCGGCGGTGGCCTTGTACCAGCAGGCTACCAGCGACTTGTCACCCTCGGGGAACTTGTCCAGCGTGTCGTCCAGCAGGTCGAGCTTGGGGTTCTTGGGGAACTTGACGGAGATCTTCTCCAGCTCGTCGGGCATGGTCACGTAGCCCGCGACCACCTGCCGCATCCGGAAGTAGGTGTTCTCGATCTGCTCCTGGTCGCCCTTGGCCTTGCGGATCTCCTCCAGCAGGTTTCCGTAGATGCGCTGGGTGGAGTCCGGCAGGAGCGCCACCCTCTTGATGAACTGACCCCCGGCGAGGCCCCCGAGCATGTCCGGCATCTCGCCGTGCTCCGACGCGTCGTAGCGGATGGACACGTTCTTGATGCGCTCGTGGAGGTTGTCCGTCAGCGAGGACTTGAAGTGGTAGTCGACCCGCTGGCGGCCCCGACCGAAGCGAGTCTTGACCTCCTTGAAGAAGGCCTGCCGGTACAGGCTGATGGTCTCGCCCAGGGTGTAGCCTCCGTCCACCAGACGGAACTGGGGGTAGAGGTCCTCGGGCCGCCCGTTCATGGGGGTGCCGGTCAGCATCAGCTTGACCGGGATGGCGTCCATGATCTTAGACAGGGTCTTGTAGATCACGGTGTTGGTCTTACGCATGTACGAGGACTCGTCGAAGATAATCATGTCGTAGTCCTCGACGAGCTTCTCCAGCGCGGCATCCGGGTCCACCTTGGAGTTCTTGGCGGCTCCGACGCGCTGGAGGAACATGCCGACGGTGCACCCGACCATGTTGGGGGTGGGGTCCTCCCAGCGCGCGAGGTTCTCCTTCGTGGTGCCGTCCAGGCCCTCGAAGCGGATAGCCGGGAAGTTCACCATCTCGCGCCGCCACTCGCCGACGACCGTGGCGAACGGCGTGATAAGCAGGCAGCGCTCGGCCGTGCCCTTGCTGAGGTGCCAGTCGAAGATGGCGCCAGCAGTGCGGGTCTTGCCCATACCACACCCCAGCAGGAGCACCAGCCCGGGGATGCGGGTGGCCAGCATCGCACACCGGCGCTGGTGCTCCCAGAGAGGGCAGGGAGGATCGAACCCGGCCGCCGCCAGCTGGCGGTCGACCTCCTCAATCGGTACCTCCTTCACCTTCTCCAGATCCCGCATCTTGCGGGACATGTACTCCTCAATCTTCTCGCGGGCGTATGCCATCAGATGTCCACCTGGAGGCCCTCAGTGACCTCTCGCTTGGCCTTGACGTAGGCGGCCCGGGCCTCCTCCTCGGTGTCGAAGTAGCCTAGGTGGTGTTGCTTATTTTGGATGCCGATGGCGGCCTGCCAGCGCCGATTCTCCTTACAGAAATGGGTCCCTCGTCCCTGCACGCGGGCGGCGTTCTGTGCTTCCGTGATAGCCTGAAGGTTCTCGATTCGGTTATCTGCGCGATCCCCATTCACGTGATCCACAACTAGTACTCCGGGATCTCCGTGGTGAATCGCCCACACCAGCCTTTGCGCTCTATACAACCTGCCTCCCGAAGATATGACCCAATAACCAGTTGACTTTTGCAGGCAGCCCGCCTGAAGGTCCTTCCTAATCTGGCTGTTGCGCCGCTCACGCCACCTCAGGCCACTGGGCGAGTCCGGGTCGTAGCGCAGGTTTGAAATAACCTGCGGGGTAATCGGGATAGGCTTTCTCATAGCACCTGCTCCACCAGCGCGTCGCGGGTGCGGGTGCCGTGGCCGCCCTGCATGGGCTGGCTGAGCATGTCGGTCTCGATCACGTCCTCCCACAGGCAGGACGACAGGCAGAACTGGGAAAGCGCATAGTTCTGGGTGATGGCCAGCTGGAAGCGGGCCTTGCCGGCGCGGTTCTTGGCCACGAAGATACGGGCCATGCCGACGGCGTGCTCCTCGTCAGAGGCCGCGAGGGTCAGGACCGAGTCAGCCGTCATGACCTTCGAGAAGTCCTCAGAGATCTGGTCCTCGGTGATGATCTTGGAGCTGACTCCCGAGCGGTTGGACTGGGTCACGGTGGCGATGGCCATGTTGCGGTCCATGGCGATACCCTTGACGTCCTCGTAGATCAGGCGGAGGCTGCCCCGGATGTCCTGAGGATTCTTACGCCAAAGATCAAGGTAGTCGATGACCAGAAGGTCGGGGACGAAGCCGGTGTGCATCGCGATGGTGTCGAGGTACGCCTTGAGCCCCTCCGCGGTCATAGTGTTCTGGCCGAAGGTCTTGACCCGGATGTTCGCGAGCCAGCCCTTGGCCTTCTCGACGTTGCGCTCCATGCGCTCCCGGGCGCTGTCGTCCTTGAGGGTCGGGCGGGGGCCGTCCTCGAACACGACGCGAGTCATGCCATCGTAGACGCCGTCCTTGGTGGTGCGGATCTTCAGCACGGACTCGACCTTGCCGGACTCGGCGATGCCGAACGCGCCCTGGTACAGGCGCTGCATGACCTCGCCCTCGTCCATCTCGTGGGACAGGTACAGCACCTTCTTGCCGCGCTTGGCGGCCTGCCGGGTAAGGTGGCACAGGTACATCGACTTTCCCCGACCAGAGCTGGCCATGAGGCAGTGGAGGCGGCCACGGGCCGGGCCGCAGCGGTTCAGGTCGATCTCCGGGATGCCGGACGGGATGATCTCGAAGTCGTCCTTGTTGAAGATCTTCGCCAGCGTGTCCACGTCGGACATGTCGGCGCCGCCGTCGAACATGTTCGCCAGCGGCTCCAGGCTCTCCTTGATGGCGGCCTCGGCAACCTCCAGGCCCTCGACGTCGCGCCGGTCCAGGGCAGTGCCCTGCTTCAGCCACGCCTTGCGGAGCTGCGACCAGCGGGCGAAGTTCCGAGCCTGCTCGATGATGTAGCTGGACTGGATGCTGCCCTTCATGTCCTCGAGGGACTGGAAGATCAGGTCGTAGGCGTCGGCGCTGGCCTCGTCCTTCTTGCCCAGGGCGTTGACGATGTCCCAGGTATGCTCACCGGGGACGTCCGCGTGCTTGGTGCGGAACTCGGTGGCCGCCGCGGCCACCTGCTTGTAGAACGGGTCGTACGCGTCGATGGGAACGAGCGCGTCGAGGATGGGGGCGGACTCGGCGTCGTAGCACAGCAGCGCGACGATACCTTCCTGAATGTTGCTTGCGAGATCCATGGACTATTATGCTACGCCGGAGGACTTGGAGAAGAGCGTCTTAACCATGGAAAATTGTGCGGGCGATGAGGCGCAGCCCGGGAAGGCGTTGACCATGTACGCCGGGAAGTTGGCCATCTGGCTCAGCACTACCGACGCGCTCATGGGTGCGTTGCCCCGCTGCATGCGCTTGACACAGGTGTCCACCAGGAATGGCAGGGAGGTCCGGAGGCGGTGCTCGTCGGTCTCGCCGGTGGCCTTCTCGAGGAACGAGCGGATGGCGTCCGCGCCCTCCGACAGCTTGCGCTTCTTGTCCGGCGACGACTGGACAGCCGAGTAGTGGGGCAGACGTAAACCCCTGCTGCGAAACGCGTTACACAGGGCGGCCCACACGTGGCCGTCCCAGGAGGAGGGGGCGTCGTCGGCCCCGCCCAGGAGCATGTCCACCGTCTTGCGGACCTTAACCAGCTGGGAAGGCTCGAGGGCGGAGAGCTGGGAGAGTATGTCGGATAGGCTCATGGGTTATATAATACGAGAACCCGACCCCTCTCGGGACCGGGTTCTCAGAAAAAGCGGAGGGGGTAGCTTGCCCCCTCCTCGGCGCTGCTCTTGGGTTATTGCCGGGTCGGCCACTCAAGGTCCGGGCTGTAGGCTGTCTATAGCGACGTCCTGCCGGCCAAGGTCCCCGCGGGGTTGGCTCCGATATCGCCCAAGGCGCTGCCTGTTTTCGTCACTCGACCGGTCCCTCGGGCGCTGCCTCTGCGTCAGGGTCGATCATAGTGCTAAGCCGCTCCTGGTAGGCGTTCCGGTAGTGCAGAAGGCCTGCGGCCATCTGGATCTTCTCCGGGATCTCGCCAGTCACGCCGAGCACCGCTCGCGCCAGGACCTCACCAATCAACGCGGTCTCTTCCTCAGAGTCGGGCACCTCGATCGCCGTGAGAAGGTCGATCAAGTCGTACACCGCCGACGTGGGAATCTCACCTTGCTCCTCGCCAAGGAGGCGAGAGATGATGTTGGAGGAGCGGTAGCTCGCGGGGACAGCCTGCTCAAGCTCGGAGCCGGGAATGGCGACCGTGGTGTTGAGCGGACCGCTGACCTCGATGTCGAGGGGACTGAGCGTCTCGGCGACCTCGAAGACCATCTGGGCAGGCATGACGACCTGACCAGCCTCAAGGATCTTGCGGACAGCTTCCTGTGAAACTCCGTCGTCGAACTTCTCGACGAGCGCCGCAGCAGCGGCGTCCAGATCAGCGCCTTCCGAGGCAGTGATGGGAGCGAAGAACATCATGGTGGGGTAGGGGTGGTTCGGTGTGAATACAGGGAGGGGCTTTGTACAACTATGATACGTCAAGGGTATGCCAGTCGCACCACTAATCCGGAAACAATTCACGAGATTGGCGTCGCCTTCGGCGCCGCTTGGTGGCGACCACGTCTCGGCTTCGCCTCGTCTACGTCACCACCAATGTATTCTCTTGTATTACCCGGTGCGAGGCAGACTAGGCGAGCGAAGCGAGACGCGGGATGACTCGTGCCGCGCGAGCGCAGCGAGCCATAGCGTATTACGCCAGTGGCTTGTATGGTATTCCCTCTCGTGTTCGTCCGACCACCTTCCCAATGGTAACAGACGATCTCGTCATCTCACCGTCAACTAACCGTCATCTTGAAAAGTAGCGCCCCCTACAGATTCGTAAACCCCCTACTTCACGCGCACTTACGAGGAATTCATAATATCCAGATTGTTTTTCCGGGGCGAAACGCACACTTCAATCGTACCGTACAAGCATGGAGATCCTAACCGACAATCAAGGCGACGCTTGGCGAATCACTGGCAACCCCACTCAGGTGCAGGTTGAGAGGCGCCCCGCGTTGACGCAAGCCGATGTGGACAAAGGACTTACGCTCGAGGACAAGCCGTTCCGCGCCGTGAGCTACCACAACCGTCTGGACCACGCCATGGCGTGGATGCTGGACCAGATCCTCCGCATGGAGCTTGACGAGACCGAGGCCGAGGACTTCGTGGGGCTTGTCAGTGCCTGGAAGCGCAAGATCGAGAACGTCGCCAACTACTGGCGCGAGTCGATCACCTCCACCACCTACGGACGTTCCTTCACAGAGGCCTGAGAGCCCGCTCAGACGACGCGGAGCCCCGCCATGACTAATCAGTCATGGCGGGGCTCCGTTGCGTTAGGCGGCCTTACAGCGCGCCTAGAAGTCCGCGCTCACCGTGAGGTTCGCCGTGACGGTGGCGATGGTATCGCGGATGGAGTAGCTATTACCCTGCCCGAACAGAGAGTTGGCCCCGTTCACTTGAAGCATCAGGTACCCGGGCTCCAGCTCTAGGTCGGGCAACTCTCGGTACTGGATAACGTGCCGACCTGTGTTGGCCGCAACCACCGGGCGCTGCAACGTCAGGACTGTCTCCGCCGACCAGAACTCGTCGTCCTTCCTGTGCTGCACAGGAATCCCGCCCTGGTTGGTGTCGGCCCACGTGTCGACCTGGACGGTAGTTCCGGGGTCAGTCTTCACCAGAACCAGCTGGAGCATCGGGAAGGACCAGCAGACGTCAGAATCAAGGTCGACCCTAAGGTCGAGGTCGATAAGCCTGGGCATCGTGGGCTGAGAAAGGGCCCCTGACCCGTTGTAGTCGCCAACGTAGCGGTAAAGCGGGTAGAGCTGTGCCTTGTCCGTGGCGTTCAGCGTCAGGAATCCCGTGCGGCCGCCGGCCGGCATGCCTGCCGGGCGGGTGGAGGTACCTGTGGCGCCCTGCGTGAAAAGCGGCCCGATGCCCCTCTCGGTTGACACCGAGAACGGGCTGGTCTGGGTGAACTGATAGCGCTGCACGCCCACGTGGACGAAGGCGTCCGGCTTGAGGATGTCCACCGTAGTCGTGATAACGATGGACTCGTCGAAGCTCACCCAGGCGCCGCCTTGGCGGGTGACCACGAGGTCGTCCTCCTTGTTGTAGCCAACCAGACCCTCGGCCGCAGGGAACCGCTCCCAGGCGCCGCCGGTCCAGTAAGTCATGGTGTCTACAAAACCTTCCCACACGGTCCCCGCATCCCCGTCGGGGACGAAGTACGTCTCTCCGAAAAGGGGGTCAGTGGGTGGCGTGTTCAGCGTGACGCTCTCCATTACAGTGACTCCCGCGGACTCGAGCTTGCACACGGTCTGCGAGTTGAAGGCGTGCGGAAGCTCGGTCTGTGCGATAGACCTGTAGCCAAGACGGGGGGTGTAGTCTGTCATGCTAGGACCTGATGTAGTCTAGGCGCAGGGAGGCCTGGCGAATGGTAGCGATCTGGAAGGTAGTGCCCAGAGTGTTGATCGGGCTGCTGCTGGTGTTGTCCCATCCACCGATGGCGATGTAGTCGCCTCCCGGGATGACCACGGTGTTCCAGGTAGCACCACCGCCAACCTCGGGTGACACGCCGGCTGTCTCGTAAGCCCTTGTGGAAAAGTCAGTTACGCTGTTAGCGGCCCAGCCATTAGATACGCTGTATGTGGGCTCAATGAGTTTGGTCCATGATCCAGGGAATGCTGCCAGAGGATCAGAGGAATGGTACAGGCCTGGAATGAAAGCGGCCTTACTGGTGCCGGAAACAACAGAACCTCCTTCCAGCATGAAGCGAGCGCCGGTCAGCTTGATGTCGAAAGGCGCAACAAGGACCTGGTAGTTCTCGGACCCCGGGTTGCCCAGCGGAAATCCGGAGGGAGGGTATGACTTGCGCCAGATGCTGCTCTGGGACTTCAGCTGCTCCGTCCAGTCCTCTCCGTCGAACTGGTACCGAGCCCCCAGATCCACAACGTAAGCAATGGCTGACGCGTCTATTTTCAGAGACACCCAGCCAAACTGTACGTCGGAATTCTGAGGTGTAACCACATTCGTGCCGACATACGCCAGTATGAGGTGATCCGGCCTGCCGGCCGCCGCCGGGATGATGCTGGTCCACTCGCCAGACACAGCGGAATCCTTGTCGACGAACCAAGCCTGCCCCGGCTGCGGTAGTGTCGGTGTAGCAGTAGTAGAGATAGACTGCAACACCATGTTCGTGATGACGTCGAAGGTGCGGAGTGCTGCGGCAAGTAGACCGATGTTGTCGGCGCTACCGTCCTCAAGGTAAGTGATTCCGTTTCTAGGAGAAATCGGCATGTTAGAATCCCGAGTAGGTCACCTGGAAGGTGATGGTGTGGATGTAGTCCTCAATGCTCGGGCTTGCGATCTGCGCGTCTCCGAACTCGATATCGGAGAGGTTGATGAGCAGGAACCCCTCTTCGTTGGCGTTCAGGTTGAAAGTGGGATAGGTCTCGAAGTAGGCCCGCACTCCGCGCATGCCCATAGCCATCCCGTAAGAGTCCGGGTCGGGCGTGAGGTTCGACAGGATTCGGTCGTTCTGGGATGTTGTTCCCGTGATGGTCCACTCACCAGGAGCGCCCGTGTTGGACGACGCGGGCCTTCCAGAGCACACGACGTCGCTGCTGGGGTCAAACGACGCCCTGGGCCGCTCGGAGGACAGGGCCACCCTGGGAAGAATGTAAGGCAGAGTGGGCTGGCCGCCGGGCAGCTCCTGCCCGCCGACCAAACCGTAGAACTCGTCGTAGTCGAAGCCAGGATCCAGCTGGATCTGAGAATCGGAGTAGGTGACGTAGCAGTGCACCTCAAGAAGCTCGTGCGGGCCGTCCACGCTGAGGGCCGTGTACCAGTCCTCGTTACCGGTCCCGGAGCACCTAGCGATGTCGTCCTTGTTGAGCGTGAAGTTAGTGATCTTCCTCTTGGAGGGCTGGGTCCAGGTGGTTCCAGTGTAAGTCTTGAAAACCCCGTCCGCCTTGTCGTAGGCGTAGGCACCCTTCCATACGGGAACGATGTACCACCCCAGGTCGTCCCTCAAAATACCGGTGGGCCCGGTCCACCGGCTCTTGGACGGCAGCCGGCCGAAGAATGCGATGCTATCTTCGGTGACGCCCGACCAGTGCGCCCCGGTCAGCGTGCCGTTGTTAGGGCTGATGGCCCAGGCCTGGCCCTCGTACAGAGCACCTTGGCCGTAGGAGGGCTCGTCCGTAACCACGGTGGACTCAAGGTACAGGTTGGACAGCACGTCCATCCGTGTGATGATCTCGTTGACCACCATGTAGTTGCCCGCGTCGTTCTCCTTTAGAAGCGGCAGGCCCAGGGTGCGCGTCCTTCTGCTAGTCATATCGTGGAAGCTGTACTGTGATTTCCTCGGAACTCATTACGGAGGTGTCGGCCCGGAGCTTGATTACGAAGTCATCGCCGGGGTCGATCCCATCCTCCACCATCTGATCGTGAGTGTACTCGTAGCGGGTGTCTTCGATATCGAGAATCTCGCGCTCGAGGATAAGATTGGAGTTGTCTAGTCTGTAGATCTTAAGGGTGTACGTAGTACCCTGCCGGCGGACCTCCTCTGTACTCAGCGGGAGGGCGGGGATGGGCACCCTGGCCCTGAAGGTCCAGGTGATCACGTAGTCCCTGGTCGGGGCCAGCTCTCGCCAGTAGGTACCCTCCCCGTTGCTGCCAGCAGCCACGTCGTCGGGAGGGTAGACCGGGGTGCCGGCCGCGACCGTAGCGGGGTTGTGCTCCAGAATGCACCTGTAAGAGGTCCGGTAGCCTTCTGCGTCGAAAACGAATCGCTCGTCGCCGACAGAGTAGAAGGCGAAGGACTGCCAGGGCAGCTGACCGAGAGAGGTAGGTCTCCAGAATGCCCCCACGCTTCCCGGTGGGAAGGGGCGCCCGTTGGAGCCGTAGTTGGATTCCGCGCCTTCGGGGTTACCGACGGCGGTGGTACCACCGTCCTCGTTGTCCCAGTAAGGGGTATCACCGCTGGCCGCAACGGCCTGGAAGCGGTGCTCAACGCCATCCACCTGGTTGGCGTCGATCTCCGCCCTTCGCAGCTTGCTAGGCTCGATAAGCGCGAAGGACGTGCCCTCCGGGTGACTGGTGATGCGGTGCTCGGTGTTGTACAGACCTCGAAGTGTCGAGCCGCTGATCTGGTAGATGTGATCCAGGCCGAACTCGTTGTCGTCGATAACCTCAGCGTCTTGGAATGCGATGACCTCGCCGCCGACCCAAAGCAGCTGGTCCCGGCGGAACACGCTCTCCTCCGGCACGGACTCCAGCTCGCCCTCGTACAGTCGAACACGAACCGGCGCCAGCTGCTGAACAGTGTCCGGGGGCGCTTCGGGAAGAGGGTCGATAAGTACCCCCATCACGCACTCCGTGGCGGAGTCGTCGGCAACCGGCACGTACTCCCGCTGCACCTCAGAGGAGTTGTTGGCGTAGTACCACCTGGACCCCCTGAAGTCCGAGTCGTAGAACTTGGCGCAGCTTGCCAGGTACACGCCGGGCGTGTTCGCGTCGGACAGCGACAGCGGGCCGATGTCGAGGTCAGCCATCTGCATGAAGGGAGGGGCGTAGAAGCTGTTCTGCCCAGAGGGTGCGCCCCCCACGTCGACGTCAAGGACGGGCATCTCGTCCGCGAGACCGTAGTCCCGGTATCCGACGCACGACAGGCGCCCGTCAGCTCCGCGGTCGATCGCTGTCAGCACCACGCGCCAGTCCTGGTCTAGCACGTCGTACAGGTTGACGACGTCTCCAGACCTGAGGTGCCCCCACTTGGGTCCTACCACAAACTCCACGGTCTGCTCGAACATCTGCGACTGCCACGTGGCCCGCTGTGCGATGGCGCGGGCCTCTCTGGCAGTTAGCGCCAGTCGAGTAAGGTCGAGCTGCTCAAGCCTGCCGGTCTCGAGATCAGGCCGCGTGAAGATCTGCTCCGCCTCTCCCAGTCCTCCCTCGCGGTCGGTGTACTGGACCACGGTGCTAAGGGTAGCTGTGGACGCGCTGTCTTCGCGAACCGCCATGACCGGCCCGATGCGGCCACCACTCTGAGCGGTTAGGTCGCCCTCGGGGATAGTGTACTCGGGCGCGTCTACGCGCCGCCGGAACACTAGCTTGCCACTGTCCTCAAGAACTGAGAGGTCGTAGGCGATGATGAGCGGCTGGAGAGCGTCAAGTCCGTAAGGGGAGGCGAACCAGTAGCCGTACACGCGCTCGGGGGTACCCTCGAGCAGGCTGACGTCCAACATCTCCGGGTCGAGGTCGTGCATGACGCAGCAGACGCGGTAGATGGCCTCGCCCAGCGTCAGCGGCAGCCGGTCTTGCTGAACAAGAGCCTCCACGTTGGGCATGCGCTGGCCAAAGTCCATAAGGTCTAGGCCCTCGATGACGAGCGCGGAGTGACCTCGCAGCGTGGGCTGGCCGGGCCCCTCCTCTGCCTCAAGAACTCCGATGGGCGATGACGTCTGACCGTCTCGCATGGAGATGTCACGAAGAAGGTTACGCGCGTAGCTTCTGGATATCTGACGGACCTTAAGGCCCGGCCCAGTATTCGCCGGGTTCAGGTTGCCTCGCTGCTGGACCGCTCCTCCGGTGTTGGCAACCGGAGTGGTGCCCAGCATACCAACCCATTCTCCCGAGAGGAAGAGGTCGTACGGGACGTGCCCGCTAGGGAAACGGCTGACCTGTCGAGTTCTAATGTTACCCCAGGGGTCGATGTAGGTCTCAGTCGTAGAGGTGGTCATCTGGTAGAAAGTATCGTCCCAGTCGTATACAGTTTCCCCATCAGATAACTGAGTGTATGACACAAACACAGACCTGTCGCGCCAATACTGCCACTCGAACTGAACATACTGCCTGCCGGCGGGCTCACCGTTAGGACCTTCCCCCAGGGTACCCACGCCCACCAGCGCGAGAGGCTTTTCGGCAGCGCCACCCTCGAGGTCCAGCGAGGTCCTTCGTGCGAACAGAGGGGCCTGTAGGATTGTAGACTGCGCGGAGTTGTCGATAACAGTTTCCAGACCCTGCCGGAACTTGTCGATAAGGGTCCAGTCCGCGTAGGCCTCCCCGCCAGGAGGCTCGGCGTCGATCGTCTGAATCGTGTAGATGATCGAGACTTTACCGTTCTGGTTCTCGATGTTCTCGTAGATCTCGTAACCCTGCGACTCGCTCTTCAGGGCGCTGTTCCCGATGAAGCGCAGCTTGCCGTCTAGCCACACTTGGGTGACCTCCGTCCGGGCGGGGTACGGGACCGCAGGTTGCACGTTCTCGTCGTAGTGGGTACGCGTCAAGGCGTAAACGCCGTCGCTGTAGTACCTGTCCGCGCTGCCGGACTTCGAGGAGCCGCCTCCCTTGCCCCCACTCTCGCCCTTAACGAACCTGGGCTTCTTGGGCTGCCAGTACAGGAACCCGGGCACGCGGTTGTACGGCCCCATGGCGTGGAGGTGCGGGTCGCCCTCGTCCAGCCCGGTGATGCCGATGCCCTTTGCCTCAGAGTCCGAGTTCTGCTTGAACAACCTCGGCATGATGAAAGCCGAGTCAATGTACATTCCCGCGATAGAGCCCACGGCGGCCATCGCAGCGAAGCTGCCCGCGCTTGCTGCACCAGCTGCGGCGCCAGCGGCACCAAGACCGACCCCAGCAGCTCCCACGATGCCCCCCGTGGCGGCCATGGCCGAGCCCGCCGCGGCAATCCCTGCTGAGGTGGTTGCAGCCGTGGCCGCCAGAGACTTGAATACGGCAGCGATTGCTATGGTTGCCATTAGCTTTTATCCTCCGGAACTCGGAACACGCTGTGGATGTTATCTGACCAGGTGGCGATGGCGTCGCACACGACCTTACGTGCAGGCGCGTAGCCGTGAACCATGCCGCCGTTCTCAGTGTAGATGGCGAAGTGGTACGGAGACTTGTTACGGTCCTTGAAGTGCATAAGGATGATGTCGCCAGACTGAATGTCTTCGACGGGCACCTCGTCAAGCTGCTGCGACACAAGGCTCAGGAGCAGACGGTCGTTCGGACGCCTTCGATAGGTGGTGTTGTCCTGCACGTCGTAGCCGAGGTCCTCAAGCGCCACCACAACCAGACCTAGGCAGTCAAGCCCAGTCTTACGTGCGCGGCCCTGGTGGCGCCACCGGACGCCCAGGTACTTCATAGCAGATTCGGCTACAGGGTGCATCACGAGTAGTCAGAGGAGGCCGGCGCGTCGACCGAGGCGGAGGCGCCCCGGACGTAGGGGTTGCCCTGGAAGTTACGGAGGTTGTTGACGTTGAACTTGTTAGCGCAGTGCTCCGTTGTCTTCTGGCATCCCGGGTAGGCGAAGAACGTGTCGCCCTCCTTGATGGCGAAGGGCATGTTCTGTGCCAGGATGAATTCACCGTCATCGTAGCTGATGATGGTGGCGAACCTTCCGGTGTTTCCCCCTGAGGTGAACTGCACGGTCCCGAAGATAAAGTGATCGTTAGGGTTGTTTCCGCTGGGGAAGCCGATGCTGGTCATTCGCCTACGGCTAGTGACCCCTGTCACGGCAGCTGGGACGTTGCTCGGGAACTGATTGGCCTGACGGCTCAGTCCGCAGTGGGAGCTGAACAGCTGGACCACGCACTGCCTAGAGAACGTCTCTCCCTTCTTGCGCTTAACATTGTCCTGGATGCCACCGCAGTCAGTTCGGAAAACCTCACCGTCCCACTCGACCTCTTTGATGAAGTAGGTGTAGGTACGGAGGGCCCCGGCGTAGGGGTACTTGGGATCTACGATGTACTCGTCTACGCGAGCGCCTCGATACACGCCGTTGTTGAGATCGGCGTTGGTGAGGAGGTCGCTGTCGATAGCGCCCTGCATCTCGACGTCATACGACGACCCCGACACCTCCTCGCTCTGAGCTGAGAGGTCTACGGCGTTGGCCACAATGTAGGTGTTGCCCTCGAACTCTATCTCGTTGGCAGACGTGGTGAGGTAGATAGGCAGCGCCGGCAGCGCGGGAGTGATCTTAACCAGCCGCGCCCTCCGAATAGACTCGTCGCCAAAGAATTGGTCGACGCCACCTAGTACCACGCCAGTCATCAGATGTAGCGGGTAAGGCGCGTGCTGTTGAAGAAGGACAGGACCTCAGTTGAGATTGCCGATGCCTTGTCCTGCGCGCTTCCGGTGACGCTAAGGGTGCTGTCCCAGCCCTGCGACTCCTTGTCGGCCTGTGATAGGTTGAACTGCTGGTCCGTGGGGGCGGAGTAGTACAGTAGGTACTGGTCAGCCGTACCTACGGTGTACTGGGTAAGGGTGTTGTTCAGACCATTCGTCAGCTTGGGCTTAGCGAAGTCCTTTACAAGGAATCGCACGTCGCTGTTCGCCGCGCTGCTGGTGTCGAGCCCGAGCCCGCCGTTGGCGCGTGACGTGCTCACAAGGCGCATGAACTCTCGGCCGTTCTGGGAATGGTGGATGTGATCGTCCCAGGAACCATTGTCCTCGTCGGCGCCATAAAGCGGGGTGTACGCCCAGTAGGCGGTATCGGCGTTGCGCTGTGTAGGTGCGGATACGCCGTCAGAGGTGGGGTTGTGCGCCTGAACGCACATGTAGAACTGGTCGCCAACCGCACCGTTGTTGTGCTTAACGAGGTCGCCCTGTGCGTAGTTCGTGTTAGCGTTCCAAGTGGCGTAGTCTGCGGGAGCCACGCCCTGCACCTGCTGCTCCCGGGTCCAGATGTTAGACATCCCGGAGTCGGTGTTGTAGATGAAGAAGGTAGGGACGTAGTACCCCGCCGACAGCATGGCGGACGCCGGGTCGACACCCCTCTTCTGGGCAGCGGGCATCGCCAGCCAGTTATCGTGCACGTTAAGCGGCTCTCCGAAAAGAGAGGACATGAACGAAAGGAACAGAGACTGAGACGCGTTCTTGTCCTCCGTCGCAAACTCCTCTAGCTTGCAGGCTGCGATTCCTGCGATAAGCCCGTTGGGGCGGCAGTCCTCGTAGGCAACGTCAAGGTGGGAGGCACTGATGTGACTCTTATGGCCGAAGGCGATAGGGTCAGTGTATGCTGCGAGAGCCGCGGCCTGCGCCCCGGCAGAGTTGCCCTGAAGAAGAACCTTGCTCTTTGAGACCTGGAAGTGACCGCTACGCTTTCGGATATACGAGATGGCCCGCTGAACGTCGCGAGCGCTCTGCGCTCCGGATCCGGGAGAACCCTCGCCCCCGGCCCGGCGCCCAGTGATAGCAGCGTTGCTGTCGTAGAGCTGCCACTCGTCAGTAGACTGGCCCGCCGTAGGAAGAGAGCTGGTCGCCTTGCGGCAAATGTGCGCTCCGGAGGTCGTGCCGTAGTAGATGTCGTTTACTTCCCAGGGACCAGTGCTCACGTGCTGAAGGGAGGAGTCTACGTAACCCGAATACTCGTTCTCCACTGTCGGGCTCGTGGCGAACTGGCCCGCCGTTGCGTTCTGAGACTCGGATGCCACGTTGAGGATGAATACCGTAGCGGCCTCCACCGGATCGTTGCTCCCGTTGTCCAGGTCAAAGGCGCCACTCATTAGGGACTCCCGACCAACGTACGCGCTACCGGCCACCTCAGAAACCACCACGGTCGCTGGGTCGCGAAGGCCCCAGCCGCCTCCAGGGACGAAGACGTAGGCCCAACGGTCCGTGGCGTCCTTGGCCGTGGACGACTGGGTAGGCCGCCCCACGATCATGTGCTGGTGGGGGAGCGGTCCGTACTTTTCCGTGGTGTATGTGTAGAAGGTAGCCATCAGAGGGGGCGGTAGTCGTTGGTTCCCACGCGGCCGCCGAAGGCGTACGCGGTGCTGTGGTGGATTCGCATGCGGTCGCGGCGGTCGTCCGCGAGCCGGCGCCAGGCGCAGTTCCACTCGTCGTCTGCGTCGGTGTTGGGCGATTCGTAGGCCCAGGCTCGAGCCGCACCACTGCCATTAACGAGGTCACCGACGTCTTCCATTCGACCGGTGGCTGTGGCAGCTGGTGTTGTCCAGTCGTGGCAGATGCGGCACACGTAGTCGTGCGTATCGCCAGCACCTCCGGGAGTGATCCTACGCGCTGTGAAGTCTAGCCCGGAGGTCGTTGCGTCCTGAAGGGAGGACGGCAGATAGTCGACCCTGCTGGCCGCCATGAGCGCGTAGGCAGGGTTCTGGACACCAGGCACCAGCATGGGCATTCCTCCCACGAAGTAGCCATCAGTGGTGCCCTGGTCCGCGTCGGCCCAGGTGGGGTAGGTATATTCCATGGAGGACTGCATGGGCCCACCAACCTTGAGCTTCAGGAATACATCTGCGTTGTCCTCGAGCTGCGGGACATACTCCTCCATGCTGAAGTCAACGACGGTCTTGCGCGGGCGGAACCAGCGGTGCCAAAGCGAACCGCTACCGGGAGTAACCACCGCCTGCAACTTGAGGTGTCGCTGGATGGAGGCGGCGTCCGTAAGGTCGGCGTAGTCTAGCCCAGGAGTGAGGCCCAGGGACTCGTAGGAGTTGACGCCGTCCGAAACCACGGTGTGCCGAGGAAGCGACCTAGGGTAGATGGTCCCGACGCTGTCGCGCCAGCTGCATCCGTTGATAGCGCCGCCCGAGGTTACAGAAGCGGGCAGGCGCGTGTTCCTGTGGAAGTTAGTCAAGTTGTTGCCAGTGGAGATGAATGGATCCATCACCGTAAGCGTGCCGTAGATTCGGACGTTGGCGTTGTCAGGGTCAGCCGAGTTGTCGGTGTCCATCATTTCAGACTCATCGCGGAAGGTAGCCTCCTCCCCGATGTTGGTCCGATCGGCGGTGCCGTCGTGGTCTCCTCTAGGGGCTAGGCTGCTACTGAAGGGCGACACTGATCCGGTACCCATCAGCGCGATGGTCGCATCAAGATTCCAGAGCACAGGCCGGTCGTAGTCTCCCAGCGCGTTCTGAAGGCCGTTGCCCGATCCAACCTCTAGGTAGCCCTTACCAACGGTGTGCTTGCCACCGAAGTTCAGGTCCTGGAAGGGCTGAGCCCCAACGACCGTCTCAGAGGTACCCTCCAGGTCTCCGAAGGCGAACGCGAAGATCATAGCCGGGTCGGTGCTTCCAGGCCGGAAGTCACCGCTGACGTTAACCTTGACAATGCCGGCGTCTCGCCCGAACCACCGGGGGAGTGCCCCGGAGAAGGCCGTGTAATGCGGGGAGCGGGCGCCCTCGCCGTTAGCGTAGTACGTGTCCCCGTCGGACGCTACGTGGTCGAGCCCGTTGACTGCCGGCACAGTCAACGCGGCGCCGGTGCCGTATGCGGCCGCGTTCCAAATACCGTGGAACTGGCTTCCCTCCGAGGGAGGCAGCTGCATCGGGATGCGGCCCGCGTTGGTGCGCGTGCTGTCGTGCACGCGAATGCGGTACTCGTCCGTGATGTACAGAGGCTCGCCAGGGAGAGGAGAGGCCACCGCGTTCTGGAAGTCGGAAAGGGAGTCCCGGCGGATCTGTAGTCTGTTGATAGCCATGTCGTTTTACAGTGGAGGCACAGGGTTGATGGGAATCACGGCGTTGGCGAAGTCCATATCTGCGGAGCCCTCAGGCTGACTGTTGGGAGTCTCGTCGCCTAGGTCGCGCCCAAGTCCCTGAAGGAACGGGCCGCTTCCGTAGTTGAATCCCTCGGACGAGTCGGACCCTTGGTCCCCGACCGTCCCCGAGGTGCCGCTGCCAGCCAGTGCCCAAAGCCCGGACCCGTCGTTAGCGTAGCGGTCTCGCAGGAAAACGTAACCCGTTGTGCCTGCGGGGATTAGTCCAATTATACCACCCGATCTCGTTTTTATCCGAACATCCTCGTCACTTCCATTAGAAATAATGAAGATTGGCCCGCCTTCCGTGAAGTCGGGGCCGTCCGGGAGGTGCATGTTGAGCGTCCCAGAGCCTCCAGCACCGCCGCCGGGACCGGGACCGCCGCCGCCGGGTCCGGCACCGCCGCCGGGTCCGGCACCGCCGCCGCCACCACCGCCTCCAGAGGATACAACCCGGACAAACCTGCGGTATTTGGACCCCAGATAGTGGGGCCGCGCCACCTGATCCTCCACGATGTAGGTGGAGCCTCCGAAGAATTGACGTTCGGTCAGCATGTCAGTTGCTAAGAACGACCCAGATGTTGCCAGCCGGCGTCAGGTCGGGGTTGTAGTAGCACATGACCGAGCGAAGCTCGCTACCGCCAGCGGGCAGCGTATCGAGGTTGCCCGAGACCTTGTCATGGATCTCCAGGGAGTTGTTCGCGCTGGTATTGTGTACGTAGAAGTGTGGGCCGCCAGGCTGCACCGTGTTGGCGTCCGGCAGCATGACCCGCCCGCCTGCGCTGGTGAAGTTGATGTTGTTGTAGCGACCCTGCTGTGCACTCAGAAGGATGGTGGTCGACGCGCCATTGGTGTCGGTGCCCGGGCCCGAGTAAGTGAAGCTGCCACCGAACCAGAACTCGTCAGAAGCCACCCCTCCCTCAAGGATCTCGGCGATACCGATCGCCGGGATTCGGCCGTACTTGAACTCCTGGAAAGCCACCTCGATGGCCTTGTCCGCGTCAGCCTCGAACCGCACGGGCGTGTGGAACTCGAACCCCGCAGTCACATTCTGATCCAGCCCGGGCGCCGTAGCCAGCGTCACAATGCCGGTGCTGTAGTCAACCGTGTAGTCGCTGGCGGCCACCTGTGAGGTGGTGCCACCGGTAGACAGCCCGATGAGGACGGGGTTCTCGCCGTCGATCGGCTTAGTAATCTTCCTCACGTACTCGTGGTTGCCGTCCACGTAAGTCTTGATTAGCTGGAACGACTGCGTAGTGCCGTCGCCGGTGCCGATCACCTGGTCCGTGTGCGAGATCTGCGTGTTGGGGTCGCAGGGGTCAGCGTCCGTGGACAGGTGGTCCAGGGGGTCCTTGAACCTGAACCCGTAAAGGGCACCGCGTCGCGCCAGGTGGAACGCCTTGAGTTCCAGAAGCTGTTCTGGGTCAAGGATGCCCGTGGAAACGTCGCCGACGTGTTGGGGCATCTCACGGCGAGCCACGCGCTGCTCTGCGCCGGACTTGCTGGTGAGGATGGCTGTCTGAAAACCCCACCCGAAGGTCGAGTCGACGGCGATCTGCGAGGGAAAGATAGCGTCGTCGTGGAAACCCATAGTATTATCTTCTGTTGAATCGCGCCATACGGCGCTCGCGTTGGCGATCGGTCAGTCCGAACGTGTCCTCAGGGGTGGACAGGTTGAAGTTCTGGACAGTGGTGTTGTTGGTGGTGTTTACGGTACTGTTTCCGCCGACCGAACCGCCGGTCATCCGGACGCCGAGGCGGCCGGAGCCGTCCCGGTCGAGCGGCAGGATGGCCTCGGAGGACCCGCCCTCGCGGAGGGTGTTGAGGGAGCCGTCGGCCCCGCGGAACGCCGCCGGGATGCTGCCGATCTTCGGGAGCTGGTCCAGGTAAGGCACGCCGCCGCGGTAATACTGGTTGTCGACGGTGCCGTTCGTGAACACGTTGCCCCGGTAGCTGCCGACGCCCGGCGCGATGCCTCCCCCGATGATGCTGCCCAGCCCGCCGGCGCCGCCGAAGAGCGGACCAAGAGCCTTGAAGATCTGGGCCTGCACGATGGCGGCCAGCAGCTGGTTGACGAAACCAAGCATGGCCTCCTCCGCAGTCTTGGCGCCAAGGGCAACGTCCGTAAGTCCTTTTGCCAGCTGCTGTTGCTGCTGCTGAACAGCGGCGTCGATCTGCTGCTGCTTGTTGTAGTCCTCCAGCGCGACCTGGGCCTCGCGGCGCTTGACGATCTCCTCGTCCAGGGTAGTGATCTGATCCTGGCTGAGCACCAGGTTGTTGTCGCGGATAGCGCGGTTGCGCTCTTCTTCCACAGACAGCTCGGAGATCAGGCCAGCCTGAATCTTGATGGCCTCGGTCTGCTCTCGGAAGCTAGTCAGGAACTCGCCGAAGTCGCCAACCTTAGTGGTCTCCTTGGCGGTCTGGTTCAGCGCAGCCAAGCTCGCATTGGCCGCATCTGCCTTACCCTCCAGCTCAGCGAGCTGGTCGATGAACGCCTGGTCTTCCCCACGTCCCTGGTCTTGGGCAGCGAACAAGGCCCTGGACTGGGGGGACAGCTGGCCGCCATCCTCGACCTGCTTCTCCAAGCGCTCGACCTCCTTCGTTCGCTCCGCGATGAAGCTATCGCCCTCAGCGTTGAACAGCTCGTCCTTCAGTTCCCGGTTCTTAAGGATAGCGGCGGCGAGCCTGTCGAGGTACTTGTCGAACTGGCTGTTGTTTTCTTTCAGCCCCGTATCGAGCAGAAGCTGACGTGCAGCCTCCACGGCGGACAACTGGTCAGTTGCGTCCTTGATGCCGCGGATCTCGTTGATCTGCTCCCGAAGGCTCTCGTTCTGCTTGACGATACCTTCGACCTCCTTGCCGGCCGCAGCAATCCTGCGCTGGCGAGCGATCTCGGTGAACGACGCGGAGAGTGCCGCGGTGAGCGCCAGCAGCGTGGCGCTGTCCTTGATCTGGACCTTTGACAGCTCTCGAGCGACTTGCGCCCTAACACGCTCCTGCTCAGTCAGCTCGGTGGCGATGCCCAGCCTTCGACGAAGCTCGTCGTTAGCGGCGACCTCGTCGTTCACGCGGGCGCCGATCCTGGCCTCTAGGCGGGCTGCCTGTTCGGCGTCCTTCTTGGTCGCGGCCAAGTTGCGCTCGGAGATGGCCAGGGCAAACTTCGCCAAGACGTTCGACTTGACCTGGTCGCTGATAATCTGCCGCGTAACATCCCCTGTCGCACTGACGGCGTACAGCGTCTCGCCCTTAGCCTCAGCGACCTGGCGCTCAAGGTCGATTAGGGCAAGCTCACGCTGCTTCTCCAGCTCGCCCAGACCGGCCAGGCGCTTGGCGGTGATAAGCTCCTCCTGTGCCGTGGCGTCTTGCTCCTCGCCCAGCTTGATGAGCTTGGCCCTAATGTCGCCCTGACGGGTAAGCTCCTGCTCACGCTTGACGGCATCAGCGGATGTCTTAGTGGCCAGCTTCCTGGCGGTGTCGAACAACTCCTCGAGCTTCTTGACCTCAGGGTCGATGGACCTGACCGGTACGATTTCCAGGGTGCCCGTGCTGGCACGGATAGTCTCCACAAGTTCCACGACCTGCTTGTCGAGGGTGAACCCGCCCTTAGCCCCAATCAGCGTGGGCGTAATGCCGACCTCGAGCGCCTGTCGCCTAGCGCCGCCCGCGGGGAACACCTCAGACACCGCGTTAGCAATCGCCTCGTTTACGTTCTGGGGAAGGTCCTCGACGTCGATGTCGAGATCGGCGGCGACTTCAAGCCTAAGCACCTGAGCGGCTGCGTCCTGGACGCGCCCGGTCAGCCTGGCCAGGGTGGCGTCGGCGTCCTCGACTTCGCGAAGGTCGATGGGAGCCAGCACGCTGCCGCCTTGAATGTCCCGGAGGACCTTGGCAGCACGCTCAGCACGGCGCTCAACCCGCTCAATCTGCTTGACCTGCCTATCAGGGTCGTTCAGGATGGCAAGGTCAAGGGACCGCTCAAGGTCGTCCGCTGCGATCCCGAGTTCAGCAATAAGATCTCTTACCTGCTTAAGCGCTTCGGCGTCCCCAGAGGCTTCTGCGACCTTGGTCAGTGCGAAGGCCACTCCGTTGATTCCAAAAGCAGCCCCCCGCCCGTCGGCGTTTAGGAGGTCGAACAGCTCAGTGCCAAGTACCGCGCTGTCACGGTTGACTCCGCGAGCAGACTGTCTGAAGTCAGTAAGTGCACGGGATGCCGACGAAAGGGATTGGATGAGGCTGGGCAGGGCTTTGACCGTGCCCTCTACGCCCTTGCCCAGGTCCGCGTCGCCGACAGCGGCAACGCGCTCACGGAAGTCGTCCAGGCGGCTGCCCTGCTCTCCGAAGGCCTCTACCCGCCGACGCGCAGCCTCTGCGGCCTGGGCAGTCCTATCGAAGGCGTTAGAGATATCGTCGAGCCCGGCAACGGTAGACTTACTCTTGATTAGAGAAGGACCGAAGGCAGCGAGTAGTCCGATGACGGCGCCCACGGGGCCTGCCAGGACGCCCATGGCCGCCCCCACGCCGCGAAGGCCCACGGCGAGCGCAGGGAGTACACCCTTTGCCACTTTCGTGGCGGTACCGCTGAACGAGCCCATAGCCACAGTAGACGATCGCGTTCGGAGCAAGAACGCCGAGTACGCGTCCTTCGCCTTACCAAAGGAAGCGCGAGACCCTAGAATGACGTTCTGTAGCACAGTCGCGCCTTTGGCCGCCTTGCTGAGCTGAAGAGTCAGCGACCCCAGGCTTGACGCTAGCCCAGCCACCAGGCCTCCGACGACCAGGCCCTTGATGGCGTCGATCGCCAGCCGGATGCCCTCAGCGAACTTAGTGGCGGCGGCGATGTTGGACTGAAGGATGGCGGGAGACCCGGCCAGCACGCGGAGGCCCTCAGAGAAGTTGTCGACAAAATCCCGCAGGGACTTGCCGATGCCGTCCTGGCCCATCTCGAGCGCAAGCTCCACCGCCGCAGACTTGAGGCGAAGGATGGCGCCCAGCAGCGTGTCATCGACGAAGTCCGCCACCTTCTTGGCGGAACCCAGGTCACTGTCCAGTCCATTCAGGAGGTCGACGAAGTCCTCGACGTTCTTCGACAGCGCCAGCGCCCCGGAGACGTTCCGTCGGTTGAAGATCTTGGCCAGCGACTCCGAGGCGTCGGGAGCCGCGGCGGTCGCCTCGCGGAGGTTGATGAGCACGTCCTTGATGCCCAACGAGGCCACGTCGAACTGCTCGCGGGCCCCACCGAGACGGGCGCCTAGCTTGTCCAGCTCCTCGCCGGCCTCCCGGCTCGGGCTGAGCAGCGACACCAGGATGCCCCGGAAGTTGGTACCAGCAAGCGA
>Ga0070754_10000897_pt1 | contig 25428 bp, 28 predicted proteins | sample VirMetDEL_Sep_01_FD_75181 | JGI IMG/M metagenome (GOLD analysis project Ga0070754, IMG submission 75181) | Aqueous microbial communities from the Delaware River and Bay under freshwater to marine salinity gradient to study organic matter... | ecosystem: Environmental > Aquatic > Marine >...
AAGATCCTTCTGTTGAAGATCCTTCTGTTGAAGATCCTTCTGTTGAAGATCCTTCTGTTGAAGATCCTTCTGTTGAAGATCCTTCTGTTGAAGATCCTTGTGTTGAAGATCCTTGTATTGAAGATCCTTCTCTTGAAGATCCTTCTGTTGAAGTAAAAGAAGAACTACCTAATAATACTGAACAGTCAGCTAATTTTGATACTATTAAAGATGAAATTAAAAATGAATTTGTTAAACAAGAAGAAAAAACTTCCTCTAAAAAAAATAATAAAAAAGGCAGAGGTAGACATATGACAATAAATTAATTAATTAATTCACTATTCGAACCATCCTTCTAAATTTTCTAATAATTGCTTGATTAGTATAAAATTGATTTATATTATAATTATTGTATTATTATAATAATTATGAAAATACTTTCATGGAATGTTGCTGGAATTAGAGCTACTATTAAAAAAGGTAATCTTGATTTTTTAGAAACAAGTGATTATGATATTGTATGTTTTCAAGAAACAAAAGCAGATGAACAACAAGTAATTTTAAATGATAATATTAAAAATATCTATCCATATAGATATTGGAAAAGCACACAAGGTATAACGCAACGTAAAGGTTTTAGTGGTACATCTATTTGGTCAAAAATTAAACCTATTAAAGAATTAGATATTCCCGATATTGACAGTGAAGGTCGTGTAACAACTTTAGAATTTGATGATTTTATTATATGTACTGTTTATACTCCAAATAGTCAGTCTTTAACATCTGAAAGACATATATATCGTGTAAGTTTATGGGATGAATTTTTCTTAGATTATATTAATAACTTAAATAAAATTAAACCTACTATTGTATGTGGTGATTTAAATGTAGCAAATGAAGATATAGACATATACAATCCAAAACAATTATCTAATAAAGCTGCTGGATTTTTAGATTCTGAGAGAGAAAATTTTAAAAAAATATTAAATAATGGATGGATTGATACATTTAGATTTAAAAATCCGAATTTAATAAATCAATATACATATTGGGATCAAAGACATCCTCAATTAAGAAGTTCTAATAGAGGCTGGAGAATTGATTACTTTCTTCTTCCAAATAAATATAAAAATAAAATAAATAATTCTGAAATATTACCAGATATTAAAGGTTCGGATCATTGTCCTATTGCTTTAGACTTTAATTTAAAAAAAAAGAAACTTAAAATATTAAATAATTAATATTATCTTTTATATAATATGCCAACTAATAGATGTTTTCAAGCATTAAATAAAACTATTAATAATGCTGGTGAATTAACTAAAAAATATCGGCAAGAGACTATTTATAAAGAATTACAAGAAAATGCTAGACCTAATAGTGATGGTGGCTCTGAAAGTATTAATCCATTAAAAAAAAATGGTTCTAGATATAATGATAATTTTTTAGCAAAAGGAGGAAGTGTTGGAGGCATAAGAAAATTTAAACTTGCACAAGCTAAAAATTATGAATTATTATTAGATGTTACTAAGGGTAAAAGATTTAATAATCCACTTTTAAATCCTTCTGCTGCAAAAGCACAGATGCTTGCTGGTCAATTTTTAAAAGTTAAATATGATTTACAAAATGCTCCACCTATACAAGCTTTTATATGGACACAAATTACTGCTGGAGACCGCCATCCTGATATGGCTCGTAGTACTAGTAATCGAATTGTATTTCCTGTTGGTGAACCAACATACTATGACTGGAATAGTGGTTCAGCACCTGGACATATTATTGATCCAAAAAATAAAATTTTTTATGCACAATGTTATCATGCTACAACAGAACAACAATTACAAACATATCCTCCTTGGTTTAAACATACTGTTTCTTTAACAAATACTTGGACTGATTATTATTGGAGAGCTGTTAATGCTCAACCATTACACAATTTTCAATATCCTTCTACTATTAATTTATGGTTTGAAGATCAAAAAATTAATAAAGACAGTCCTAGTAATGAAATAGATTTAGAAGAAGTTGAATATACACCTGCCGAACTTAGTGCTAAATATTGTTCAGGTTCTGATAAAATCATATAAAATTGATTTGAATATAAAATATATTTATATTAATTAAACATTAATGCAATTTTCTGAAGAACAACAACAAGCTTTAAATGATTTTATAAATAATAAAAATATCTTTTTAACTGGACCTGGAGGTTCAGGTAAAACAGAACTTATTAAATATATGGTTAACATTGCACAAAATAAAAATAAATCTATTCAAGTATGTGCATTAACTGGTTGTGCTGCAATTTTATTAGGATGTAAAGCCAAAACTATTCACTCTTGGGCTGGAATTGGACTAGCTTCTGGAGAATCTTTTGATATTGTTAATAAAGTTCTTAATAATAAATATAAAAAAGCTCGTTGGAAAACTATTGATATTCTAATTATAGATGAAGTCTCTATGATGTCAGAAAAATTATTTGATATATTAGATCTTATAGCAAAAAGAGCGAGAAAATGTTTTGATAAACCTTTTGGTGGAATACAGTTAGTGTTTTCAGGTGATTTTTATCAATTACCACCTGTTGGCGATGATCATGATCAAATTACTAAAAATTTTTGTTTTGAAAGTTCTAATTGGAAAAAAACTTTTAATTCTACAATTAAATTAACAAAAATTTTTAGACAAAATGATTTAGATTATACTAAAATTCTAAATCAAATTAGAGTTGGTAAATTAACTAAATCTTCTTATAATAAATTACTAGAAAGAGTTAATCTTGTTAGAGATAATAATGAAAATAAAATATTACCTACTATTTTATTACCTAAAAAATATGGGGTTGATTTAATTAATAAAACCGAACTATCTAAGCTTACCGGTGAAGATTACATATTTAATACTACTAGAGTTGATATATCTGAACTTTCACTTACCAATGATGAAATTGTTGAGTTTGATATTGCATCCTCCCAGTTTAAAGAAAATGAATATAATAATTTAACTGAAAATATTATGGCTGATAAAAATTTACTATTAAAAGTTGGAGCACAAGTTATGTGTATAGCTAATATTGATATGGAAAGCTCACATCCTATTGTTAATGGTTCACAAGGTATTATTACTGAATTTAAAAATGGATTACCTCTTGTTGAATTTAAAGATGGACAAAAAAAAATTATTGGTTATCATAATTGGTCTAGTGAAAATATTAAAGGTGTTGCTATTAAACAAATCCCACTAATTCATGCATGGGCTATCACAATTCATAAAGCTCAAGGTGTTACTCTTGAATTTGCTGAAATTGATTCAGGATCTAATATATTTGAAGCTGGACAAACTTATGTTGCATTATCTAGAGTTAAAAGTCTATCTGGATTGTATCTTACTGCTTTTAATCCACAAAAAATTAAAGTTAATCGTAAAGTTATCGAGTTTTATAATTCTATTTAATCTTTCTTGATTTATTCTTTCTTTTTCTCGGAGTTATTCTCATAAATTTTTTTTTTGTATTATATGGTACACAATAATAATTACATATTTTAGAATAATTTATATTACCATAATTTTTGTTAGCTTTTTCTAAATTTGTAATTATGTTTCCAGATGCATCTACTCTTGTTGCTGGAGTTCCTCCATCTTTGTGACTCCATTTTCCGTTATCATCTCTTCTATAAAAATGATAAGTATTTTTTGGATCAATTGCTAATGCACCCATATAGTGTGTTTTAGGACATTGTTTTTTTACTGTCGTTCTGTAAATATATTTATTATCAGCTTTTATTCGTTTATCAAGATTTTTACATGTATATTTATTATCATTTGTTATACGTTGGTATCCTGCATAATAACCTGGTTGTGCTGTAGCACAATATTTTTTTCCCTTTTCCAAACGTTTTTTGCAAGCATTTATTGGTCCTTTTTGTATCTTATTTAAAAAATATGAATAACAATTATGACTTTTACGAAGTGCTTTATAAGTATTCCATTTTTTTGGTTCAAATATTAATCTTTTACGTGTTTTATTCATTATATATATTATTATTATTATTATTATTATTATTATTTATGTATATAAATGTTCAAAAGCTAATGTCATTGACCAATCCATATTATTTAAATCTAATATTCTACCATATTCATCATAAACTGTAATTGTTAATCTTTGTATATTTACTGGTCCAAAATACTCTCTTGATCTATTTAATTGAGTTGAAAGACCAGGATCATTTACACTGTTATACACTCCATTGCCTATTAAAACTGATGCTAAATTTACTCTTGCTATTATATGTTTATCCATCGCTGTGTGCTCTCCATATGTTGCTACCATTCCTCCTGCAAAATTTTGCTGAAAATCATTTATAGCTATAAATCCATATTTTGGACCTTGAATCATTAATATTCCTTCTGATACCATTGAATATCCTGTTTGAATTGGTGAATTATTTGGTCCCTCTGGTATATTATTATCAAATGTTGATGTTGTCATATCATATTCTGCCACCCTATAACCTAATAACCATCCTAATCTTACTTGAATATTTTCTTCCATACTTAAATTACCATCTATATCTACATTAAAACGAACTATCAAACCATTATAATCTCCAAAACTTCCCAAAAATACAGCACTGGCACCTGCTGGATCTGGTGGTTGTGTTAATATTGGTTTAGATAATATTGATTTACCTGATGTACGATCCGTTGTAAAAGTTAAGTCTACATTTGGATTTATTGTTCCATCTCGCACTGCACCTTGGTTATCTGGACCTGCTGCTGCTGCTGTTGGCTTTTGTGTATTCATTAATCCATTTGTTGAAGGTAAATCTGCAAATGGTATCATTCCTACAATACCATCACCTGAATCACCTATAGTTCTTCGTGGCAGTGACGCACCTTCAGGCGAATTTGGTATTTCAGGAGCAGCAGGAGCTGCTTTAAATTCTCCTTGATTATTTATTGCACCTAATATTCCCATTGATAATGCATTGTTCATTGCTATCTCTATTGGATAACCATTTGATTCTCCTGCCCAACCATTTTCATAATTTCCATCTGGTAATTCTATTTTCCATGCCCACCTTATTGGAATAAATCCTGGATAAGCATTCCATGCTGATCCTGCTGCACCAACATCAGCTACTCCTGTTCCTAATATTAAACGTGCTTCTGCTGGTCCATTAAATGATCCTGTACCTAGATTTACATCATTATTATTCGTACGATATTGTTCTTTTGCTATTAATAAAAATGTTGTGTTTCCCTGACTTTTTGATACTGCATACCATGTGGTTGGCATTTCTATATCAGCAATACGCATAGTAGTTACACGTTTCTCTACCTCTGGTAAAGTTATTGTAAAATTTGTTGATAATGTTTTATAATAATCTTTTCGAAATCTTGTATCTATATTTACTGAACGACTAAAACTTCTTACATTTATAGGATTTAACCATCCTGGAGGTGCACTTACTCCTAATCCTCCTACTCTTCCGTCTAATAAACTTGCTTCTTTTCCTAATATTTCATTTGGATTTGATATTAATACATGCCCATCAACTTCTGTTATTGATACTGGTTTCTCCGACCAAGTACCTGCTTTACCAGCTTCACTATTTATTTTATTTATCAGCATTTGTGCTACAGTATCTATAAAAAATAATATCTGTCTATTTTTTTCTCCCCCTAAATCACCACTTGTAACTAATATATTTAATTGATCTTCTAATTTTTTTTTTTAACTTGTTACTTGTTCTTCATTATAATCTTTTTTTAATTGAAATAATTTTATTAATTCTTCTGGTTTATAAGCATCTATATTCAGATTTAAATTTTCCATTTTAATATAATAATTAAGTATATTTTAAATTATAAATCATAATTATGTTAAATATTATTTATAATTTAATTTCTTTATTCAATTTGATAATAATAAATAGTATCTTATTATAGATAAATATCTATCTACTTATACTTGACCCCTTATACTTAACCCATTATACTTAACCCCTTATACTTAACCCCGTATACTTAATCCCTTATACTTTCTCTTAGTTGAGAGAAATGTTTCTAATAATTATTCAAGTTTTACATAATTGCACAAATACTATAATAATTTAATATTTCTTTACATGTATTTTCACTCTCTTTTTCATCTAATTTTATAGTTGTTAGTAAATTTTTTTCCTCTTCTTTATTATCAAATTTTTTTACTCCTAAAAAATTTTCATCTAATTTGTATCTTTCTAATATTTTATCCCATAATGGTAATAAATATTTTTCTAAATTTTGTTCTTTTAAAACACTTATTTCTTGATACAAAATATTATATTTTTTTGCAAATTTATCTGCACTTCGTTTTGTAACTTCAGAAAATAATATATTATCTATTTTATTTCCTAAAATTATAATTGGTACCCTTTCTTTATTTTTATTCCAAAATGATATTTCTTTTATCCAATATTCTAAATTATCAAAGGAACTCTTTTTTGTAATATCATACATTAAAATTACTCCTGCTGCATCACGATAATATGTTTCTACAATTGATCGAAATTTTTCTTGTCCTGCTGTATCCCAAATATGTAATTTTAATTTATTATTATTTCTATCTTCTACAATTTTTGAACTAAAATCTACTCCTATTGTTGGTGCATAAACTTCTGTATTATTGTTTGTAAGTAATTTTTTTAAAAAAGTTGTTTTTCCTACATTAGTATCTCCCATTAAAATTATTTTTAATAAATAATCTACATTCTTCATTTCATATAATATACGAAAAAAAATTTGTTTTTTTACTACATTAATGGAATGCAAAAATTTAATCAGTTTTTATTTATATTCTGATTTTTGCGGGAGATTCCTAATACTGGTGGACGATTTTTTTCTATTTCTTCATCTGATAATACTGGAATATTTAGCTGGGGTGGACGATTTTTTTCTTCTTTTTCATCTAATAACATTATTGCCATTGCCGAATAATTATGTAAATCTATTAGTGTATCTCTTATTTTTTCATCTTCAACTAAATTTATTCCTTTATTTGTAACACTTGTTAATCTTGCTATTTTATCTCCGATTCTAACTATTACTCCTACTGAACCATAATTTGCAAAAGCATCACCGTAATCTGCATTTTTTTTTTCAAATAATTCAGCTGCCTCTGCTTGTACTTTAATTAGTTGTCCTAACCGGTCTTTTTTTATTTCTTTTGTCATTATTGATTTAAATTTATCCTATTAATTTTAAATCAATTTTTTCATATTTTATCCTCTACCACAACTTCCACACGATTTTGCGCCCTTCAAATGAGCTATATTTAAATTAAATTTATTTGCATCTGCTATTGGCTGTCGTAGTCTAGCTAAATACATCTCATCTTGCTGCTTTTTTATTATTGCATCAATCTTTTCTTGTTGAATACTTTTACGACTAGGTAAATTATTAAATTGCATTACACAACTATGAGGCATTATTTATATTTTAAAGATAAAATTATAATCAACTAAATGTATTTATTATTACTTGTTTTTGTGGAGTTCTTCCCGATACAGTTATTTTTAAACCATTATCACTTACTACTACTTTTTGCCATTCTGGTTTAACACATATATCATCTTGACCTTCTAACTTATATATATACTCTTTTTTTAAAAAGTCACTATAACCTTTTGAAACATATAAATCTCCTTTAAGTGTTACTACTGCTATTACCATATCTGATTCATTTACTTCTTGTGGTTTACTACAACCTATATCTATTATTTCATCTCCTGCTACTACATTATCCCATGTAACACTGCCATCAAATTCAATAAAATTTTCACCACCAATATTATTAAGTTTTAAATCAAATTTGTATACTGTTTTTTTTGATGCAACTACTACTGATAATCCATTATATCTTAGTAAATCTATCCCTCGCCATTCATCATCCTCACTCAGCTGGGAGGTCGCTGAAAAATCATCTATTACTCCATTCACCAGCTGTGGACGACAACATGCCCACTGTGCTCTTCGATTTATACCTCTTATAGAATTATTTTGTAATAAATGAATTATTATGTTATTTGGATTTATGTCATTTGGAAGGTCACCTACTGCTGAATATTTTATATTGGCACAATTATCTGTAATATTTACATTTCCAGCTGCAGCTAAAACAGTCCATTCACCATTTGTTTTATCCAAATAAATTGTAGATGAATAGTTAGGATTTTCTCCTTTAAAAGTAATAACAGCTCCATTACTACTAGCTACATTATCGGCTGTATTAAAATTATTTCCTATAGAAAAACTTGTAGGAAATAAACCACTGCGTGGTTCATCAACTTGACCATTAGCTCCTCCATCTTTCCAACTATCATCTTCTAAAACTTCCCATCCAACTTGCCCTGGATTATTTTTTTCTCCTAATATCCACTGCCCATTTAATTTATATAATAATGTAAAATAATAACCAAAATTACCAATTACTGTATTTACACTATATTGATATGGTGGATTAAATGAATTTCTCCAATCTGCAGATCCATCTAAATTCCATAAATTTAAAGCCCATCCAAATTCTCCTGTTTTTTTAAAAAAAGTTTGATTTATTTCTGTTTCCCATAATGTAGCAGAATATATTTCTTGACTTCCAAGACCAGATTTACGACCTTTACTTAGTGATGAAAATTGAGTATCACTAGGAGTGGGTTCTATTTTATAAGGTGTCATACGATAATTTAAATCTACTAGTAAGTCTTGATTACAATCATCAAAATCACATCTAGTAACACAAGGAACTGGAGGTGGCTGAGGATCTGGTGCTATATTTAATACACATGCACATACTGCTTCATCATCTGGATTTATTATATTAAATGTTCTAATTTTATTTCCTCTTTTTGCTTTATCAGCAATTTCTGCAGGATAAATTGAATAATTACTTCCTTTTAACTTTCCCAAATATCTAGCATAAGAATTATGTTTTATATCTACACCTTCACCTCCTGGACCTACTCCTGGTTTTAATGAAGTTTTTGTTGTTTTTGTTGAATTTCCATAAGATGGAAATTGATTTTCTTGAAATGAAGGTTTTGCTCTATCACTACTTTGGTCCCAGTTTACAAAATTATATTTAAATAAAGGTGTATTATCTAATTCACTTAGTCCTCTTGTACCTACTACATTTAATGAGCTTTTCTCTCCTTGATATAAACTTGAAGGTACTCTAACTGTACCCCATATGCGTTGTTGCTCAATCATATAGTTATTTGGTACTGTTATAAATTCGCTTTTTTTATTAAAATAAATAATGTCTGCTGGTTTATTTTCACAATTTAAACATTGTACATCTGCATATTCTATTGAACTATTTTTATCTTCTTCCCAATCACATTCTATATAAGCTGAACCTGGCATATATATTTATAATTATATATTAAATGTTTTAATAACGACATCATTTTGATATCTACCTACTGCTGTTAATTTATCTCCACTATCATTTATTGTTACTTTTTGCCATTGTGGAGTAGCACAATAATCATCTCCTATTTTAAATTCGGTGTTTTTAAAACTTACATATCCAGCACCTGTATTTACTTCTCCAACATATAGTTTTCCTGGTAATGTTACTATTGCTATTTTAGATTGTAATTGATTTATTCCTTTTCTTTGAGCACAAAATCCTATTACTGTTTCATTATTTATATTACTTTGTAAATTTATTTCTAATTTTATTTCACATAAATTAATCCATTCTCTGCGAAGCCTTCCTCCCAAAAGGGGATTATTTGGAGGCTGTGCATCAGGTATTATATATTGTGATGGTGCTTGGGGTGATGCCGGATCTAGTACTGGTGTATTTAGTTTTACTTGTGTTATTATTCCTTTTGTTGTTATAGCAACCGCATATTGTCCAGCTAAATCAGTTAAATTAATATCAAACCATTCCCCTTGATCTAGAGCGATTAATTTTATTATTCCCCACCATCTAACTTGATCATTTTCAAAATTTGTTGGAGCATTATCTGTTACTCCTTGTGGAAATCCTACTACCCATGCTGGTATATCACCACCTGATCTATCATCTCCATTTGACATGCCCTTTTGTATTAAATGAATTACTGTATTATTAGGATTTCTATCACCATTTACAGGTGTTACCGTTGTTCCCATATTTGCTACTTTACCTACTGCTATATCAGTTGTCTCTCTAAATATTTGATAGAATCCTAATCCTCCAACATTAGGTGATACTTGCTTATATTCATCTAAATCTACCTGTCCTTGATACAAAGTTCCTGCTTCTATAGGAAAGAAGCCTAGATCACCTGAAGTAAAAGTTATTAATCCATGTTCACAACCTTCAGTACAATCATAACTTGTTACTTCATCTTCTAATGGAGGATTATAATCATATGGATTTGAACCTGGAAATTGTTGTTCTTGCCATCGATTTCCATCATAATTAGGTGGTCCGCCAATAGGTTCATCTACATCTGCTAGGAAAAATAATCTTTTTGTACCTCCTTGGTCATCTGGTTGACTCCATAATGTTACATATGGTGAAACAATTGAAGCATCACCTCTTACTACTACACCATTTACCATTGCTTGTCTTCCAAAAAAAGAAGTTGCTTCAAATGATAAATGAAAATCTTCGCCTGCTTGATTATTAGCTGTATTTTCTTGTAAAGAAACGTCCCTCTTTATCCATGACATACCATAATTTTTACTTATATATATATAACTTTTACCCCATAAAGTAGCCATTATATATTGTCCTGTTTCATTTGTAGAAACAGATGAAAAGTTAACTGCGACCTCATTTACTGGACTGTATTGAAAATCTATTGCATAATCTGTCATACCAACATCTACATCAATATATGGGTCACAATCATCAAAATCACAATTACATATTACGGGATAAGGTGGGTCTGGTCCTGGCCCTGGTCCTGGTCCTGGTCCTGGTCCTGGTCCTGGTCCCGGATCAACATTTAATACACATGCACATGCTGCCTCATCATCTGGATTTATTATATTAAATGTTCTATTTTTGTTTCCTCTTTTTGGTATATCATCAAATACTTTGGGATAAGTTGAATAATTACTTCCTTTTAACTTTCCCAAATATCTAGCATAAGAATTATGTTTTACATCCACGCCTTCACCTCCTGGACCCACTCCTGGTTTTAATGAAGTTTTTGTTGTTTTTGTTGAATTTCCACGAGATGGAAATTGATTTTCTTGAAATGAAGGTTTTGCTCTATCACTACTTTGATTCCAGTTTACAAAATTATATTTAAATAAAGGTGTATTATCTAATTCACTTAATCCTCTTGTACCTATTATATTTAATGAGCTTTTCTCTCCTTGATATAAACTTGAAGGTACTCTAACTGTATCCCATATCCGTTGTTGTTGAATTTTATAATCATTTGATACTTTAATTAATCTACCACCATTAACAAATTCAATTATTTCTCCTGGTTTATTTTCACATTTTGAACATCCTTTATTATTATTTTCAATTATTGTCATATTACTGTGTATATATATTATATTATATTGAATTATATAGAAAAATTTTGTATTATGGTAGTACCATTTTGTTTTCGTCCAGCTAAAGTTATTGTTCCACCATTTTCAGATTAAGATTTAGCCCTATAACACAACCGCAATATTTTTCATCTGATGGATTTATTATATTATAGCTTCTATCTTTATTTCCATATTTAGGTGGATTATCCTCTACTATAGGATAATGAGAATTATTACTACCTTTTTTTCTTGCGAGATATCTAGAATAAGACCCATGTTTTATATCTACACCATTCCCTCCTATTCCCGCACCTGGTTTTATTGATGTTTTTGTTGTTTTTGTAGAATTTCCACCACTTGGAAATGATGTCATTAACATACTTGGTTTATTTCTATCACTACTTTGGTTCCAATTAACTAAATTATATTGGATTAAAGGTGTATTATCTCTATTATTTAATCCACGAGTTCCAACTACATTAAGTGCTGTTTTTTCCGATAAATATAATGAAGTTGGAACTCTAACCGTACTCCATATACGTTGTTGTTGAATTTTTTTTTCTTGTTCTTCATTTTTTTTACAATTATTTGAACATCTAACTGGAATGTATAAGTTTGGCATATATATAAATTAATTATAAGAAAATTGAATATAGTTAGTATCTTTAAATAAGGATAAATTATGTCAACTTGCAAATACTGTGGTAAAACTTATCAACGCAGTAGTTATTTAACTAGACATCAGTTAACATGTCAATTTTTAAGTAAAACTCCTAATCAATTAAGATTAGAAACTGAAGAACGTGAAGATACTCCATCTATAAGACAATTATATGAAATAATTATGGAAATGACTATAAAATATTCAAAACTAGAAAAAAAAGTTGAAGAACTAACAAAGTATACTGAAAGTAAAAAAAGAAAAATAGACGTTATTCAATGGTTAAATAATAATTATTCACTTAAAACTAATTATAATAATTGGATATCATCAATTAATTTAGATATTACTGATCTTGAATTAGTTTTTAAAACAGATCTTATTACTGGTATTTATCAAATTTTATTAAATTATTTATCTGATATAAATAATTTACCTATTAAAGCATTTGATCAAAAAGATAATGTATTATTTATATTTAATGATACATGGAATAAAATTAAAAATGAAGATTTTATAGAATTAATTAATATTATTAGAAAACAATTAAATTCTTTACTTATTAAATGGCAAGAAACTAATAATAAAAAATTATCTAATGAAACTTTTGCAAAAATATATATGATAAATTGTCAAAAGGTATTAGGATCTAATTTTACTAAAGAAAAGATTATGGATAAACTTTATAAAGATATTTATAAACACATTAAAATTAATTTAAAAAATATTATAGAATATGAATTTGAATTTTAAAGATTATATTTATTTTTAAACTCATTATGTGTCATTATTGGTATTCCTAGTTCTCTAGCTGTTTCTGCTTTAATAGTGTCTTCATCAAGTGTATCAACTAGTACAATAAAAGTATTTTTACTTACATTTGTAGATCTTTCAGCACCAATATTTTCTAATATTTTTATTAATTCTTTATCTTTTTTACCTGTCATTACCCATTTCTTTCCATACAATGGATGTGTTTTATTTGTTGATTTAGATTTTGAAACTTCACTATAATTTAATTTTTCTTGCAAATTAGCTTCTTCTATCCATTCTAAAAATTCTGGTAAATGTTTCATAAATTTCTCTGCACTTTTTTTTCCCATTCCATCTATTGAAATTAATTTTTCTATTTTTTCATCACTATTTTCTTCACTTATTAAAATATTTGGATATTCTTTTAGTATTGCTATAAAACGGCGAGTACCAAATCCTCTTCCAAAAATATTTGTTGCATTCATTAATTCTGGTAGTGTTATTTTTAATAAATTTTTCTTTATTCCATCAGTTATTTTCGTAGCTAATTTTTCTTTAAAACCTTCTATTTTCATAAAATCTTCTTTTGTCATATCAATTATTTTTGGTATTGTATCAAATCCACCCTCTATTATTCTTTTTACATTTCCAGGACCTAATCCTTCTACTCCTAAAATTTTAAAGAATGCTGTTATAATTTTCTCATTTACTGTTGCATCCTCTTTTTTATTTTTTAATTCTATATCTACATGAGTTTCATTCCAAATATAATCTTCTGATGGAAATAATGCTTTTTCTGCTGGTTGAATTACTGCTATAATGTGTGGTATTACATCGCCTGATCTTACTAATTTTATTAATGCACCTACACCTATTTTATTATCTTCAATAAATTTTGCATTAAATCCTGTTGCATAATTTATTTCTGCACCACCTAATACTACTGGTTCTATTTGAACTCTTGGTTTTAAATAACCATCTTTACTTGCTGTCCAAATTACATCTAGTACTTTTGCTTCTGCTATTTGATCTGATAAAACCATTTTAAATGCAAAAGCATGTTCTGGATTTCCAGATGTTCTTTTATAAATTTCATCATTTACACAAATTACACCATCAATATCATATCTATAATCATTTCTCCAACTTACTAACAAATCTGATAGGAAATCATTTGTTACTGATTTCTCAGTTAAATTTCTTACAACATCTACATTTTCATTTATAAGTAAATTAAATTGTTCGGATGGTTTTAGTTCTGGTTTAATTACTTCATAAGCAACGAAATCTATATCTTTAAATTTTTCTGGTTCTATTTTTTTTTGATTTATTACTCCACCTACAAAATTTCGAGAGTTGGAAAAGTTTTTTGCATATTTACTGGCAAATATCTCTTTTGAAATTATAAATTCTCCTCTTATTACTATATTTGGAGTTGTTGGTAATTTTAAATATGGTATTAAATGACTTACATCTTGACCTTTTATTCCATCACCTCTTGTATATAATTTTGGTTTATCACCTTCAGTAGAATATAAACCACTTATTCCATCTAATTTACCCGATAAAACATAAGGTCCTTTATATTTTTTCATCCATTTTGGTAAAGCTTCTGTGTCTGGTTTTATCTTATCCATAGACCACATCTCATATGGTAATTCTACTTTATTTTTTACTATATCACATTTAGTATGTCCTTCTTTAACTGCTTCATTCTTTGGATATTGTGATCCTGTATATTCTCTTAAAATATCATATTCATTATCTGTCAATATTGATTTATTATTACAATAATATTCATTATTAGCCTTTCTAATCATTGCACTTAGACTTTCTTCATCTAATGTTTTTAGATATGATAAGCCTTCTTTTTTAAAATTTTCAATATCATTAGATTTAATAACTAATTTTTTTTTTAATGTTTTATTTTTTTGAGAATTTTCTACTACTGAAATATTTTTTTCAGGCATTTTTTTATCTATAACATCTTTATTTTCTTCTTTTTCTGTTATATATTTTACTGAATTTGCATTTATTCTTTTTGATGGTTCAAGATACTCCATTCCAAGAAAATCAAATATTGATTTTTCTGTTGGAAATTCATTTTTTATTTTTGGTCCTTTTTTTCCAGATTCCATTTTATACATTCCATGTTCATTTAAGCTGTAACCCATATCTAATGCCCTCTGACGTTGTACTGTATTAAATAGTTTACTCCCTGTAAAATATAATATTGCAAATGGAAACTCTTTTGGAGAAGTATATAATAAATCTAGTCTTCGAGGTGTTTTATTTGGTAATTCAGCTATTACCATACTTTTTATTTTTCCTCTTGTTAATACTTCTAGTATTAATTTTTCTTTTATAAGAGCATCTAAGAAATTATTAAATGATTCTATATTATCTTCATCATTTGTAATTATAATATCTATATCTCCTGAACTTTCAGCTCCTCGTCTATAAGAACCTACTATATCAAAATGTGAACCTTTTGGTGTAGATTTATTAAATATTGTTGTTAATTTTTTTTGATATTCATCTATTTCTGAACGTGGTATTCTTTTTTCAATGTCATCTAAATATTTTAATCCTATTTTCATATTTTCAGTTAATCCATCTGTATTTTTTTTTAATTCATCTATTGATGTTATTCCTTTACTAATTAAATCCAAAGCTTTTTTTGGACCTATTCCAAATACTTTTGTTAATTGAACTATTGGATTTAATCTTTCTTTTTCCAAAGCTGCTATTTTTCCGGTCTTTAAATATTCTTAAATTTTTTTATTATTGTTATTCCTATTCTAGGCAATTTTTTTATTTGGTCTATTGTTGTTATATCTTCTTTTACTAATGCTATTTGATCTGCTGCATTTGTATATGCTCTTGCTCGAAATAATTCTCCTTGAGCATTTAGTAATTCACCGAATTCATTTAAAATATCTATTAATTCTTCATTTAATCTTTTCATTGGTTTATTTATTATATTTGTCTTTGTATCTATTTCAACAATCTTAAGTTTTTTAGACATTTTTGATTTTTTTAGTGTTTTTTGTTTTAATGGAGAATTTGATTTCAATTTTGTTTTATTTAATGTTTTATTTAAATTCTTTTCTACTATTTTTAATTTTTTTAATTTTTTTTGTGCCTTTTTTTCTGTGCTTTTTCGATTAATACAATATCCATATTTTATTAAAGTTTGAGTTTTAGGATTTATTTCTGTTGCACAAATATCTCCTTTATCTGTTTTATAACATTTATTATGTCTTTCCCATTTATATTTGAAGGGAAATATACATTCTCCCTCTTTTACTTTTGCATTTTTTTCTATTTTTCCCTTATTATTTATATTTATTCCAAACATATATATTATTATTTATTTCTTTTTTTCATCTCTATTGAATAAGTCATTCATAAATTTTTCTGAATAATACAAATCTAAATATTTTTCTTTAGTTTCTTTTATTTTAGCTTTTTTTGGTTGTTTAGTATAAGGAGTAAATAATGTTTCTGGCATTTATAATTATTTTATATTTTAATTATAAATGACTACTTTAATTGAATCTAAAGCCTCTCGACAAATTTATAGTGATGGCAAACTTGTTGATGATATGGGTATTAATGCTACTTTTGATGGTAATATTTTAGATATGCAAGGATATAAAAATGAGAATGAATTTTATACTAAACTTAATCGAGAAGAAGCACTTCAACTTTTAGCTATTCAATCCAGTCCCATTCCTCTAGATAAAAGATTAATAAAAGATTTTAATATTCATTCTAGAACAAATAAATATTCTAAAAAATCTACTAATAAATCTTCTTCTAAAAAATATACTAGATCTAAATCTAATACTTCTAATAAATCTAAAACTTCTAATAAATCTAAAAAAACTAAAACTAAAACTAAAACTAAAACTAAAACCAAAACTACTACACGAAAAAATAATAATGTTATTAGCTTTAATGATGTTATCTATTAAATTTTATTGCTTCCCATATAGCCAATTCTTCATTATTTAAATTTGTATTTTTTCTTTTTGCTTTAAATTCTTTTGATACATTTTTTTCTAATTTTCTTAGATAACGGGGTGAAGCATAGAGTAAATCATATGTTATTTCATCACGATATATACATTCTATGTAATTTTTTTTATCTATTCGAATTTTTTTTATAAATTCTAATAAATTATTAAAATTTTCATTATCAAAAATTACTACTTGAATGCTGTCATTTTTTTCTGTACGACGTTTTTTTCCTTCTATTTCATGCATAAAATATTGCATTTCACATTCATACTCTTCAGCTAATTTATGTCTTTCTTTATTTCTAATGACTATATCGCTCTGCTTATTCATGTCTATAGCTAACTCTATCGCAAACCCCATTATACATATCCTAAATATATTTTTTTAAAAATACTTTTTATTTTACACTACATATCTAGGTAAGAAAAATATATCGATTATTATCTACATTAGTATAAAATTGATATTTTTTATATAAATTTCTTATGTCTTGGAAAATTTATATAAAACTATTTTAGTTTGACACTCTTCAAGCATTTTAATATATTCATCCCATTTACCTCCAGCTAATCCACAACCAATACCATATGGCATTGCTACAGTTTCATAATTATTTTCATCTAATATATGTAAACAATCACGAAACCATTTTTTTCTATTTTCATAGGTATCATTGTAAATATTTAAATATAATTTTTTATAAGTGTTTGGTTTTCTAGGACCAATTTGTGACATAAAACATATAACTTTATGAAATTTATTAGGATCTATAGGATCTTCTAATTCTATAATGGTTCCTGGTTCATCTAACTCTTGTACATTTTGTTTATTTTCCGATCTAGTTTTATATATATCTGCCCATATATATTTATTACTAATAGATTTTGATAAACCATATGATGTTTTCGTAACACAATTACATTGATGACAAATATAAGATTCTTTAGCGTTCAATATATCACCATTAATAATATCTATAATTACCATTATAATTTATAATTTATAAATAATTTGTATTATACAAATTCAATTTTTTCTATATTATTTATTAAATTGATATTATTTAATATATTATCTCTCTATACTATCTATTATGAATTATCTAGCAATTAAAAACCAACATCCACGTGATTTACATATTACATTTGAAGAAGGTCCACATATATATACTATTGATGGAGATAGTAATTACATGTCTGTTACTACATGGAACCATAGTCATTTTGAACATTTTAATCCTGATATAATTATTAATAACATGATGAAAAGCAATAAGTGGAAGCAAAATAAATATTATGGGATGACAGTTCAACAAATTAAAGATTTATGGGATAAAAATCGCAATACTGCTGCTAGTGCCGGAACAAAACTTCATTATGATATTGAGTGTTTTTATAACAATAATCCTCAAGACAATAATTCAATTGAATATCAATATTTTATTCAATTTGCTGAAAATAATTCTCATCTTGTTCCTTATCGTACTGAATGGATGATCTGGAATAAAGAATTAAAATTTGCTGGTTCTATTGATATGGTTTTCGAAAATTCCGATGGAACACTACAAATATATGATTGGAAAAGATGCAAAGAAATTAAAAAAAATCCATCTTGGAATAAATATGCTATTACTGAATGTATTAATCATATTCCTGATACTAATTTTTGGCACTATTCTCTCCAACTTAATACTTACAAAGCTATGCTTGAATTAGAATATAAAAAATTGTTTCTGACATGTATTTAGTTTGCTTACATCCTGAAAATAGTTCATATCAAGTTTTTAAAGTTCCTGATTTATCAAGTGATATTTATAAATTATTTAATTATAGAAAATTTAATATGTAATGACTTAAAACCATTTTTATAATATTTAATATTATGTCCCTATTTACCCTACATCCATTTTTTTCACAGTTATCTACTTTTTCTGGTGTTGTTGTTATTGGAGGATTTATAGGTTTTATTACTATTGCAACTTTTATATATCCTTCAATGATTAAAGAACATAAGGATGATCAGAAAAAACTTACTGAAAAAAATCAAATACAAAGAGAGTATGAAAATAAATATTATCAAGAGTTTGAAGATTTAAACGAAGTTGATCTTACAAATCTTGATTTTGAAACATTTAAAGATAAATATTGTATTGAGGATACTCCTTTTGGTATTGTCCATCTTACTTGGAATACAGATACTGAAACCTTTTTTTACTATAGTGATAATAAAAATATTCCATATAGAGTACTAGATACTGTTGCTAGAAAATTTAGTATTGATAATAATTGTAAACAAATTTGTGTTAATTATAAAGCAGAATTTTATAAAGCTAAAGAAAAACTTATTCAAACTAAACAAAATATGGAAAAAGAAAAAAAAAATGAAACTAAAGATAATTCTGTTTTTGCTAATTTTAAATCCTATAATACTGTTTCTAATCATAATCATAATAATAATACTACTAAGATTGTACCTGCCAAAGCTAATCGTTTTACTTATAAAGGAAAACTTGATCAACTTTTATATACTGCACCTGAACTTCGTAATCATGAAAAAACTAAACTTACATTTCATGAATTCAAAAATTTATCTAATAAAATTAAATCCTCATAAATATATAGTAATGTCTAATTTTAATCCTGAATTAATTAAAGCTCAACTTCAACAATTAAAACCTGAAAGTAGAAAGAAAATTAAAAGTCAAATTGCATTTATTAATGATTTAATGATAAATTGGACATCAATTTTAGAAGGATTAATAAAAGGATTAGGTGAATGCGTAAAATATCCTGGTAATAATGATAGTCAAAGAATTTGTTTTTCTCCTAATTTTAAATACGATCCTAATTTTTATCAGTCACAATATCAAGTTATTCTTGACAAAGAACAGAAACTTAAGAATAATAATGATTTAGACAAACAAAAAGGTGGTACTAAAGCTGGAATTATTGATGACCTTGCTTATAAACTTTTTGAAATTCAAGTTAAAATTTATAACATTATTAAAGTTATTATTGAGAGAATAGTAGATATATATTTTCAACTTTTACCTTCTATTATGTTTGGAATTGAAAATTCTGATGCTACATGGGATGAAGCCATGCCTAATATTGCATTACTATTAGAAAAAGCACGTCTCCAACTAGCAAATATTGCAGCTAATCCAGAAATCCAAAAATCTATTCAAGAACTTGCTCAAGAATGGGCTATTCTTTCCGTTCAAGTTATGGCTGATGTTAGACCTTCTTTAGATTTAATAATTGATAACTTATGGATGAATGCTGTCGAATTAATACAAAAATCCATACAGGGTAGTGTTAAAGTTGCTACTTCAGCAGGTAAAGCTATTGTTGGTTCTATTCCTATTGTTGGTGATATAGCTCTTTTTATCTGGCTAGTAGTTGATGCTATTTCACAAGGTATTAGAGTTGCTACTCCACCTGCTGTCGCTGCTGCTGGAGTAACTACTACTGCTCTTTCAACTGCTAATAATCTTAAAAATATAGTCCAACAAAATAAACAAAAATTTACTGATAATTTACTTAATATTCAAAATCTTTCTAGAACATCTCTCGGTCAAGATGCTATACCTGCTACTAGCAATAATACTACATCTTCTAATAAACCTGGTCGTGACCCTGAAATTAATAAACAATACAAACAAAAAATTCAATTTATACAAGATACTGCTGATAATGCTATTAAAACTATTCAAGATGTAACTAAACAAATTTTACAACAAGTTAAAGAACAAAAAAATGTATTAAAAAATAAAATTGTTAGTACAAATCAACCTCTTCCGGTTACTATTGTAGAACAAGAACAGCAAGGTCAACAAGGTGGCAAAGCTTTAAATACTCAAAAATTATATACTAAAATTAATAAAGTTCATCAACGTTTAAATAAAACTATTAATAATTTTAGCAATATCAAAAGAAAAACACGCCGTCGTAAATATTAATTATTGTTTTTCCATTTAATAAATCCTATACTACTTTTTATATCAAATGATGTCTCCAAGTGTTCTTCTGCTATTTTAAGTACTAATAATTCTTGAATTGACAACGTTTTTATATATTTTATTATTTCATCATCTGATTTTTCTAATATTTTTAATTTTTTATATTTAGAATTTGCAGGTGCTTCAACTATTTTTAACTTTTTAGGCATTTAATTATAATTTTATTATATTAGCTTATAATTAAATCAATTTAATAAGTAATAAAAGATAATATTTTATTATTTGTTCTTATCTCTGATTTATTCATCATATCTGTTAATTGTACATCTATTTTATAACCATTTGATACTAAATATGAAAATAAGTATGGATAATCACTACCACATAATAATTTTGAGTTATCATCTGGATTATATATACCGTATACACATCTACTATTAGCACTACATGGACTATCCTCTTTAAATGGTGATAATTTTGGTAAATTTATTCGTTTTATACTATTTTTTAGAGGACCATTTGCTATTCTATCTATTATTATTATATTATAATAAGACCCTTTATTACTATCATAATATGGTTGCAACATTAGTGTGTACATTTCTGACATTATATATTATTAAATACTAAAAATTGATTCTATTTAATACATTATTATTATCTTACTATCATGACATCTATTCATAATAATCAACAAACTAATATTATTAATACTTTTAGATTTAAATTAGATAATAATATTATTAACTTACTTACTGGATTTGCTAAACTTCATCAATATGATGATAGAAAAACATATCAAGAAGCTTGGTCTATTTGGTATCAAGATAATATTTCTATATTTTTAGAAGAAATTAATAGATTAAAACATTTAAACTATAAAGGTGACTTTGAAAGTAAATTTTATAAAGCTGCTAGATATTATTTTAGAAATAAAGATTTGGATAATAAAGTTGAACCTAAAAAACGACGTAATTACATTACTATGGAAAGTGAACTCTTAAATGCTATGGATTTACATATTTTAAGAAATAAAATTTATAATAATTTTACACCTGCTTCTGGATACGAAGACTTTTGTGTTTCTCATGTTGAAATTCTTAAAACTGAAATTAATAGACTTGTTCAACTTAATAATAATAATAATAATCAAGTTACTGCAAAAGATATTGTTGATAAAATTAAAAAAACTTATAAAAATCGATATTTTATTTTAACACGATAAATTATTTATAGTTTATAGTTTATTATTTTCATATTTTTATTTTTATCTAATATATGAGCAATTTATTAAGTCAAGGTGGATTTGGTTGTGTTTATTATCCTGGAATTACTTGTAATGGTAAAATTAATACAAATCAATCTGTTATTACAAAATTACAAAATAATGATTTTAATGCTTCTAATGAAATTAATATTGGTAAAATTTTAATGAATAATGATAAATATTATATTTATTGTTCACCTGTTATCAATAGTTGTCCTATTAATATAAGAAATATCACCAATAGTGTAAATTTATCTGAATGCGATATTATTTCTGATAATGATAATTTTAATTATATTATAATGGATATCACATTTGTTCCTAATCAATTATTTTATGATTATTTTTTATCTAATACTAATAAACAATTTATATTTTCATCAATTAATAGTTCATATATATATTTATTAAACACTCTTGAATTTTTAAATTCTCAAAATATTGTTCACTTTGATCTTAAAGGTGATAATATTTTATATAATCTAATTACTAATAATCCTATAATTATTGATTTTGGTATATCTATTCCTATCAGCAATATTAATAAAAACAATTTTAATAAATATTTTTATAGTTATGTTCCTGAATATTACACCTGGTGTTTAGATATTCATGTTATTAATTATTTAATATATGAAACTAATCTATCTCTTACTGATACTGATATTAAAAATATTTCAAGACAATTTACCGATAATAATAAAGCATTATCTTTATTTTCATCTAAATTTAGAAAATTATATTATAATGATTGCTATAATGAACTAAAACAATATATTAATGTTTCTTCTGATATTGTAATTCAAAAATTGCTTTCTTTTCATAAAACATGGGATAATTATTCATTGAGTGTTATATATTTGAAGTTAATTCAATATATTTATGATAAAGGATTTTCTGATAATTCTGTTCTTATTTTGTTTTCACAAATATTACTTTTTAATATCTCTCCTAATCCTAATAAGCGTTTAACTTTAGAAAATTCTAGAGTAAAATTTAATTCAATATTTCAAAATACTACTACTAACTTACAATTATATTATTCTTTAATTACTAATATTAATTTTGATAAAGAAAAAACTATTTATACTATGAAAAAAGAACTTGAAGTACTTAATAATATTAAAAGTATATCTATATCTCAATAATCATATCTTTCTTCTTGAATTTTTTCTTTTACTCTTAACGTAACTCGTACTGGTACTGGTGTACCACCATCTGGACCTTTATATCTACAACTATATTTACATGTACAATCTGTACATAATCTTTCATCTTTAAATACTTCTGGTTTTGTTACTAATAACATTGGAATATTACATGGTGGTTTTGGTCCTTCTCTTGCTATATATGTTGAATATATAGATAATCCATGAATTATTGATTGTGTTATTGATAACCGCATTCTATTTTGTATTATTTTTTATTAATATAAAATAGATCAATTTTTTTACTAATTAATTTTTTTTTCTTCTGCTATTATTTTTTCTACTATTTTTTTTTCTGGTATTTCTTCTTTTTTTATATCCTCCATTTTGCTTATTTTCATGTCCTGGCTTGTTAAGACTGGTGTCTGCAACATTTTCATCACCATTTTTTTTATTTTCTTCATCTACTCCTGTTTTTGACATTTCAGGTTCATTTTCTCCTATTTGATCATCTGCTGTTTTTACTTCCGAGAGATCTCCTGCATCTGCTTCTCCTGCATCTGCTTCTCCTGCATCTGCTTCTACTGGAGCATTTCCTTCAGGTACTGATGTTGGATCATTATTTGTTCCACCTCTCTGTTTTTTAGTATTTCTTTTTCTTCTTTTACCACCTCCTTTTGCATACATTGGAAATGGATGCACAGCTTTTTCATCTACTTCATCATAAAATTCTCCTGTTGCTCCTACTGGTGGTCTTTCACCATCGATCGAAGCCCCTATATGTGCCATTTTATTATATCCAACTATTCCTACGCCCCCTTTTTGTTTTCTAGTTTTTATAATTTTAGCACATCTAGATTTTCTAATACAACCTTTTCTACAACGTTTTGTTTTTTTATTACCTTTCTTGCCTCTCTTTTTTGTTTTTACTCCTATTGATGATTTACCCTGAACATGTTTAGGATGACTTCCATCTTTAATTTTTTTCCAGTCAGATTTTGCTTCTGGCATTACATCCATTACACCTGCTGCTTTTCCTTGGTTTTTTGCTTGTTTAATTTTTTCATTAATTAATTCAATCCAACTAATTGGCGTTTTATTCATTATAAAATATAAATAGAAAAAAAACATTTTTTAAATCATAAAATTGATACTATTTAAAAATTTCTACTAAATAATAATATACGAAAATATGGTTAAGAACGCAGGAGGAAATAAATCTAAACGTCAAGGAAGAAAATTTGTTAATGCACCTGTTCAAAAATCTATACGTTATGCTACTGAAGATGGTGAACTTTACGCAGCAGTTGTTAAACTAATGGGTGGTAGTCATTGTGAAGTAATGTGTATTGATGGTAAAACTAGAATATGTGTTATAAGAAATAAATTTAAAGGACGTAGTAAAAGAGATAATTTACTTACTAGAGGTGTATGGATTTTAGTTGGTATTAGGGACTGGGAAGTTCGCTCTTGTGATAAACATGAAAAATGTGATTTATTAGAAGTTTATTCTTCTAGTGATAGAGATATACTTAAACAGGATACTAGTTATAATTTTACAGCTATTCTAGGTATTGGTAATGATCAACATTATGATAATGATGATTCTTTTGAATTTGTTGATGATACTACATCTACTTATAAAGCTGCTATTGAAAATCAACTAAAAGATAATCTTTCTTCTTCATTTATTCAAGAAGAAGAAGAAGAAGAAATTGATATTAATGATATTTAATTTAATTAAAACTATTATATAAAGCTATTTGAAGTTGTCTTTGATCTTCATTATTATTAATATTTCTAAGTATTCTGTTTCTTGCTGTTGGATTAAATACTTGTGAAAAATTTAAATTTATATTTCTATTATTTATTATTCTTTGATTACTTATTGTTCTATTATTTATATTATATAAATTTGAAAAATTTGTATTTACTAAATTTTGTCTTTGCTGTTGAGTTATTTCTACCTGAGGTACAGGTGAAGCAGGTACAGAAGAAGCAGGTACAGAAGAAGCAGGTACAGAAGAAGCAGGTACAGAAGAAGCAGGTACAGAAGAAGCAGGTACAGAAGAAGCAGGTACAGAAGAAGCAGGTACAG
>Ga0070754_10000898_pt1 | contig 25390 bp, 32 predicted proteins | sample VirMetDEL_Sep_01_FD_75181 | JGI IMG/M metagenome (GOLD analysis project Ga0070754, IMG submission 75181) | Aqueous microbial communities from the Delaware River and Bay under freshwater to marine salinity gradient to study organic matter... | ecosystem: Environmental > Aquatic > Marine >...
ATCACGGAGGCGGCCGCCGACGGGATCCGCAGCCCATCGGGAGGCGGTGTCACCATTGCCACAGCTAGGAACCAGGGATCTGTTTCCATGCTGTCAGCTGTTGACACCACCTCCCGATGGGCTGCGGATCCCGTCGGCGGCCGCCTCCGTGATAGTCCCACCCCTCTGCCTTACCCCCTTTGGGGGTTTGGCGTTGTCTTAAGCTCGGACAATCCCCCTTGCGGGGGACGTCTTCGGGGTGGTCCTAGCGATACTCTACAGTACCGCCTTTCTTGGCTACGAGCTGGGCACAGTACAGCTCGATGTCATCGGTGTAAGCCCAAAACTCATAGGCTTCGGACGATGAAACTTGATGGTAGATCCAATAACGCATGTTGTTCTCCAAAGGGGGGAGCCTTGCGGCCCCCCGTGTTAGTGTTAGTCGTTCCAAACAGCTTTCAGGCTTTCCATGTCACCGTCACGCTCAAGCCAAAACTGAAGGTTACAGTATTCAAAGCCAACCAAATCAGCTTCTTTAAGCGTCTGTAAAAGGCAAGGGCTAACAAGCCAAACGCGTTTGAAATGTATACGACGGTAGTTGTCAAGAAGCACCCGCAAATCGTTATCTGGGTCATCCCATAAAACACCGCCACAGTACAGCATTGTGTAAAAGTTGGTTATATCTTCAAACATATGATCTCTAATGTCCATTGTAGGACCTCCGTGAGAGCCGCTGAGCTTGATTGCTCAACTGTATATATTATAGCGTGTCCAAATGCATAACACAAGTTTCAGACGGACAACAAATGACCGACTTGAAAAATAGTCGAGGACCCCACCACATCAGGAGCTGGCAGAGCTGACTGTTCATCGGGTACAGCTGCCAGCTCAGCTAGCTCCTGATGTGGTGGGGGACTATCATAAGGTGTTCGCATCGGTAGATGCTCACCTGGTTGTCAATCACTCCGCCTTGCAGGCTCCGTGATAGTGCCAACATAAATATGTTGTGCATCGTCAAGAGTTCTGCTATAAGGTAGCCATGTACTACGACCATATTCCAGTACCAAGGTATTGTAACCCCGACAATCAGCATGCAGTGACGATGTATCGTTGGCTGTATTCTAACTGTCCGCCATATGAAAGGTTTAGCATGGCACAGGTCAGCAGACTTTCTGGGATGAGCTATAGCCTAGTACAAAACGCCTTTAAGAATGGAGCTTGCTTGGAGTTTTGGGCAGAGGTATTGAACTCATTGCGCAAGGCTGGTTGGCCGGAAGCGGTTGTTGCCATGAAGGACGACATCTTGTACATATGGGAAGCAGAGCTTATGCCGGAGGTGGAGATTGCGGTATCCAATATACGAGTACTTAGACAGCGTAGTATTCGGTCTGCCCGTAGCGGTGATTGATTTTGAGACAACAGGAATAGATGCATTAGGTTGTAGAGCGGTATCGATGGCGATAGTGCATTGCAATTTAGGCAGGGGCAATGCGGAGATCGTATACAATCAGCGATTCAATCCTGGTGAGCCCATCCCTGAGGGGGCTTCCAAGGTTCATGGCATCTACGACAAGGATGTGGAAGATTGTCCTACATTTGAGGAGTGCTATTCCCAAGAGGGAGGGATACGGGACTTGTTGCATGGTAGAGTCTTGGTAGCGTACAACTTGGCATATGACTGGCAGGTATTGAACAACGAGCTACGTCGCAGTCACCACTTATGGGAAGAGCGTTACCATTGGTTTGGGATATGTGGCTTGGTGTTAGCTCGGTATGTAGATGATGCTGAGAGGCGCAAGGGGTACCACAAGCTAGAGGCTGTCTGCACCAGGCGAGAGATCTTATTAGAGAATGCACACGATGCCTCATCGGACGCCTATGCAACAGCGTTGGTGATTGGTCGGTTATTGCGTGAGGCGGCAGTAAAGCGTGGAGAGCGGTTCTGGACCTTAAGAGATTTATGGGGATTCCAGCGGATGTGTGCTATAGATTTTGAGAGTGGCTTACGGGCTTACTTTAGGAAGCAAGGCAAGGACACGGGGTCATGGATATGGACAGATTATTAGGAGACAGAATGTTGGTATTATTGGGCGTATTAGGTGGTATTGCGGTAACGACCTCGACATGGGTGATAGTGGAGCGTCGGAAGCCTGAGCCTGAGGGTGTGAATGTAGAGGAGGTCATCAAGGCGACGATAGCTTTGCATGAGCCCAGTGCGAACTTAACGGACACGGACTTATTAGCGGTACCCTGTTCATCGGAGTACATTTGAGAGCATGGTGATTTGTTATGTCGTGAGATGTTCTGCCGGATGACGACTAGGGGAATAGACAGCAAGACGAGTGGTGGAGAGTGTGAGCGCATCAGCAATGTCTCGGACAAGCTGTTGATTTTGGAGGAATGTAGCAAGTTAGGAGAGGGCTACGAGTCGTGTGTGGACTTATTTGACCGGAGGTTGTAGTGTCTTGGTGGGATCGATTATTGGAGTGGCTAGGGATACGTAAGCCATCCCGAGAAGATTGGGGAGAGCGCTATGACGGTCAGACCTGAGGACAGCTACAACTACCGATTATTTTGGCGGGTGAGTTGGAGCAAGGTAGCAGAGGCGTTGGGATATAGGACGGCTCATACGGCGATGCGTGCAGCAGCACGGTATGCGAAAAAGCAAGAACTGCCTTGGCCGTTGGAGGCGATCACGGAGGGCGGTCGCATCTATCGGGCAAGGCAGCATGGAATAAGTTGGTTATGTCTGATGAAGGAGACGGGAAAGAGTGCGAATCAGCTACAGCGAGTAGCTTACAAGCATGCTATTCGTCGTGATCTTCCTTGGCCACCACCACGCCACAGCAAGGGCAAAGGCCGACATCAGAAGTCGTAAGTGCAGTGATGGTTTGGACGAGGTCTTTTTTCATTTGAGGAATGGCATTCCATGGTTCGGGTTCAGTACCGGCAAGGAAGGCAGCGATCCGGGTAATAAACTCGGGGCTAGGTTTAGCAGTACCGTTGAGCCATTTAACGACGGTTTGTCGATGAGCGGCGATTTGTTGGGCGAAGATAACCTGATTGGTTTTACGTCGATGTATTTGCATCATAAGCCAAGAGTTGAAGTTCATTTGTGTACTCCGAAACGTGTATTGGTATTGGTGGTAAAGAGGTGGTTGAGTTTTTCCCGTGCGTCTTTGGGGAGTTCACGGTAGATTTTTTCGGCTTGAGTCCGAGTGATGTTAATGAAGTCGAGGAAGTGATAGATGTCCCATCCTGCTTCGAGAGCTACATTAAGGAAGTCGATGGTAGCGCCATTGGCGAGTGACTTAGATTCTTTAGCGACATAACCGACGGTGGTATTGCCTTGTTGCACGGGAGATTCTTTGGTGATGCTTTTGACATCTTTCTCGAGTCCTTTAGCGACGGCAAGAGCGGCGACGTATTTATGCACGACATGTTTTGCTTGGTTGGCATGCCCGGTAACATATTTACAAGAGTGAGCGTAAGGGCATTGGAAGCAGTTAGGCCCTGGTTGCGCACGGAGTTTATCGGGATTAGAGAGAGCGATAGCGCTCATCTTGATAAAGTCGGCCCATTCATTGAGCTGTTGAGAGTTGCCTTGGACCCATATTTCTCTTGAGAGGACTTGTCCTGTACGAATGGAGGTAACTTCGGTGATAATCTTCTCGGGATTGAACTTCATCCAAGCGACCATAGCTTGTGCTTTACGCTGTAGGTTATCGAGCTGACCGGTGATATACCAAGACGATTTGTAGTCACGGACGATCACGGTACGGACGCCGTTGTCATCGACGAAGTAGTGGACCATATCGATAATGGTTTGGAATATGGCATCGGTGCTATTGTATTCGACTTGTTTCCAGTCTTTATTTAGGGCGAAAGGCATCTCATAGAAGGCATCATGTGGCAGCGGGTTACGGTGAGCCCAAGCTGTAGTGATTTGTTTTGCTTCATGGATGTTGAGGAGGGGAATGGGAGGTTCAGGGACGCCGTCATATTCTCTAGATTTGGTGATGAGTTCTTGGCAGGTATCGGAGATAGTCTGATTGATTTCATCTGGGAGAAGCTGTCTTTCCAACTGGTTTGCTTTTTTACCCAGAACTTCGAGAATGTAGTGAGCAGCGACACCGGTTTGGAAGACCTCCCGATCGTATGGCGTACGATCGTGGAGGAGTTTGATGGCATACTGGCAGTATTGTTCGGCCATTTTAATGTTTGATGGGTGAATAGGGATCATTTGAGCTCCAGTTTAAGCCAGTGAGGTTTTTGGTCAATGACTTTGGGGTTGACGAAGTACTGTTCGTCATCGACTTTGATGATAAGGTTTTTGCGTTCCATTTGGTCGAGGACGAGTTGGTAGTGGATGTAGTTACCGGATGGTGTTTTGCCGAGGTTATCACGGACCATATTGTAGTTGAAGAGCTTATGGTTCCAGAAGAGCATGAGGATTTGTTTCATGCGTTTCCCGATGTGATCGAACTGAGGCTGAGGAGTATCGAATTCTAGGTCATTAGAGATGTCATCGACGAAGTTATTGATGTTATTGGACAGTTCATCGAGCTGAGCGTAGTTGATGTTGGTGGGGATTTCGGGTTCTGGCTCAGGGCTAGGCTCAGGGCTAGGCTCAGAAGGGATGTACATACAGGACTGGGTAACGGTTTTACAGAAGATGAGCATATCTCTGTATGAGTTGAAGGTAAGGTTAATAGAGGCCATTATTTTTTCTCATTAGTTGGTGGTTGAATCATGGTGTGTTTGGAGGCGTATTCAATGAATCGCTGTTCATATTTAGATGCTTGTGTAAAGACATTGTTTGTGGCGTTGACGAGTCTCTCTTCGATGGGCACTTTTTTAGGGCAGTGTTCATCGAACTTAGAGATGAAGTGAGCGCCGACCCAAGTGCCGCCGCCATTGTTCATGTGGCGGCACTCTTCTTGCATGGCGTATATGGTCAGGATGAGCTTTTTGATTGTATCGTCGGTCATTAGTCAATCTCGTCAGTGCTGGTGATTCCGACGCCGGTGTACAAGCGGAGCGCTCTAGAGATCGCACGTGTTTCGGCCATACGGATAAGGTGAGGCATGATGTTTTTGGAGACGTTTTTGGTGGTAGCGTCGCCGTGCCCGATGAAAGTTCCCCGTTCTCCGCCAGCTGTGGCTTTGAATATAAAGACGAACTTTTCGTAGTCAGCGTAGATCATTTCGGATTGGACTTCGTTGAGTCCTTTGATGTGTGCCAGCCATACGAGACCTGGATGTGTGACATATTCACGGCCTTGCAGGTTCTTGATATGTCCGTGTTTACGGAGGAGTTGGTAGCTTTCTTGAGCGATTTCGTTTTTAGATTTTTCGTTAGGCATTGTTTAGAAGCTCCTGTGATTTAGAGAGGATGGTTTTTGCTTTCATGAGATCGGCTTCGAGGGTGTGAATCCGTTTACCGATGTCATAAGGGTGTGGGGGTTTCCCGTAGGATTTAAGTTCGTTTGTCATTTGGTTGTAAGCGTTGAGAGTGGCATCGTGGATGCGTTGAATTTTAGCAGAGTCGAAGGCTTCACGACGGGTGGCATCGATTTCACGGGTGACGGAGCGCTGAAACCGGATTGCTTCTGGGAATGTACAATCGAGATATGTTGCTAGGTCACGGAGTGAGTATCGCACGGCAGTTTCGAAAGCGATTGGATCGACGAGAGGTAGGTCTTTGTTGATGCGATGGACGGTATCGAAGATAGCGTCTCCCCGTTCGTATTTCTCTTCGGGGCAGAAATAGTAGTAGTTAGAGATAATAGAGTGCATTATTTGTCTCCTGGTATGAAGATGTTGTTTGGGTTAGGTGATACGAGATTGTATCGTCGAGCGTGCTCGATAAGAGTGTTGTAGGGGTTGAAGTGAGCTGGGATGTAAACAAGCCACTGTCCTTTGGGCTGGTCTTCGTCACGAAAAGTAGCGAGTGGTCGTATAGATGGATCGTGTCGTTGCGTGACCCAAGAGATGCCGCAGTCGAAACGTGATTTATCTTCGCCGATAGGCTTGGATGGATTTGGTTGTCGGGTCCAAGAGTGAGATCCAAGCTCCCACACAATGAGTTGACCAGGGTTGTTCTTTTTTTGTAGAACGACTTGTCGTCCTTCGCATTGGAATAAAAGTTTGCGTGTTTGTCTAGTTAGCATTTGTTCTCCGATTAGATTGCAGTCACAATGACTGTCTAATGTATATACTCTTAAACAAATGTTCTGTCAATAAAAAATATTTGATTTTTATGTTATTCAGTTGTATGACATATCTATGTTATTGAAAGAAGCCCTAGCTCAATTCAAAGATGCTCGTGAAGCTGCGGAGGTAGCTTGCATGGGGATGTACATGGCTCTGCGCTGGTATGAGCGTGGACAGAAGCGATTGATTCCGCCGCTGCATGTCTTGTACTTATGGGGAGAGCATTTAGACATAAGCGACACAGATTTGGGTGAGCTCATCCGTGATGCGGAGTCAGAGCGATTAAGCATGTCGAAGAAGCTTAGGGATAAGCGGAGCCGTGAGAAGGTGGTAGCTGTCGAAGTAGAGCGTAATCGGTTATTGTTGGTTCGGGATGTAGAGCATAGCAGGCAAGAGGATGAATTGCGCACACAAGCAGAGCAAGCTGAGCTTTCGGACATGGATCGAGCTACAGAAGAGTATTTAGACAAGCAGCGTCGAATGCAAGAGTTATATGAGAAACAATCTAAGATTTTAAAGGAGTTAGATAAATGAGTATCATTGAGAATTTTCGCAAGTCCCGTCAGGGATATGTGAATGCACAAGCGCCGACTGAGGGTGTAAGCAAGACAGAGAACCAAAAGATTTTGGATCTATCTTATTTGCGGGACATGCTTGGCAAGGTGTTGGACAATCTGAAGACAGAAGAGACTGGATGTGAGAAGTATCGGAAGTACTCTTATGTGTGGACTGTAGACATTGGGAATGTGTTGGGGTATGTCGACACACCTCAGTGGGTTTTCATGATTGAGAGTATGATTGAGTGGTTGGTGGACAGTTACACAGCGGTTCAGCCAAACGGTAAGTGGGAGCTTCTTGCTTATGAGAGTCGCATGGAGACGAATGAGCTACGTCGTCGTCGAGCGGTTGGACAGAATCAAGATGGGACACCACAGATACATGAGACAGTAGAGCCACGCCAGGTACTGGTGATTGGATTGCAGTTGGTAGATATACGCAATGAGAAGGATTTGATCTACGAGATGGGTCGTCCACGGGTACGTCAAGAGAGTGGATTCGATCCAGAGGTCATCAAAGAGATGATGCAGCATGGACCGATGCCACGATCGAATGAGGCAGATCCACAGATAGCAGTAAAGATGCAAGAGCAAGAGGCATTGCTGACCAAGCAGAGTGCGGAGCTTGAGCATTTACGCAACCAGATGCGTCAGAACTCAGAGATCATGGCGGGCTTGTTGGCCGAGCTTCAGGGTCGAGGTTCAAGTGAAAGTGAAGAGCCCAAGACAAAGCGTCGTAAGAAATGACACCAGAGCAACTACTTAGGTATGCGAAGTATCGTCGTCGATTGATGCAGCAGAACAGTCAACGTCCTGCTGCCAATCGGATGACGGATCAGCAGATCCAACAAAAGGCACGCAAAGCGGCAAAGACTGGTGTATTAAATGAGCACGGTATACCGTCTGTGAAGAGGGAGGACATCTGATGTTTAAGCCGACACCAGAGCAAAAGGAAACACGTCAGGTAGCTCGGTCATTGTACGACCAGGGTTATCGGCTAGTAGGGGAGTGGTGTCGCCGAATACCTCATTTAACGACCAAGGTGTGGTCTACTTGGGAAACGCAAGAGGGCTTCAAGGATTGGTGGGAGGAGCTGTTCCCTGAGCATGCAGGTACGACCGTCTATGATTTGAAGGCTTTAGAGTTTGAGGCGAACCGAGCCATCATGATGGGCTTGGTAGATGGAGATTTGGGCGCAGCGAAGCTTGCGATACAGATGGTACAGAATGCCAACATGGCTCAGATGCATGACAGCGCATTGGATGAGTGGTTCTCAGATGGTGGTGAGGAAGATAACGGATGGATGCCCGAGCCTTAGAAGCGGTCATATCAGATCGACGGAGGTTCATCAGTCGATTAAAGTTTGAGGATGCCACAGCGAATGTGACATCCTTTAGGCATCCTTTCTCTGAGCAGCGGTCTTTGATCGAGGCGTTGATGGATCGAGAGACGAGATCGGTGGTGGTGTTGAAGCCACGGCAGATTGGGATCACGACAGCGAACTGTGCGGACACCTTTTGGGAAACGTATACAGCGACCAAGCCATTGCGGACGATTGTAGCGGCGGACCATAACAAGACGACGAAGAGTATCTTCAAGAAGTTTCAGACCTACTACAACTTCTTGCCATCGGAGCTCAAGGCTGCGAACCCATTCAAGATCAATCAGAACGACAAGACGCTTATCTCAGAGCGCACAGGGGCGTTGATTGACCACATGACGGCACGTGGAGACACACATGGTCGTGGTTGGACATATCAGCGAATGATTGCAGAGGAGTTGGCGTTTTGGACTCATCCCGAAGATGTATGGGCTGGATTGAGATCGACGCTGCACGAGGGGCCGGACACCAAGATAATCATCGTATCGACGCCGAATGGGCCAGGTAACTTTTACCACCAGCGTGTTTTGAGTGCGATGGAAGCTGAGCGCAATGGTGATCCGAGCACGAAGTTTATCTTTTCCCGATGGAGTGACCACAGCTCGTACAGGATGGACCCACCAAGTGGTTGGGAGCCCAACGAAGAGGAGTGGCAGCTCAAGCAGTTCTACAATTTAGATATGGCTCAGTTGTACTGGCGCCATGAGATGATTCATGGCGTAGAGGGGATGGGAGAGAGGAGATTCCGGCGGGAGTTTCCGTTGACGGTAGAGGACGGTTTTATTGTTTTGGAGGGCTGTTGGTTTGACAGTGATTACTTGAACGACAGACTGCATGAGCTACCGTCGCCACAGACATCGGAGTTGCGGGTCTATATCGAACCCGACTTATCGGTGGATTATGTGATTGGATGTGACCCTTCTTGGTGCACAGGCGGGGACTATGCTGTGGCATGTGTATTGGATGAATATGGAAACCAATGTGCGGTGCTCAGCATGAATCAAGGTGGGGAAGACAGATTTGCTGAGGAGCTAACAAATCTGTCAAGGTATTATAACAGAGCAAGAGTTTTATGTGAGGCAAATACAGGTGGAGCAGGTCGAATTGTTATCAAAGCTCTTCTACGGGAGGGCACACCAATATGGCGTGACCAAAGTGGAAAGGATTGGACGACCAGTCGGGGTAACAAAGAGATTGCATATGGTCATGCCCGTCAGTTATTGAATGGCGATGCGTTTTTAATGAACGATCATGTAACGATTCAAGAGTTGATGCATGTGCGAGAAATGCACGGCAAGATAGAGGGACAAGATGGATACCATGATGACCACTCCGATGCATTTGTGTTGGCCGTATGGGCTTTGCGGACCTGCCCAGGTTGGCAAGGAAAGCCCAAGTACAGTAGAAGAGAATTCCAAGGGGCAAGAAACCCAGCGGACAGAATCAGGAGAGCGATCGGATGAAAAGAGATCAGATTAAAGATTACGATTTTAGTGAAGACATTCTCAGTCCGCTGCGTGTGATGGAGCATTTAAGTGCTCACGATCAGCGAATGGAGAGTGATCAGCCGTACATGGCTTTGGCCAAGGCGGCTTACACAACAAAGTTTTGGCGATACATTGAGGGACAAGAGGACCTGAATGTAGCGTATGAGATGACAAGGATTGACCAGATTGAGGTCAATAAGATCAAGCCAGCTCTGACAGGCTACCTCAGCAACTTGTATCCAAGACGGATCAAGGTTGTGGTATCCAAGAGTCCGTACACCACTGGTGATGTGGACAAGGCAGAGATGCTTGTGAACGATTGGATTAACCAGCCTTTGATGCGGGAAAGGATAATGTCGGCTTCACGCCAAGCCCTTTTGTATAAAGGGGCGGGTGCAAAGGTGGGCTATGATCCAGCGGGTGAGGGTTTAGACCGTGTATGGATGCGAGTCTTCCCATATTGGGAAATGGTGCTTGACTCAGATGTCCATGATTGGGATGACGCTCGGTTCTTTGGGCATGTGAGTTTCAAGCCTAAAGAGGAGGTGATCGATGAATACGGTCTATCTGACGATCTTGGGGGTACTTCTCGTGACGACTTTTTGGGCAGTTATCTCGTCGGATCCAAAAAGGTTCGCAATTCAGATGAGGATGCTTCAAGCGATAATGAAGCTTTCGTACGTGTACTTGAGTTTTGTAATTTGGTCGATGATTTTTATGATACCGATGGTACGAGATACAAGGGCCGCTTGGAGATTTATATACTTGATGAGGGATATGACGGAGAGATTAGACCAGTATATATGGGACCACTTCCCTTAGTGGATCCCCGTGGCAAGCCAATGCCACACATTGTGCCTTTGGTCTTCGAACATGAGCCTGAGTATCCGTATCGTGGCGTGTCCTATGCGGATCAGTTGATGCCACAGCAGCGTGAGCTCAACACCATGCGAAGCTACATGGCCCAAGCAGCACGTCGTGACGCACGAGTTTACTTGACACCCAAGGGTGCTTTGGACGCAGATGCGTACACGGATTTGAAAGCAGGTGAAGATGGATTGATTATCGAGGTTGATGAGCAGTATGCGGGCAACCTAGCGAACGTCGTGGTACCGATCAAGCATGGTCCTGTATCAGCGAATGTACAGCAAGCGATGAGCATAGCGGAGCTCGACCTAGATCGAAACACAACCATCTCCCCTGCTGCTCTTGGGCAGGTCACACAAGCTACAGCATCAGAGATTGTAGCGATTGAGGGCCACACCCAAAGTGAGTTTGGTCGGCATGCGGAGCAGCGTGACCTTTGGTTGGTTCGGATTATTCAGTTATGTTTAGCGGCTCACACCGCTGCCTTGTATGACCCGGGCGACTCAGAGGGTGCTGATGTTCATGTCAACGAAGAGGGCATAGAGAAGCACGATGATGAGTTGCAAGCGGAGCGTGATGCTGCTGGCTTAAATGAAGAGTCAGAAGAGTACAAGTCCCACATGATGTATGACCCAGAGACGAAAGAGGGTCAGATGGCAGAGACGGAGACTGAGCACGAAGAGCTTGGTGAGGCTGGATATGTCCATGAAGACAAGATTGTGGACGACGAAGACGATCGCAGCATATTAGATTTGGCTTTGGACGTCACAGCAGAAGAGCGTGAAGATGATGAGATTCAGCGCCAAACAGAACGTGACATCCGATTGATCATGCCGAATGGGGACATAGTCATCATCACGGGAGAGGACATCGACTCAGACTTTGAGATTGGTTTCAGCGAGGCGGGTCGTAGTCCATTGGCGAATCAGGAGATGCGCTCAAACATCTTGGCGTTGTCGGACAAGATGCTACAGTTGATGGAGATCTCAAGCAAAGGTGGTTCTGTTGGTCAGATGGCAGAGGAGCTACTTAAGACGATTCATGAGCGCTTCGAGTTTCCGCCGAACCTTTCCTTTGAGTACATACAGGGCAAGGTCGCAGAGAAAGAAGAGGAGCAGGCTGCGCAACAGCAAGTCGAACAACCACAGCCACAGCCAGCACCTGAAGCGGCACCACAGCAACCGGCACCGGATCAACAGCTCGGTGCTGCGATAGCGGAGATAGAGCAGATGCCGCCTCCTCAGGCGTTGGAAACGTTGGCTGAGATTTTTCAAGACAATCCTGAGGTGTTGCAATTGATTGAGAGAGCTTTGCAGATGCCGCCTGAGGAACAAGCTCAAGCAGTAACTGTTATATTGGATGCAATAAAGGGAGGGCAGTAATAAATGCCTATATATACATATAAAATCTACACTGAGCATGACGTTCCCACGGAGATGACCTTTGAGGATTACTTCGAAGTTGGAGAAGCTCCAAAGAGAATAGACTTTAATGACGGAACATATGCCAAGAAATATGTGCAACCATTTGGGTTACAAAAGTTCAACTCAAGTTTCGATACAGAATTTCCCTACTTTGACCGTGGGCTCGGGCGTGAGATAACATCTGTATCGCATCGTAATGAGGTGTGTAAGGAATTGGGTGTAGTACCTATTGAGGGCAACATAGATTTCAGTGACGAAATGGCAGAATACCAGAAGAAGGTTCGTGAAGAGGATGCCATTGTGGCGGATATGCAAGAGCGGTTGGAACATCATCCGGGTTATGCAGATTACCGTCGTCTGAGAGATCAGGGATGGACACCTAAGCGAGTCATCAAAAACCGTGGAACAATAAATTATAAAGGAGAAAGTCCATGAGTATGCCACAAGACCAAATGGGAATGCCACCTGGTGGCGCCCCAATGCCCCCACAAGCAGCCCCAATGCCCCCTGAGGGAATGCCACCTCAAGGTGGACCAGGCCCACAAGATGTAATGGCGGCCCAAGATGAGCAGCGTGCAGCGCAGATCGAAGCGATTGCAGCGGCTGCTCCACAGCCTGAGAAGCCGTTCACAACCAAGAAGATCAAGTCTTTGGTTGATTCGATGAATGGATTTTTGGACAAGGTAGAGGCTGGTATCCCCCCTATTGAGTATGAAGCGGCTGAGGCTAAGCTTGATGCTCCTTTGCCCGCAGAGGTGTTCGTACCGTTTGTTGTGGTCATGAGCTTTATTGATCAGCTTGGTGAGTACGACAAGTATGTAATGCAGCCTGAAGAGCTTAGCTCTGACGCAGCGTTACAAAAGGCTGGTGGTCAGTTCAAACGTATGAGCAGCGATAAGGGCCTGATTGAGGATCTCCAAGAGGGCGCACAGCCTGAGATGGAAGAAGAAGAACCAATGAACGAAGCTGAGCGTGAGGTTGCCATGGACGAAGAGAACATGGACGAAGACGACGAAGCATTAATGCAAGGCATGTAGGAGTAAGTATGTCAGAAGAAGATAGCACGTTGCAAGATGTTGCAGTAGTCAACGAAACATCAGAGTTGAACGAGGTAGGTGAACCTGCCCAGTCTGATACGACAGCGGCTGAGGCTCAATCCGAACCTCAGGAAGCCAAAGAAGCAGAAGAGGTTGCGGAGTCTCAAGTAGAGACTGAGGCAGTAGCTCAGTCCACAGAGACAAGCCAATCTGACAAGATCCGCAGTTTATTGCGTCGTTTGGACATACCAGATGAGCCTAACGAGCAGCTCATGGAGAGCATTGACGAGGAGTCTATAGACAAGCTCCCTGCCAATGTCCGTGGGCTGTTTCGTCATCTGGTAGCTGCCCAGCGGCAAGAGCTCAACAATCAGGCAGAGCAGATGAAAGCTCGGATGGCGGAGATCGACAAGCGAGAGCAAGACCTCCAGGTCAAGGCCCGTGACTTGATCCGCAACCGAGCTCATCTCAATCGGGTATTGATGGATCCGAAGCTACAGGAGCTCATCAAGAATGCGGACACGCCGGACGATCAACTGGCAGATCCGTACAGTGAAGAGGGAATGCAGCAGCGAATCCAGCGTGGAGTAGCACAGGCGATGAAAGCGTTTCAGGCGCCGATCACCGAAGCGGCTCAGCGGGCTCAACAGATGGCAGCGTATCAAGACTTTGTAGATGCTCATCCCATGATGAAGCAGAAAGAGTTCAAGTCTGAGGTTCGCACAATCATGGAAGAGCGTCAGAAGCAAGGAGCGCAAATTAGTTTAGAGGATGCGTACAACCTTGCTGATCGAAACAGAATCCTTCGGGACCAGCAGAAAGCCCAAGAGAAAGAGCGAGCAGCACGAGCTGCATCGGCTCGTAAGGTCCAGCGTAGCACCCAATCATCTCAGCCTGACAGCGGGGATCCCGTTCCAAAATGGGTGATGGAAAAAGGCTACAATGGTGCAAGAGGGCAGATGGCTAGGATACAATACTTGCGGGACAATCCCAAAGCTTTGGCAAAGTTGCGAGATCAGCAACGGCGCCGTTAATTATTTGTAGGAGATAATAATGCCAACTACGTCATTGACAGTTGATAATGAACTATTGTCTGCTACCTCTATTGAGGCTGCACGTGAAGCTCGTGACCTCCGCCATGTTGTAACGCCATTCTTGGCTGAACATGCCCGAGTTCATGGTGAAGGTCAGCCCTCTCGAGGCAGCGGTCACAAATGGGTAGGATCTTTCCAAACTGGAGATCACTCAAGCCCAACCCGTCGTCGTACCGGATACGAGCAAATGAACCTTTCCTTCTCAGGTGTTCTCACTCCGCTTGTTCTGACTCCCGCTGAGGTTTCATTCCCCATTGGTATCAGTTCAGTTGAGGAAGACTTGAATGGTGGTGACCTTCAGACCATCGAGCTTGCTGCTCGTCGTGCTAAGGCAACCATGAGTTCTGCTAAGCGTGCATTCGAGCGTCAAATGATCAAAGGTGGAGAGCCTCAGTTTGAAGACTTCCACACCCTCAATGGTTTTGATTATGGAGATGGTTTCCTTGAGAGCCTTGCTCCTGGTGCTCAGGCCAACGTTATTGGTGGTTTCAGCAAAGCTACATACAGTGCTCTGCCTGGTGCCAACAACCAGTTCTTCGACATCAACAACAGTTTCAACACCTCAGGTTTGACTGGTCTGTATCGTACCATCATCAAGGCCAAAGCACGTGCCACTGACGACCTCAATGGTCTGACCGTATTTGCTTCTGAACTTGCAATGGAAAACTACAAGCGTACCATCCAAGCCAATGAGCGTTACATGGTTTCAACCGGTGACGAGAAACTTGATGGAACCAACATGAACCTGCTTATCAGCGGTGTTCCTGCCCATGTTTCAACTCACATGCCAAACGCAGGCGCAGCTACCGCATCGTTCTACCTGCTTGACCTCAATGCAATCTACTTCATGTTCTCTAAGGTTATCCGTGACGGATACTTCAGCATGTCTGACTTTGAGAATGTAGGTAACGGATACAGTGTCCGAGTTGCTGAGATCATGATTCGTGGTCAACTTTGGGTACAGTCTTGGGGTTCTTCTGCGTTGCTTGTCAATGGCGACTCATTTTAATTAGGAGGAATGTAAAATGACTGTATATAAAGTAGACGGGATCGGTACCCGTAAAGATGGTTCAGGTGGCGAAGTAGTTAACAAAGGCTCAGCTGAAGGATTCATCCGTTTGATGCTAAAGCCTGGTGAATCATGCGCTCGAGGCGATGTCATGGCTTTTGATTTTGCGGCTACTGAACCAGCTCTCGGATATGGTAATCATTGTATCAAAGCAACAGCAACTGCATTAAGTGATGCATGTATTGGTATTGCGACTGAAGCAGTGACTGTTGGAGCAAGTGAAGAAGACAAGCCTGTTCTTATTCAAGTTGCCGGACTCTGTGATTTTGCAACAATCAATACTGGTAGCGCTACAGATGGAGCGTTTGGTATTGCTGATGCAAACTCAGATGTTGTTGATGTAGGGGCAAGCACTGTTACACCATATCTTTGTGCTATTGTAAAGAAAGCAAGTGGTATTGTCTACCTCTTGAATCCTTACAATCTGTAAATAGTAAATCAAATTGATCTAATGGTGGGGGTGGCGCAAGCCGCCCCCTTTTGGTTTTGGAGCCCTCATGAATGTAGCAGAGATACGCCAACGCATCTTCGATCAGATGGACTACTTTCCCGACTTACAACAGTATCGGGACAGTGTGGTTCGTCGTATCAATGAACGGTATCAAGAGATCAATGACACGGCCCATTGGTTGTTCTTACAGAAGGAGCATCCGCTTCAGCTCAGAAAGGACATCATAGCGACCACTGCGACCTATTTTAATTCAGGCGTCAGAGCCAATCCACAATACATACAGGTGGACAGTACCAATCCACGATTGATATATAGTCCAGACCTCACAGATGCCAACACATACGATCTGACATATCTACCCACTTTGATTGCTGATGGTGTACCAAGCAGTAATGTGAATTTCACATATGAAATGCAAGGTGCTTTACTTTTGGTTGGGAATAACAAGTATCGCATCGTGGGCATAAAAAACGAAAGAGTCATGTTTGTTGAGCCTCTTGATGGGGCGGGCGAGCTTGACAATACAATCGCACAAACAAAGGACTTCACCATACAGTTTGATCGGTACAGGATGCCACAAGATTGTATAGAGGTTTTAGGTTTCACTGACCGTGATGATGATCGTGGTCGACTCCTTTACATCGACAGACGGCGAGAGGAGTTCGCATATCTTGACAGAGATAACAAAGGCGACCCCAGCACAGCGATCGATGATGACTTCGTCTTAGACGAGCCACCATTGAATACACCTACCGCAACTGCGACAACTTCAGCCTCCGGTGACTTGATTGGTGGTAACAAGTATGAATACAAGTACACCATTTGGCGGGAAGGCAGAGAATCTCCACCCAGTCTAAAGGTCCAAGTGACTTTGGGCGCAACAGACAACGCTGTGGATCTAGCTAACATAGATGATACAGGATGGTTTGATTCAGCCACAACAACTGCTGACTCAGGGATTGTCAAAGCCATATACAGACGAGATGTAACCAAAGACACCAAGTGGGTCTTGGTTGATGGGCTGACCTCTTTGGAAACAACGACCACAGATGACAAGTTGGTTCCACGCAAAGTGTTTGAAGGCTATCCCGCAAACAGCGCATTTCAGTATCTTCATCCGAATGAACTTGAGCGATGGTCAGACGCTGGACCTGCACAGTACATCCGCTTTTGGTATCGGCCTGATGTCGACAAGCGCATCCATATGCGGTACCATTTCCGTCCCAAAGATTTGGTTGCGGACAATGACGCTCCACAGTGGCCACGACAGTACCACATGTTGATCGTTCACCTGGTGCTCCAGGATATGTTCCTTCAGATGCAAGACACAGTACAATCTCAGCTGTTTGAGCGTCGAGCTAACATCATACTTGAGCAGATGCGTCGTCGATACTTGAGCCGTGATGATGTCAAGAAGCGCTTCATGAGCTGGAGTCGACCACGCCGTTTCCGCAACATCTATGGACCACCGAGCATAACCTCATGAGCATAAAGACCTCAAAGATGCGTGTAGCCCCTCTTCGGGGCATGGATCAGCGTTGGCAGGTCAATCCGACTTTTGCCAGTAAGATCGTAGACATGACTTGGAGTGACCAAGACAGTTGGGTCCGTGCGGGTGGATTCAGCTATATTGTTCGAGATTATGTGCCTGATGATTGGACTGGTGCAGATGAAGATACGAGTATTACAACACAAGAAACGGTGACTCAATCTAGTGCTGGTGGCGATGGGCCAATCACCTCTCAAACAAATCTAACGAATCTGACAAGCAGCCCAACGACCAATCCATACAAACAGTCAGGCTCCAGAGCCCCAATAAACGCCTATTCGCAAGAGACTGATGCTCCGATAAGCCTTCACTGGTTTGCGCAGCACAATGGCGGTTTACAGTGGCTTGTGTACGAAACATCAGCAGGCAAGCTGAGGTACTTCAATGGAAGTAGAGCTCCACTGGCTCCATGGACGGATGTGTACTACATCGATGGTAAAGCCATGGATGGTACGAACTACAAGCGCAAGGTCATCACAACTCCTTGGGAAGGCACACACTTTGCTACCTTTGCAGCTCGGCTGTACATGGTGAATGGGCACAATCAGCCATTGGTGTTCGATGGTCGTAAGGCATCTCGTGCTGGATTTGCGACTCAAGCCGGACTAGCAGAATTGTCATTTGACAATGCAAGCAATGTGGGCCGTGTTCGACAACTCCTTCTCAATGGTGTTGGTTATCCTAGTATGACTGATACCGACATATCATCTACATACAGGTATAGAATCACCTATGTGAATGAGAGAGGACAAGAAAGTCCATTGTCACAGTCGCAACAGATTACTGTGACCGCAGTGAACACAAATACCTATAATACCACCAGCCTTATTACAGTCGACATACCCAAAGGGCCTGTAGGTACCGTAGCTCGTCGTATCTATAGAAGACAGAATGCTCGAGATGCGAGCGGTGACTTGCGAACCAAGACATTCTCTAGTGAGTTCTTTTTTCACTCAGAGATACAAGACAATGTCACCACACGATTGCTAGATTCAAAGCCCGATCAGGCCTTAGGTATACTTGTTGATGATCTTGACTTTGGTGTCTTTCCATCGGAAGCATCCATGATCTCATTGTTTAAAGGTCGCAGTTTTGTAGCAGGAGTCAACGACAACATCGTCAGATACAGTCGTCCCAACTTCCCAGAGATGTTTCCTGTGGACAATCTGCTTGATTTGTCTGATACTTCAGGCTCACGAATCACGGCCTTATATGCCACAAAGAACAGTTTGATTGCCTTTAAAGATAGAGGCATATATCTTATTAAAGGTGACAGCACAGATGGATTCTTTGCTCAGACGCTGACAAGAGACATCGGATGCTTGGCCCCCAAGAGTATCAAAGAAGTACCTGGTGTTGGCTTGTTGTTCTTGGCGTCTGATGGTGTTTATGTGTTGGAGGGTGCTCTTGAGAACACAGGTACACGGACAGCAGTTGTAAAGATCAGCACACCCATACGTGACTTGATTCGTGAGATAAACTTCAGCGCTGTTGATAACTGTCGATCGATCATCTACCACAGAGATCGTGAGTATTGGCTGACTGTTCCCATCAAAGGAAAAGAGGGGGCTACCCGTGTGCTGAAGTTCTCATATGAGATTGGTGCATGGTCATACATGGATAACATGCCCATCAAAGATATGACTGAGAGTGAGGACCATCGAGGTTATCTATTCTTTGCCGGACTGTACAATGACAGCAGCGTAGGCCCAAAAGGTTTGTTTGTTTACAGCCGTGGCTTCTTGTCCAAGGGTGGATACTATGGACATCAAACACAGTACGAAACATCAGACATTCCTTTTGGGAGTGTGTATGAGAACTTTGTTCCTGTACGAGTGCAAGGTCGAATCATCGGATATGGCAACAATGACCTTGAGATGAACTTTACGACAAACCGTGAGCTCACACAAGCGTATGAAACGAACAAGTCTACGCAGCAGAAGCGGCCATTGGAAGATCAGAACATCTCAGTCTATGGAACGACCGCTTGGGGGGATGGCAGCGTCTATGCACAGCACAGGCCTGTGTACGCACGCTTCGACATTAATACGATGCACAAGGGTCCGGTCAATGAGGTCAAGATCAAGTTTACTCCCACATCGGGTCGTATAGAGTTGTTAGAGTTTCAACTGGAAGCTCGCATTGGCTCACGTCGTGATGTTATAAACATGACATCAAAGATGGGAGGCACCGAAACACGATGAGCTTTCGATATAGAGAACGGACAGTCGTAGATGGCGAAGCCATTGACCCACATGATTTCAATGACAATCTAAACGCATTGGTTGGTGAGTTAAATGGAAAGCTAGACAGGGATAACATACCCGAGAAAGTAATAGATAAGACGCTGTTGCCAGACCATACCTTTACGACTTTGATACAAAGCACACTGACCAATACAAGGTCATATGATGATCAGCAGTATCACACAATCCATCTGAGGAAAGAGCAGTTTGCAGACGATGGTGTACTGACAGTCTTCATGGGAGGGTCATATTCCTTAAACGGCAATGACATGCCGGAAGCTGCAGGTGCGAATGGAGGGAATGGTTCTGATATAGTATTCAAGATCAGATGTGTTGTGAATGGCCAAGTCATATCAAATGTTAGGAATGTCTCAGCAAACTACCAATCGTATGGATTCTATGCGGTTGGCACAAGTGTTGTTGTATCTGGGGCAAACGACATTTCAATACAGATGAAATGTACTGCACCTGAATCGTCAGGACAGTTGGAAAAGGACAGTGATCCGTTCACATATGACATTGATGTTACCTCTTTGACCATGATCTATAGGAGAAGATAATGTCTTTCATATCATACACTCCAGAACAATCAGGCAATGTCATTGGTGTCACCGGTCCCAATCAGACGATACAAAACATTGAGAACATCGAAGGTAACCTCACAGCAGACAACTTCCGCAATCAAGGTTTAGAGCTTCGTAATTTCAAGAGAGGGGTTGTCACACCTCGTGTTGGCTCAGCTAAGTTCGTTCAGATAGCTAACACATTTAACATTGCGACATCTGTATACAATAAGTACATCAGTCCAAGTCACATCATTGGTCCGTTTACTGAGTACCAGCAAGACATCTTGATTGAATGCAGCTTTGTCTTTGAGGTTGTGGTCAATGTAGGTGGAACGGCTCTTGGTGAACAGTACTATCCGGACCTAGACTTTCATCTTGTGTACAGTAACAATTCAAACTTAACCAGTCATACCGAGATACAAGCAACTAGGCGTCATTATAGATCGAACCGTGACAAGGGAATGAGAAGAGTGGCTGGCAGCTATGGTGCAGCCTTTGCATGGAAGTCAAGTGATTGGACCTCAACACAAGGCTTGTACTTTGGTATTATGGTGCGTGATCGTGAAGATCCGAATGATGACGGCCACACATACAATCTCAGAGTGACTCAGTTTACCTTGACGGGTAGGGAGTACTACAAGTAATGCCTTTACCGAATACCTTTGTGCCTTTTGTTGACGGTACCTCCGTCTCAGCGGACTCTGTGAATAAAAGAGTTGCTGACCTTGAGCAGTTTGTCAACACAGACATCCAGTATCAAGATTTGTCGCCCACAGAGTGGGTTGACCCTTCGATTATAGTTGGTCCTGAGTTTTATGGAGCTCCAGCACCAAGAGTTCAGCTTGTTAGCGGTGATGTCCACTACAGACAAGAGGGAGGCGGAACGGATGCGTTGTTTTATAACTACAATGCATTTCAATCCTATGAGCCCATTCCTGGTCTGAGTTCTACATTTCATGTGGCGATACCTGATGGGTATACACAATCAGATGTTCAGGTGATGATACGGGCTAGTTTTTTTGCTGAGAACTCAAACTCAGTTGTAGAAAGTAATCTCTCGATGCCAACGAATAATTTGGTACAGCGAATAGCTGAGTTTGCTTTGTTTGTGGATGGCGTCAAAGTACCAGCCACAGAGCGATATGTTTATGCATCCTGTACAACAGAAGAAACCATGACAAACATGAACATAAACATGATGACCAAAGTAGACTTGACCCGTGGTGTACACGATGTGAGTGTACGAATCAAGCCTTTAACGCCTAATAGTACTCTACATTGGCAGCACACAGTTATACGACACAGAACGCTAAATATTGAGATACATTACCTATGAGGTTGATATGGCATACAGCGATGTAAAATTAGATACAGATGAAAAGAAAGGGGTGGCAGTAAACGCTGGCCAAAGCGCCTTAAGTACAGCGTTATCTGGGGCTGCTATTGGTGCTGCTGTAGGCGGACCTGCTGCACCGGTAACGGCTTTGGCTGGGGCATTGATTGGTGCTGCGGCTGGTCTTGGGCTTGGAGGCGCCTTAGGTGCCATCAGTTCCACACGACAAGCCAAGGCAGAGAAGGCTTTAGAGCAAGACATTGCCAAGCAGCAGAAGGAAGCTCGGGCCGATCAACTTGCGATCAACCGATCAAGTCAAGCTCGTCAGGAACTGCGTGATCGAAAGAGTCAGCAATACATGTTCCAACCCGAAGATGAGGTCTTCTTAAACGCAACTGGAGGAGGCTCCGGTTATGACCGCTTTATGCGTAGTAAGTACGGAGCATAGTTATGGCTGCACCATTATATTTTAAGGACCCTACGAATCCACAAGGGATGTTCCAATACGACATAGAAACACGCAAGTATAAGTATAAAGGACCAGATCAACAAACGTTTCAAGACATAACTAACCCTGAGGCTATTAAAGTAGCAGAACAACAGTTGGCCGCTTATCAAGCAGCACAGCCAACTCAATCTTTACTAGCAGCACCCGCAGCACCCGCAGCACCCGCAGCACCCGCAGCACCAGTCGCAGGGACACAAGCTCCACTCTCAGCCACAGATGCAGCGGCTCTTCAAGATTTCAACAAGTTCTCACAGCGCAGGGACCTAACACGTTCTTTGGGACCAGCGGCTCTCATAGGTGGTCTTGGAGCGGCATATCAGCTTGGACAAGTGATTGCGCCTGGTCGATTAGGCAATGCCCAAGACAGGTATGCGGCTGAGGAGCTAGAGCGTCTTCAAGCCAAACAGGCAAGAGGTCAACTAGGGCTCACAGCAGGCGAAAGGGCTGAAATGGAGCGTCAGATGATGAATCCTGTACGCACCATGGCTCGAGACATACAACGGGCTGGTGAAGCGGAGAGAGCCTCTTCTGGTGTTGTTACATCAGCGGCATCCCAAGTGAGAGCAGACAGAGAGCGTCAGCGATTGATTGCTGACCAAGCTCGACAGGCCGGAGCGCAGATTGTAGCTGCGGACATGGCCAAAGCAGATCAAGAGCTCAACAAGATGGAGCAGTTGATTGCTTACAAGGGTCAGCGTTCCCAACAAGCCATTGCCAATCTACAGAAGACAGGCATGGACATCGCATATCTTGCTGGGTTGACAAGAGCCGGTAAAGCCATGGAGCAGATCGATCCACAAGGCTTAGCACAAGCCACAGGTGGTAACATGGAGCTTGCTGTAGCGATGTCTAAAGACTTAGCAAAAGCACAAGACTTTGGTGGTATCTCGCAGCGTGAAATGGATCAGATCATACGAAAGCATGGTGTAGAAGCAACCGGAGCAGAGTTCCTTCGTGAAAACTATGTCACTCAGACTCAACGGGGCAGCCTTGGTGATACGCTTAGACAAGGTCGTCTTACTGAGGCACAACAGATTGAAAGAGAAATGGGTAGAATGGCTCCGGCAGGACAATCAAGCAGACAGTTATCAGAAACCGAAGCACAGAAGGCAATAAAATTTGGTGATGCAACTGCACAAAGAGAAATGCAAAAGACCATTGAAGATAAAATGTTGAGACAAAATCTCGGATACGATGATTTAACAATTAAAGAATTGGATTATTTATTAGCGTTTCCTGAAATTGATGAAGCAATACAAGCACGTCTAACAAGAGGTGAGTAATGATACAGCCATACTTTGACCCCACAAACTATTTCCAAGGCGGCTCAGTCTTCAGTCAATACCTTCAGGGTTTTGTCAAAGAGCGCAGTGCCATGAACAAGCAGATGATGGAGATAGCTTTGGCTCAGTCAGACCCAAGCTTTCTGCAAGATCAGATTCAGATCATGAACAAGAACATCATCGAGCTGGAGAAGGCTAAGGCGAAGGCTCTGCAAGGTGATACCAAGTACAACAAGCAACTGATGAGCCTGGTGACACAACAGATGAATAAAGAGTCACAAGGAATACTCGAGGTTGGTAGAGAGCAAGTCAAGCGTGGTGGAAAGGCTGCTACAGCTCTGAGTCAAGCAACAGGTCAAGTTGCAACTGTGCTTGGTGATTCTTCCTTAAGTAGAGATGGAAAAGAAGCCGGTTTACTAGCACTTTTTGGGAAAACAAGTGATCCTGAGATACAAGATGCTTTGTCTATCGTTATCAAAGAGAGAGCCGGAGATGCTAAGATTAGTATTGATAAAGCTATTCCACCAACGCAGCGAAATGTCGAAAAAGAAACGTTTGTAAGTCAAGGCAGCGCAGATAGGGTACAAATGCCCGATGCTCGCACACAAACCAAGAAAGCTTTGAAGATCATGGAAGAGATAGGTGGAGGCGGTACCATGTCACCTCAAGATCAAGCAGCTCTCACAGCTCAAATAGATGCAGCTATTGCCAAGTATGAAGCGCAAAGAGCAGGATACGAACAGCAACTGGCAGACCTGCAAGAGGGAGGCGTTGATCCTTTCTCTGGGTTCAGCCGAAACTACATGCTTGACAATCCGTTCATTCAGATGAGCCGTTCCCAAGGGAAGGTAGATGCGTTGGCCTCAGCTATTGAAGCTGCACAGCAGGAAGATTTCCGCACACCCTTTGCTCGGGTTGAGCGTGAGGCAGCTACTCCTCGAGACATCTTGAGTGGGAATGTGTATGATGAAGACGATCAGGGTTTAGCTGAAGCATATGCAAATTACATGCAGAAATTAGAAGATGCTAAATTCAAACAACCAAGTATTGTGGAAGGTGGTGATTTCCCATTTGACATGGGCTTTGATTATAACCAAGACAAAATAGATGTAGAAACAGACTACGAACCAATTTTCGAGGCTCCCAATGTCACTGATCAAGAATACAATTTTGATTCAAGAGCTTTTGTTCCAACTGTTAATGAATTGTCATCGAGCCAAGTACCAAGTGCACCGCCTCCTATTGATTTCAGAGGCCTTGGAACAGATGTGATGGGTGACCGAACTTTTCCTGAGCCTGGTGGTCCACCAGCGGTGTCTATGGACAATCGTCCAGCTTTGGCACCACCTGTTCGTGAAAAAAATATATATGATGCTGAACCATTAAAACCCTTCCTTAACTCAGGCGATATTTATTATCTAATGAAAGATGGTGAAGTTCATTTTGTTCCACGTACACGAGAAGCAGTTGATGCTTTGCGTAAACAAATAGGAAGAGAACCAGGTCCCGCACAAACTGCATTTGAGGTATTCCCACGATGAACTACGAAATGGAAAGCGAAGACGAAGAAATTGTAGACGGTATGCATGCGCTTGAGCAGGGCAAATACTACCGTAAGTACATCACAGATAGGTTCATGGTCGATGACCTTCTAGAAACCGAATATGGGCTATGTGCGGTGATTGTAGACCAAGAGATGGGTGTCAAGGACAAGTACCATACAGGTGATGAGCTGGCAGACGGAACGGTTGAGGTGTTGCAAACGGGTGTACTTTTTAAGCCGCACCGGGCTGACCTTGCGAGCGTGCCTTTGCACTCCAAAATGGAGATGTCACCGCTGTACGGACACATTGGTGACCGTGCCTACAGTCAGATGGTTGAGGATGTCCGGCATGAGCCCCTGGAGCTTTTTGGGGATGAAGATGACAGGGGATTGGTTATAATGGTTCTGAACGATCAGGTTGCTCAGAACTAGGATGACACATGGCATTACCAAAAGAGCTTACACAAGATAAGCTGGACCAACTGTTAGAGAATTATTACGAACTTGACGACGATTTTGAATCTGCCATTCTCTTTGATGAAGATGTCCGCAAACTTAAGTTGTCTAGGGATCAAGAAACAGAACTGCTTGGTGAGATGCGAGCTCGCAAAGAGATTCGTTACATTCAAGAGTCAGTTGGACCTGTTCGGGAAAATGCAAAACAAACCCTTTTGTCGGGTCAGTCAACTCCGATCGATCCAGAAAAGCTAATACAACGTTATGCAGCGTCGACAGAGGATGTAGAAGGCGTTGTTAGGCAATTGCGTGAGGTTGATGAAGCCGCACTGCTACAAGTTAGTG
>Ga0070754_10000899_pt1 | contig 25373 bp, 16 predicted proteins | sample VirMetDEL_Sep_01_FD_75181 | JGI IMG/M metagenome (GOLD analysis project Ga0070754, IMG submission 75181) | Aqueous microbial communities from the Delaware River and Bay under freshwater to marine salinity gradient to study organic matter... | ecosystem: Environmental > Aquatic > Marine >...
CGGCGCGGTGTCCAGCTCGATGCCCGGGGAAGCGGCGACCACCTTGTCGATGTCGAAGCTGCCGGCTTTCTCCACGGCGGCTTTCCACAGCCACGGGCCGAGGTAGGCGGCCTGGGTCACGTCGCCGATCACCGCATCCTTGCCGTACTTGGCCTTGAAGGCCTCGACGAAAGCGGCGTTGTTCGGGTTGTCCAGGCTCTGGAAGTACTTCATCGAGGCGTAGAAGCCGGCCATGTTCTCGCCGCCGATACCCAGCAGCTCGTCTTCGGTGACCGACAGGGTCAGCAGGGTCTGCTTGTCGGCGGTGACGCCGGCGGCCTTCATCTGCTTGTAGAAGGCAACGTTGGAGCCACCGACCACGGCAGCGAACACCACGTCAGGCTTGCGCAGCTTGATCTTGTTGATCAGCGAGCCGAACTGGGTGTTACCCAGCGGGTAGTACTCCTCGCCGACCACCTTGCCGCCGAGCACGTTCTCGATGTGCTTACGGGCGATTTTCATCGAGGTGCGCGGCCAGATGTAGTCCGAGCCAAGCAGGTAGAAGGTCTTGGCGCCCTTCTCCTTGGCCACCCAGTCCAGGCCCGCGAGGATCTGCTGAGTGGCTTCCTGGCCGGTGTAGATGACGTTCTTCGACTGCTCCAGACCTTCGTAGAAGGTCGGGTAGTAGAGCAGGCCGTTTTCCTTCTCGAACACCGGCAGAACCGCTTTACGCGAAGCAGAGGTCCAGCAGCCGAACACGGTCGCGACCTTGTCACCAACCAGCAGCTTGCGCGCCTTCTCGGCGAAGGTCGGCCAGTCGGAAGCCCCATCTTCCTGCACGACCTTGATCTGCCGGCCGAGCACCCCGCCGCTGGCGTTGATCTGCTCGATGGCCAGGCGCTCGGCCTGGATCGAACCGGTTTCGGAAATGGCCATGGTGCCGGTGGCCGAATGCAGGATGCCGACCGTGACCTCGGTGTCGGTCACCGCCAGGCCGGTGGTGTTGACCTCGGCGCTGGCCACATGGCTGAACAGGCTGGCGGCCAGCAGCGAGAGCGCTGCCGCCCCCACCGCCAGCCGGCGGGGAAGAAATCGAATCGGTTGAGAGTCCATGGTCGTGCTCCTGTGCTGGTTATTCGTGCCGAACCACGCCGGCTTCGCAGCTAGGATGCGTTTGCCCCACCGAGCGGGGTATACGCAGCATGACGTAAGGGCATACGTCATCTGACGTACAGCGCCCTGCGCCAGCCTGGTGCAAGCTGAGCGCAGCAAAACCAGGCAGACAGAAGCCCGCGCGCGCGGCAGAGGCCTCGCCGAGCCGGGGCATGGAAGTTGCACTTTCAGCCTGTAGGCGCGGCTGGACAGCATCGTGCTGCTGCGAAAACGCTTCGCGACTGAAGCCGCTCCTACAATCCGCCCACGATCAGGACTTCGCCCGTGCAGCCAACCGGCACCCAGCGCATCATCAAGATTCGCCGCGACTACAACGCCTGGGTCGCCGACGAGACCATGGAGGACTACGCCCTGCGCTTCACGCCCAGGTCGTTCCGCAAATGGTCGGAGCTACGCATCGCCAACACCGCGCTCGGCGCCGTGTCGTTCCTCGCCCTGGAGGCCATCGGCGGGGCCCTCGCGCTGTCCTACGGCTTCACCAACACCCTGTGGGCGATCCTCGCGGTCAGCCTGGTGATCTTCCTCACCGGTCTGCCGATCAGCTACTACGCTGCCCGCTCCGGCCTGGACATGGACCTGCTGACCCGTGGCGCCGGCTTCGGCTACATCGGCTCGACCATCACCTCGCTGATCTACGCCAGCTTCACCTTCCTGTTCTTCGCCCTGGAAGCGGCGATCATGGCGCTGGCTCTGGAGCTGTACTTCAACATCCCGCTGGCCCTGGCCTATGTGATCTGCTCGGTCATCATCATTCCGCTGGTGGCCTATGGCATCACCCTGATCAACCGCCTGCAGATGTGGACACAGCCCGTGTGGCTGTTCCTGCTGGTGCTGCCTTACGTGTTCGTCATCGCCAAGAACCCCGAGGCACTGTCGGACTGGACCAGCTTAGCCGGCCGCGAGGGCGAACCTGGCAGCTTCAACCTGCTGCACTTCGGCGCTGCCTGCACCGTCGCCCTGGCCCTGATCACGCAGATCGGCGAGCAGGTCGACTACCTACGCTTCCTACCGGAAAAAACCCGCGCCAACCGCGTACGCTGGTGGACCGCACTACTGCTGGCAGGTCCCGGCTGGATCATCCCCGGCGCGCTGAAGATGCTTGCCGGTGCCTTCCTCGCCTTTCTCGCTCTGCAGCATGAAATTCCCATGGAGCGCGCCGCCGAGCCGACGCAGATGTATCTGGTGGCGTTCAACTACGTGTTCGCCTCGTCGCAATGGGCACTGGCGGCCATGGTGCTGTTCGTCATCGTCAGCCAGGTGAAGATCAACGTCACCAACGCCTACGCCGGCTCGCTGGCCTGGTCGAACTTCTTCGCCCGCATCACCCACAGCCACCCCGGTCGCGTGGTGTGGCTGGTGTTCAACGTGGCCATCGCGCTGATGCTGATGGAGCTGGGCGTGTTCGAGGCGATCGAGGAAGTGCTCGGCCTCTACGCCAATATCGCCATCGCCTGGATCGGCGCGCTGGTGGCCGACCTGGTGATCAACAAGCCGCTGGGCCTGTCGCCGAAATACATCGAGTTCAAGCGCGCGCACCTCTACGACATCAATCCGGTGGGCGTCGGCGCCATGCTGATCGCCTCGCTGCTCTCGGTACTCGCCCACGGCGGCCTGTTCGGCGCACTGGCGCAAGCGGCTTCACCAGCCGTGGCGCTGGGCTCAGCTTTTTTGTTGGCGCCGTTGCTGGCCTGGCTCACGGGTGGGCGCTACTACATCGCTCGCGAACGTCAGCCGCACCTGCTCTACCCCCACACCGAAGCCGGCCAGGTGCAGTGCTGCCTGTGCAACAACCGTTTCGAGGAGCCGGACACCGCGCACTGCCCGGCCTACGGTGCGCCCATTTGTTCGTTGTGCTGCTCGCTCGACGCGCGTTGCGAGGATCGCTGCAAACCGCGTGCACGCCTGACCGATCAGCTCGACGACTTCATCGGCTGGCTGTTCCCACGGGTTTCATCCCGCGCCTGCACAGCCGCCTGGCGCAGTACCTGGGCCTGCTGAGCCTGCTGGTGCTGATGCTGTTTGGAGCACTGGCACTGATCTACAGCCAGGTCTCGCTGGGGCTGCCGACACAAGAACCGGAGATGCGCCAGACGCTGTTCCAGGCGTTCCTCAAGGCCTTCCTGACCCTCTCGCTGTTCGCCGGCATGCTTGCCTGGTGGCTGGTGCTGACCCGCGAAAGCCGCCGTGTGGCGCAGGAGGAATCGGATCGACAGACGCTGCTGCTGATGCAGGAGATCGAAGCCCATCGCAAGACCGACGAAGCCCTGCAGCAGGCCAAGGAGGCCGCCGAAGCGGCCAACGCAGCGAAGAGCCGCTATGTCACCGGGCTGTCGCACGAGCTGCGCACACCACTCAACAGCATCCTCGGCTACACCCAGATTCTGCAGCGTGATGCCGCCATGCCGAACCAGCACAAGGATGCTCTGGCCACCATCCTGCGCAGCGGCTCGCACCTGCTGTCGCTGATCGATGGCCTGCTCGACGTGGCCAAGATCGAAGCCGGCAAGCTGCACCTGGAACTCGCGGAAATTCCCTTCCCGGCGTTCATCGACCAGATCGAGCGCATGTTCACCCCCCAGGCCGCCGAGAAAGGTCTGCGCTTTCGCCTTGAATGCAGCGGCCGCATGCCCACGGTGGTGCGTGGTGACGAGAAACGTGTGCGGCAGATCCTGATCAACCTGCTGGGCAACGCGGTGCGCTTCACCGAGCGTGGCGAGGTGTGCCTGCGGGTTAGCTACATGCGCGAGACGGCCACCTTCGAGATCATCGACACCGGTATCGGCATCGCCGCGGAACAGATCGAGCGCATCTTCCAGCCCTTCGAACGCGGCGACCTGATGCGCCAGGACAACGGTGTCGGCCTCGGCCTGACCATCACCCGCATGCTCACCTCGTTGATGGGCGGCGAGCTCTCGGTGCATAGCGAGCCTGGCCAGGGCACGCGCTTCCAGGTGCGCCTGTTTCTCTCCGAAGTGCGCGTGCCGCAGGCGGTGGTGCACGTCGAGCACGACATCACCGGCTACCAGGGCGAGCGTTGCCTGATCTTGGTGGTGGACGATCACATCGAACATCGCCGTGTGCTGGCCGGCATGCTCGAGCCACTGGGCTTCGCAGTTATCCAGGCCGCCAGCGGCCAGGAGGCGATTCGCCAGGTGGCGCTGCACAACCCGGCGTTGATCCTGATGGATCTGTCCATGCCGCAGATGGACGGCTGGGAAACCAGTCGCCTGATTCGTCGCAACACGCAGTGCCAGGCGCCGATCATCGTGATCTCCGCCAATGCCTTCACCGATGACCGTGAGCGCAGCATCGCCGCCGACTGCGACGACTACCTGGCGAAACCGGTGTACACCCCGCAGTTGCTCGAACGCATCCAGCATCAGCTCGGCCTGACCTGGCTACGCCGCACCCAGGAGCAGTCGCCACTGCCAGAGGCCATGGTGCTACCGGGCAGCGACGACCTGCAGGCGCTGCGCGAACTGGGCGCTCTGGGCTATGTACGCGGCATCCAGCAACGCCTGGACGATATCGACCGCCGCAACCCGAGCTGCGCCGGCTTTACCGCGTCCATGCGCCTGTTGGTGAAGCGCTTCCAGCTCGACGAATTCAACCGCCAACTGAAGGAGGCCGAACATGAATGCGCCGCTCCCCCAGCCTGAGTCATGCTCGACCGCCAGCCTGTCGGCCGAACGCGGCATCATCCTCATCGTCGACGACACGCCGGACAACCTCGCGTTGCTCTCCGACGCCCTCGACGACGCTGGCTACATGGTGCTGGTGGCGTTGGACGGCGCCAGCGCACTGGGACGCATCCAGCGGCGCCGGCCCGACCTGATCCTGCTCGACGCAATGATGCCGGGGCTGGACGGTTTCGAAACCTGCCGGCGCATCAAGGCCGAACCGAGCAGCGCCGATATCCCAGTGCTGTTCATGACCGCCCTGACCGACAGCGAGCACGTGGTGCAGGGCTTCGAGGCCGGCGGCATCGATTACGTGACCAAGCCGATCAACCCCGAGGAAGTGCTCGCCCGCGTCGCCTCGCACCTGCGCACCGCGCGCATTCTGCAAGCCGCACGTGCGGCATCGAAACCCGTCAGCCTCAGCCTCGACGATGCCCCAGCGCATGCCAGGCTATCGGCGCGCTTCCAGCTCACCGAGCGCGAGGTCCAGGTACTGCGCTGGGTCGCCTGCGGTAAGACCAACCGCGATATCGGCGATATCCTCGGCCTCAGCCCGCGCACGGTGAACAAGCACTTGGAGCACGTGTATGTGAAGCTCGGCGTGGAAACCCGCACCGCCGCTACCTCGGTGGCGCTGGCGGCAATGAGCGAGCGGGGATGAAACCCAGAGCACGCCAACAATGATCGAAGCGGCGGGTTAAGCCTCCCGATACACCTGAGCAAACCGGGCACTAATGCCAGTATCCGATAGCCGAAGCGTCCCCCAACCGCTACTCTCGTGCTTTCGACTACAGGAGTTCTCGATATGCGCGTAGCCCTTCTCTCACTGCTATTAGCCACAGCCCTTGCTCAAGCTGGAGTGCTGGTCAACTCGACGGTATGGGTCGTTGCACTCAAGTGCAGCGGCTACCAACAGTGCTACGCGTCCAGCAACGGCTCCTACACCGGCAACCTCAATGGTGCGCGACGCTTTGACGATGCTGCATCAGCCGAACGTTTTATCAGCAGCTTCACCAGCAGCATTCGCGACAAGAGCCCCCAGATTCAATCCATCGTTGAGCAGGTGTGCGTACAGCCAGCTGACAACCGCACCAACGGCAAGCCCTGCTGAAGCGTCGCACCTAATGGGATCTGCTTCGGAGCCAACATGCCCCATCCCAATATCGTCATCCTCACTGGCGCCGGTATCTCCGCCGAGAGCGGCATTCGCACCTTTCGTGCCGCTGACGGACTCTGGGAAGACCACCGCATCGAAGAAGTGGCCACGCCCGAAGGCTTCGCCCGCGACCCCGCGTTGGTGCAACGTTTCTACAATATGCGTCGCGCCCAATTGCGCGACCCGGCCATCGCGCCGAATGCCGGGCACCTGGCCCTGGCCAAGCTGGAAGACGGCTGGCAGGGCGAGTTCCTGCTGGTCACACAGAACGTCGACAACCTGCACGAGCGCGCCGGCTCCAGACACCTACTGCACATGCACGGCGAGTTGCAATCGATGCTGTGCAGCAACAGCCAGCAGCGCTTTCCATTGCAGGACGACATGCCGGTTAGCCAGGCGTGCACCTGCTGTGGCCTGAAGGGCACCTTGAGGCCGGACATCGTCTGGTTCGGCGAGATGCCCTATCACATGGAGAGCATCTACGACGCACTGGAGCAATGCGAGCTGTTCGTCAGCATCGGCACCTCGGGCCATGTCTACCCGGCGGCGGGTTTCGTCGAACAGGCGCGTCGTGCGGGGGCACATACGCTGGAGATCAATCTGGAACCGAGCCAGGGCCATTCGCTGTTTGCCGAGAAACGCTACGGCCCGGCCACCGAGCAATTGCCCTGCTGGGTGGCTGAGCTGCTGACGAGCTAAGAGCCACAGGCCTTTTAGTCTATCTGCCACAACAGAACGTAGGGCGGGTGAAACCCGCCAATTGTCGAGCCGGCGGGTTGCACCCGCCCTACGCTTATCAGCTGACGTCCCCTCTCCCCCGGCCCCTCTCCCGCAAGCGGGAGAGGGGTGGCAAGTACCTACTGCGCAGCGGCGTCGACAGGCGCCGCCGCTTCGGCCGGCACCTCCGGCTCCGGGCTGAACACGCCATGGCTCCAGGCGTAGTAGCCCAAGCCCAGCGCCAGCAGCAGCGCCAGTATCCACGGCCACACCACCGGTTTGTTGGCATAAGGATCGCGCAGCGCGCGATCACTGCCTTTGGGCAATTCCGCCATCTGCGTGAGCGCGGTGCCGAAGGGGATGCTGATGCGCGCCTGGGCATTCACCGCCCAGCCGTTGCCATCGAGGATCGGCCCCAGGCTGCGGCGACGCAGCTTGAACCAGGCCAGCAGCATGGCCGGCCCGGAAATGGCCAGCAACACGCCGAGCAGCAGCAATGGAACCTGCCACCAGGCCAGCGACAGAATCCCTGTGACCACTGCAGCCAGTGCCGTGCCCAGAGCGCCGACCGCCAGGCCGATGGCCGCGAAGATACCGGCGAACTTGGCGATATCGAAGGCCGGGGTAGGCGTAGCGGCCGGAGCGGCCCCGGTTTCGCCGACCTTGGCTGCGGTCTTGCTGACCATGTCCGCGTCACGGCTGGCGGCGAGCTTCTGTACCTGATCGGAAACCAGCTTGGAAATGCGTCGATACGGTGACCAGAACGCCTCGCGAATGCTGATGGCGTGCTGCACCACCTTGACCACGGTGGCATCCCAGTCGTTGCCGGCGCGGTCGTAGAACAGGCCATGGCGGCCCGCCTGCAGATCACCTTCGCTGCCAGCGGTCACCGCCACCACGATATTCAGCGCCTCCTTACCCCGCACCGGCTCGCCGCGACGCGTGCACGCGCAATAGAGCAGAAAGCAATCGCTGGCCGCCGCCACCTTGGCGTGGGCTTCGACGTTGTCAACCTCCACCACCAACTCGCAGCTCTTGCCGTCGATATACAGAACCCCGGCCTGGAACACGGCCTTCTCGTGACGCGAATAGAACGCCTGGAAGGACACGAAGTTGCGCAGCAGCGTAACCAGGCCATGACGCAGGCGAATCAGCTTGTCCAGTTCGACCAGCCCGTCCGCCGCCTCGGCCACGGTCTTGTCCTCTTCGACCAGCGCCAGCAAACGGGCCTCGGCGCCCTGCTCCACCAGTTCGAGAATACGTCCGCGCTCCAGCACTTCGGCAATCGCCACTTTCGGCGTCTCGGCGCGCCAGGCCAGGTAGTTGCTGCACAGCGCAACCAGGTGCTGCCACTGCTCGCGCGACAGGCTGTCCTGCTCGCCATACACCGGCACCACCACACGCTGGCGAAACTCATCGATGGCACGCTGCCAGGCCGGGTTGAGCCCCTTGTCCAGCGGCAGCTCATCGCCATGCTGCACCACCGCCAGCGGCAGGTCGGCGACCTCGCTGGCATCGGCTAGGGACAGCGCGGCCAGACGCACCAGCTCTTCTTCCTTGGCATTCATCAGGGCGACAGCACGCGGGTCGAACTCGGCCATGGCCACGCGGGTGAAATAGTCGTCGATCTTGGCGCGCACCGCACTCAGCGCCTCGACAGCGGCCACCGTACCCTCGCCGAAAGCATCCAGCCCCTGCTCGGCGGCACGCGCATGCCAGGCATGCAGCTGACGCGCCTGATCGAAGAAGGCGGTGATCTGCTCGGCACCGATGGCCGGCTCACCACTGCGGTCGGTCTGTGCGCCCAGGCAGGCGATGATATCGGCGATGGCGGCCTTGAGTTCGGCATCATCGGTCAGCGTCGCCGGCACCAGGCCATCACCATTAGATTGGTGCGGCGGGAACAGCTTCGCCAGATCGGCGGTATCGGCCGGTGTCAGGCTCTCGGCATCGGGCCGCCCAAGCACCCCCAACAGGCGTTGCGCGGCCAGACGCAGGCGCGCGCCCACAGCATCGTCGGTGAGCGAGGACAGCTGCAGCGGACCGTCATGGAACAGCACGGCGGGGTCGGCCAGGCGCGCCAGCGTCCAATCGACCACATCGAGAATTTCCGGGGCGCGGATACGACCATCATTGTTCAGGTCGATGTATTGCAGCATGCGCCGATCCAGCTCCAGGTTGTTCACCGGGCAAGCCAGGCTGGCCCAGAGTTTCTGGTCCAGGCCGCGCAGAGCAGCGAGATCGGCCGGGGTTTCAAGTTGCACCTGATCGAAGCCGCCGGCACGGAAGAAGCGCCAGCGATGCGCGAGAGCTTGAGTCATCTACAGAAGATCCTTTCTTTTGTGAGGGCGACTGCGCCACGAAGCCAGAGACGATCCGTCGCTGTGTATCGGCGCGTGGATCAGCCAACAGACTCCTACTACCCAGGCGCTGTTCGCCTCAGTGTAACCGAGGCACAGCGCCATGCGCCTACCGCGCCTCGACTGCCATCGGCTGCGCCTCAGGTTGCTTGATCAGCGCATACAGCACGCCGGTGAGCAGGCTGCCGGCGACGATGGCCAGCAGATACAGCAGCGCGTGGTTGATGGCATTGGGGATCAGCAGCACGAACAGACCACCATGCGGCGCCATCAGCTTGCAGCCAAAGTACATCGACAACGCCCCGGTCAGCGCACCACCGGCGATACTCGCCGGGATCACCCGCAGTGGGTCCTTGGCGGCGAAGGGAATCGCCCCCTCGGAGATGAAGCACAATCCCAAAACACCAGCTGCCTTGCCGGCCTGGCGCTCGCTCTGGGCAAACTTGCGCCGCGCCAGCACGGTGGCAATGGCCATGGCGATCGGCGGCACCATACCGCCAGCCATGGTCGCAGCCATCGGCGCGTAGCTGCTCGACGCCAGCAGACCAACCGAGAACGCATAGGCAGCCTTGTTGATCGGCCCGCCCAGGTCAACGCACATCATGCCGCCAAGCAGCGCGCCAAGCAGGATGGCATTGGTGCTGCCCATGCTGTCGAGAAACTGGGTGAGCGACTGCAACACGTCAGCCACGGGACTGCCGACGATATAGATCATCGCCAGGCCGGTGATCAGGCTGGCCAGCAGCGGGATGATCAGAATCGGTTTGAGCGCTTCCAGACTGTCCGGCAAGCGCACCCAGCGGGCAATCGCCTTGGCCGTATAACCGGCAATGAAACCGGCAGCGATACCGCCAATGAAGCCGGCACCCAGTGAGCTGGCGAGCAATCCACCGATCATCCCCGGCGCCAGCCCAGGACGGTCGGCAATGGAATAGGCGATATAACCGGCCAGCACCGGCACCATCAGCTTGAAGGCGGCATCGCCACCTATCTGCATCAGCGCGGCGGCGAAGGTGCCCTCCTCCTTGAACGCCTCGATGCCGAAAACGAACGACAGCGCGATCAGCAGACCGCCTGCCACCACCATCGGCAGCATGTAGGAAACACCGGTGAGCAGGTGCTTGTAGGGACCGGACTTCTCGCCGCTGCTGGCCGCGGCCTTGCCTTCGGTTGACGCGGCCTCGCTCAGCGGACGCGCCTCGCTCAAGGCCCGCTCCAACGTCTGTTGCGGCTGCTTGAGCGCCACGCCAGTGCCACAGCGATAGACCTTCTTGCCAGCGAAACGGCTGGTATCCACCTCGATATCGGTGGCCAGCAGCACGGCATCGGCGGCGGCGATGGCGGCATCGTCGAGCAGGTTGCGCGCACCGACCGAACCGCGGGTTTCCACCTGCAGGTCGATGCCCATGCGCAGCGCTGCCTGCTGCAACGCCTCGGCGGCCATGAAGGTGTGCGCCACACCGGTGGGGCAGGCGGTCACTGCGACCAGTCGGCGGCGGCCGTTCGCAGCGGGCTCGCTGCTTTCGCCATAGGGCTGAGCACGCTCGGCGGCGTCACGCAGAAAACGCTGTGGGTCGGCCAATGCCTCGGCCGGTGAAGCCTGAAACAGACACTTGCCGGCAAAACGGGCCAGCGGCAGCTCACCGGTCTTGACCACCAGCACCCAGTCGGCGGCGGCGATCTGCGCTTCGCTCAATGGCGATCCAATCGCGCGCGCGTCATGCACCTCGACACGGGTTTGCCAGCCCAGGCGCTCGGCTGCGGCCTGCAACAAGCGCGAACACAGCACGCTGGTGACCTGGCCATTGGGACAGGCAGTGACGATCAGCAGATTCATGGTGGGTGCCTCTTATTTTTCTAAAGGGTGCAATTGCACGGCCGCTTCGAAACGGGCCAGTTGCTCGCGATCATGGATGCCGAAGCCGATCTGGGTGACCGCCTGCGCGGCCACCGCGGTGGCCAGGCGCAACGTACGCTCGGCCGGCCAGCCCTCGAGCAGGCCGTGCAGGCTGGCCGCCAGCAGCGAGTCGCCGGCACCAACCGTGCTGACAACCTCGACACGCGGTGGTAGGGCGCGCAGGGCAATCTCCGGCCCATACCAGTCGACGCCGTCGGCGCCACGTGACAGCAGCACGTGCTCGACACCCTGCGCACGCAGCGTCTGCACGGCGGCAGACAAGTCGCTGCCGCACACCTCAGCCAGCTCTTCTTCGTTGGGTTTGATCAGCCACGGGGCGACGCCAAGGGCTGCCTGTAGGGCGGCACCACTGCTATCGACCGCCAGCGGCACACCGCTGGCCTTGATCCGCCGCAGCAGACCGGCGAACCACTCAGGCGTCACACCCCGCGGCAGGCTACCGGCGACCACCACAGCGTCATGCCCGGCGAGCAGCGGTTCCAGCTCGGCCTCCAGGCGCTGCAGGTGTTCGGTCTCGACCTGCGGGCCGGGGCCGTTGAGGTCGGTGATACAGCCGTCGGCTTCGGCTAACTTGATATTGCTGCGCGTCTCACCTGGCACACGGACAAACAGATCACGGAAACCACGCTTGTGCATCAGGCTCTCGAACGGTGCGGCATTGGCGCGGCCGAGAAAACCGCCGACGCTCAGGCTGTGGCCAAGGTCGGCCAGCACCTGGGCGACGTTCAGGCCCTTGCCGGCGGCGTGGCTGCGCAGCTCATGGCAGCGGTTGATCGCGCCGGGCTGCAGGCGGTCGAGACGCAGGGTCAGGTCCAGCGCCGGGTTCAGAGTCAGGGTCAGAATTCGAGCCATCAGTGCATCTCCGCCACCAGCGCACGCACGGCGCTGGCACTATCCAGGGTCAGGGCGCGGTCCGCCAGGGTTCGCGCCTGGCGGCTGTCCAATTCGCGCACACGCGCCTTGACCAGAGCAATCGAGCGCGGCGTCACGCTCAGCTCGTCTACGCCCAGGCCAACCAGCAGCGGCACGGCCAGGCGGTCGCTGGCCAGTTCACCGCAGACACCGACCCACTTGCCCTGTGCATGGGCAGCGGTCACGGTCATCTCGATCAGGCGCAGCACGGCCGGGTGCAGGCCATCGGCCTGCGCCGACAGCTGCGGATGGCCGCGGTCGATGGCCAGGCAGTACTGGGTCAGGTCATTGGTGCCGATGCTGAAGAAGTCCACCTCGCGCGCCAGCACCGGTGCCAGCAGCGCCGCCGAGGACACTTCGATCATGATGCCGATCTGCAGGTCACGCACTTCGATCTCTTCGCGCAGGCGCTGCACCAGGTCACGCGCCGCGCGCCATTCCTCCACCGAACCGAGCATGGGGAAGATGATCCGCAGCGGACGGCCATCGGCCGAGGCGAGCAAGGCGCGCAGCTGGGTTTCCAGAATCTCCGGGCGCTGCAGGCTCAGGCGAATACCACGCACGCCGAGGAAGGGATTTTCCTCAGCCGGCATAGGCCAATATGGCAACGGTTTATCGCCGCCGACATCCAGCGTGCGCACCACCAGCGGGCGCCCGGCCAACGCATCGAGCACGCGCCGATACTCGCGCTCCTGCGCGGCATGATCCGGCGCCTGGGCATACTCCATGAACACCAGTTCGGTGCGCAGCAGGCCCACCGCTTCCGCGCCCAGCTCCACCGCATCGGCGGTTTCGCCACTGGCGCCGATATTGGCCGCCACCTCCACGCGCACGCCATCGCGCGTCTGCGCACTGTCAAAACGCGCGGCATGCGCCTGCTCACGGCGTTGCTGTGCGCTCTCACGCTCATGTAGCGCCTGGTCGCGCTCAGCTGCGTCCGGGGCGATGCGCAGCAGGCCGCTGTCGCCATCGAGCAGCAGCGGCGTACCTTGCGCCAACGCCAGCACGCATCACCGGCACCTACAACCGCGGGAATCCCAAGGGCGCGGGCGATGATCGCGCTGTGTGCGGTGGCGCCACCGCGAGCGGTCAGGATGCCAGCAACGCGCTGGCGGTCGAGGCCAGCCACGTCCGACGGCACCACCTCGGCCATCACCAGAATGTAGGGCTCGCTCGGCTCGCTGGGCAGCTCAACGCCACAGAGGTGTGCCAGCACACGGTTGCCGATATCACGCAGATCAGCCGCACGCTCGGCCAGCAGCGGGTCGTGCAGTGCTTCCTGGCGTTTGGCCGCGGCCTCGACTTCGACCTGCCAGGCTGCTTCGGCGCTCGCCCCCTTGCTCAGGCAGGCTTCGACATCCTCACGCAGCGCCGGATCAGCGAGCATGGCCAGGTGGGCACTGAAGATCTCACGAATGCTCGCCACGCCGGCGCCATCGACCAGCCGCTGAATCTGCGCGGCGACAGCAGCCAGGGCTGAATCCAGTCGCGCGCGCTCCTGATCGACGCCCTGGCCTCGCTCGGCGAAATCAAACACCGGCGGCGTACGCACCAACGCCGGGCCGATGGCGATACCGGGCGAGGCACCGACCGCCTGCAGACGGCTACCGGCAACAGGGGCGAGCGCTGCGACCGGTTCCAGCTGCGCTGCCACCTCGGGCAACGCTTCGCTCAGCGGTTCGACGGCTTCGCCCAGGCCACTTTCCAGGGCGGCCCGAATCGCCGGCAATGCGCTGTCGGCAATCGCTGGTTCGGCGCTGAATTCGAGCATCTGGCCGCGTCGCGCACCCAGCGCCAGCAAACGGCTGAGGCTCTTGGCCGAGACCCCGGCACCCGTGTCACCGAACAAGCGCACGCGAACTTCGCCGGTGAAGCCCTGCACCAGTTCGCTCAGCGCCTTGGCCGGGCGCGCGTGCAGACCGTGGGCATTGAGCAGCGGCACACTGAGGCTGGGCCAGTCCGGCGGCACTTCACCGCCCAGCGCCTCGATCACCTGGCGGCTGTCGCTGGCTTCACTGAACGCAGCAGCACGACCACCAATCAGGACATCGCACAGGCGCTCCAGTGCCTGACGGTGCGCCTCGCCCTGGCTAGCCAGGCAGAACAGGCCGCGTAGCGCCTCACCGCGAAACGTCAGCGGCTGCGCCGAGGTGACGAAGGCCAGGCCAGGCCGCTCGACACTGGCCTCGCTGTGCAGCCACCACAGACCATCGCCCAGCGGCAGCGGCTCACCACGCGCCAGCCCGAGGGCGAAGCCACTGCGAGCACAGCCGGCTTGACGTAACAGACGCGCGCCCTGCCAGAGCAATTCGTCGAAGTCTTCGGCGGGCTGTGCCAGCGCCACCAGTTGCCCGTCCAGTGCCAACGCCTGCGGTGCGCCCTGCAGCAGTTCGAGTATCTGCGCCGGCTCGTGGGCTTCACGCAGCGCCTGGCTCAGATCGCCTTCGCCCAGGGCACGGGTCAGCAGTTGCAGCAGGTGCAGGTGTTCGTCGGATTGCGCGGCAATGGCGATGGCCAGGTAGACCTTCTGGCCGTTGCCCCAGTCCACGCCTGCGGGGAACTGGATCAGGCTGACGCCGGTGCGCAGCACCTGATCGCGGGTCTGCGGCGTGCCATGGGGAATCGCGATGCCCTGGCCGAGATAGGTCGAACCCTGCGCCTCACGTGCCTGTAGGCCTTCGAGGTAAGCCGCAGTAGCCAGGCCGGCACTGGCCAGCGCGTCGCCGAGCATGGCCAGGGCTTCGCCCTTGTTCGCCGCCGCTCGGCCCATCTGGATTTGGCTGGCATCGAGTTCGAGCATGGTGGTCTCCGACTTATTGTTTTGGCTAAGACTAGCTGATGAACTGCATTGCTGAAACGTTTCATCAAGCACTGGCACCTTATCCGATAATGGGTAATCCTTGAAGCCCGGTCGTCGTCGAGTCGGTGTAGACTCGCCGCGCTCGCACGCTCGAAATTCTCTCTCTGCATGGTGCTGCGCCCGTGAAACTCAGCGACATTGCCCGCCTGGCTCAGGTCTCCGTGACCACCGCCAGCTACGTGATCAATGGTCAGGCCGAACGTCGGCGCATCAGCCCTGCGACCGTGGCCAAGGTCTTGGCAGTGGTCGAGGAGCATGGTTATCGCCCGGATCAGCAGGCCGCCAGCCTGCGCCGTGGGCAAAGTCGCTGCCTGGGCTTCATCCTGCCGGACCTGGAAAACCCCAGTTATGCGCGCCTGGCCAAGTTGCTCGAACAGAAAGCTCGCGCCGCCGGCTATCAGTTGCTGATTGCCAGTTCCGACGATGACCCGAGCAGCGAGCGGCAGTTGCTCGAACTGTTCCGTTCACGCCGCTGCGAGGCACTGATCGTCGCCAGTTGCCTGCCAGCGGATGACCCGCTGTATCCAGCCATCGTCGCCGCCGGCCTGCCGGTCGTGGCCGTGGACCGCGCGCTGTCGCCCACCCACATTCGCTCGGTGGTCAGCGATGACGAGCAGGCTGGGCGTACCCTGACCGAAAGCCTGCTGACGCCCAAACCCCGGCATATCGCCCTGCTCGGCGCACGTGCCGAGTTGGTCATCAGCCAGGCGCGCGAACGGGGCTTCCATTCGGCACTGCAAGGTTTCGACGGGCGCATCAGCGTCTACCACGGCGAGCTGTTCAGCCGCGCCAGCGGTTACCGGCAGATGCAAGCACTGCAGGAGGAAGTCGGCCCGCCAGATGCACTGCTGACCACCGCCTACGTGCTGCTCGAAGGGGTGTTCGACGCTCTGCGTGAACAGGGCAGCGAGCAATGGCCGGCGGTACGTCTGGCCACCTTCGGCGATACCCAGCTGCTGGATTTTCTGCCGCTGCGGGTCAATGCCATGAGCCAGCAGCACGAACGCATCGCCGAACGCGTGCTGGCCTGGACCCTACGGGCGGTGGAGCACAACGACTACCAGCCCGGTATCGAGGCCATCGGCCGCAGCTTCAAGGCGCGAGCCTAAATATCGGCCCTAGAGACTGAGGCGGGTTGCACCCGCCCTACGCGCCGGGCGGATCACTGACCACCCTGAATCTTCCGCAGCAGCGGCTCGCACTGGCTCGGCTCATCCCCTGCACTGGGCGCCATCAGCGCCAGCAAGCCGGCAGCTGGTGCTACGGCCACCCCCAGCGCAACCATGCCGGCGCCACGCAGTGCCAGCGGCGTAGCCTGCACGCCAGGCGCAGGTTCCTTGAACGTACCGCGCACATACAGCGGCGAGCGCAGGGAAAAGATACGGAAGCCCTTGGTCGACGGCGTAATGGTGAAATCCAGGCGCTCGCTGGCGAAGTTGGCGCTGCCATCGACCTTGATCACCGCATTGTCGGTGTCGATGACGAACAGCCGGGTGCTCATCAACCCCTGCTCGATCCCGAGATCAGCAGCCGCGCAGTGGATCTTCACATCCTCGTCGCCGAACAGCCTGCCCACCAGGTAGTTGCCGACATTCAGCCCGGCGATCTCCATCAACCCACGGCTGACCGCTCCATCGTTGATCAGCATCTTCAACTCGCCATCGGCGCTGCCGAGCAAGGCCGCCACCGAGTTGCCGCGACCGCTGATGCGCGCATCGCCGTTGAGCTCGCCGAAGCTGGTCTGCATCGGCGCGAAGGTCGGGAACAGTTGCTTGAGTTTGAGATCGCGTGCGCGCAGATGCATCTGCCCCTGCAGCGGCGTGGTCGCGCCGTTCAGACGAATCTGTGAGTCAAGCACACCGCCGGCCATGCCAAAACGCAATGGCTCCAGACTCAGCGTGCCGTCATTGAGCACCACATGGGTGTCGAGATCGGTGATCGGCAACTGCTCGCTGTGCACGATGCGCTTGCCGACGAAGCGCACGTCAGCGTCCATCGCACGCCAGCGGTCGGTACGAAACTCGGAAACGGGCAACGCCTTGTTCGCCGGCTGTACGTCCCGCTCACCACGTTCGCGCTTGTCCTCGCTGGAGTCGGCGCCGATCAGCGGTGCCAGGTCACTGAACAGCAGCTGGTTGGAGGTCAGTCGGCCGGACAGTTTCGGCCGCGGCTCGCGGGCCACGAACGTCAGGTCGCCATGGATATCGCTGTCGCCGATCCGGCCATTGAAGCCGAGGTAGCGAAAGGTCGCCCCGTTGGCGTCGTGCAGGTCGGCCTGCAGACGACCATCGGTGCTGTACGGCGGGGTATCCGGCAAGGTCACGCCGGTCAGCGGATACAGCTGACCCAGGCTGGCACCGGACAGGCGCAAACGCAGATCCAGAGCGCCCAGGTTCTGCAGATCGGTCAGGCTGCCGGCCAGCACGATGCGCGTCGCACCAATGCGCAGATCGGCCTGCAGCGGGAACGGTTGCGACGCGTCGTGCAGTGCCAGCAGGCCACCGACCTTGCCATTGCCGGTCAGCGGCTGACCACGGAAGCTGCCCTTGGTCTGCCAGGCGAAGGCGTAATCCTGGGCGCTGACATTGCTCTGCGCCAGACGCTCGGCAGTGCCCTTGCCCACGATATCGGCGAATGGAATCGGCTCCCCCAGCGGTTCGATCACCGACTCCAGACGGGTGTTGCTGACCTTGTCATCCAGCTTCACCTGCCCCTTGTCGAAAACGATGGTGCCGATATCCAGCGTCCAGGGGCTGGGCTGAGCGTTATCGTCCGGCTGTTCCTTGCTCAGGTCGAACACCCAGTTGGCCCGGCCATCGGCCAGGCGCTGCAGATCGGCGACCGGCGCACCAAGTTCGATACTAGGGATATTCACCGTCTTCCATAGAAGCGGTAGCGGAGACAGGCGAAAACGCACGCTATCGAGGCTGACGAAGGTATCGCCCTGCGCCCAATCGGGGTTACCCAGACGCAACTGCTCGGCGGCAAAATGTGGCCAGGGTAGCCAGGCACTCAAGCCTTGCTGGCCGGCCTCACGCTGCCAGACCACGCGCAGGTCGCCCTCGATGGCGAACGGCCGATTCAGAGCCGCAGAAACCTGCTCGTTGATCAACGGCCGCGCCCGGTTCCAGTCGAACAGCACCAGAAACAGCATCAGCGCCGCCACCAACAGCAGAAAAACGGCGAGCAACGCGCCTAACAGTTTGCGTACTTGGCGCACCCAGCGACCTCCTTATTTCACTGCCCGAGTGAAACTCGTCCATGTCCATACGACTGAAAAGATTCGCCAACGCTCCCTTGCTCTGGCAGGAAAGGGGAAAATAGCCGACTCTGAACGCCCACTCGTGAGCTGACCGATGCGCCTGATCGACACCCATACCCACCTCGATTTCCCCGATTTCGACGCCGATCGCGACGAAGTGCTCGCGCGCAGCCGCGCGCTCGGGGTACAGCGCATGGTGGTGCTTGGCGTCTACCAGGCCAACTGGCAGCGGCTGTGGCAGTTGGTCGAGGACAACGAAGGCCTGTACGCCGCATTCGGCCTGCATCCGGTCTATCTGGACGAGCACAGCCCGCAGCATCTACTTGAGCTGCGCGACTGGCTGGGCAAACTGGCTGGGCAGCGCAAGCTGTGCGCTGTGGGTGAGTTCGGCCTGGACTATTACCTGGAGCATCTGGATCGCCAGCGCCAACAGGCACTGTTCGAAGCGCAGCTACAACTGGCCGCCGACTTCGAACTGCCGGCGCTGCTGCACGTACGCCGCGCGCATGCCGCGACCATCGCCACGCTCAAACGCTTTCGTCTGCCGCGCGGCGGCGTCATCCACGCCTTCGCCGGCAGCCATGAGGAAGCCCGCGAATACATCAAGCTGGGTTTTCGCCTCGGCCTTGGCGGCGCCGCCACCTGGCCGCAGGCCAATCGGCTGCGCAAGGTGGTGGCAGCTCTGCCACTGGACGCCATCGTGCTGGAAACCGACGCCCCTGACATGGCGCCGGCCATGTACGCGAATCAGCGCAACAGCCCGGAATACCTGGCTGAAATCTGTGCCGAGCTGGCGGCGCTACGCGGTATGACGGCCGAGGAGCTGGCAGCGGCCAGCAGCCGTAATGCGGATGAAGTGTTCGGCTGGTACTAAAGTCAGGTCGCCTCTGTGGGAGGGGCTTCAGCCGCGACGACTACAAACGCATCGCTGCTGAAGCGCCTCCACAGAGCAGTCAAACCCGGAACGCGCTGATCAGTTGCTTGAGACGCGAAACCAGTTCGCTCAGTTCGCGGCTGGCCTGTTCGGTCTGGCTGGCACCGGCTGCGGTGCGCTCACCCGCATGGTTGATCTCGACGATGTTCTGATCGATATCGTGCGCCACCGCCGTCTGCTGCTCGGCAGCCGCCGCGATCTGCTGATTCTGATCGACGATCATGCCCACCGCGCCAAGGATGTTCTCCAGGGCCGACTGCACCTTGGCCGACTCGCTCACCGTGCCGTCAGCCATCTGGTGGCTGGCGTTCATCGCCTTGACCGCGGCACCGACGCCGCCCTGCAGTTTGCCGATCATCGTCTCGATTTCTTCGGTGGACTGCTGCGTGCGCTTGGCCAGATTACGCACCTCGTCGGCCACCACGGCAAAACCGCGGCCCTGCTCGCCCGCACGCGCCGCCTCGATGGCAGCATTGAGCGCCAGCAGGTTGGTCTGCTCGGCAATGCCCTTGATCACGTCCAGCACCTGACTGATAGCGGCACTGTCGCTGGCCAGCTGATTGATCACCGCCACCGACTGATCGATCTCGCCGGCCAGACGCTGAATCGCGCCGACCTGCGCTTCGACCAGCGCGCGCCCGGTGACCGTCTCCTGATTCACGCTCTGCGCGCTGCCCACCGCCGCGGCGGCACTGCGCGCAACTTCCTGGGCCGTTGCCGACATCTGGTTCATCGCGGTCGCCACCTGCTCGATCTGCGCACGCTGGCTGGCCACCGCCTGGTTGCTCTCGCCCGAGACCAGCTCGACCCGATCCGCCTGGCCGCCGACTTCGCCCACCGTATGCCCGACGCGCTCGATCAGGTCATGGATGCGCACCACGGTCTGGTTGAATACCTGGCCCAGCTCGCCCAGCTCATCGCGGCTCTGCGCATGGAAGTTGACCGTCATATCGCCCGCCGCCACCTTGTCCATCACCTGGCCTAGGTTCTTCAGGGTCGAACGGGTAGACACATAGAAACCGCTGTAGAGGTAGACAATCAGCAGGAACACCACCACCAGCGCCACCACCAACAGCACCATCTGGGCGCGGTTCTCGGTCAGGCGCTCGCTCAACTGACTGTCGAGGAAGGCCAGCAAGCCGTCGTTGAACGCATAGGTCTTGGCCATTTCCTGGCTGACCTGATCGTAGAACTGCGCCCAGGGCGTATCCAGGCTGTCGGCGATGATCACCTGATCCTCGAACAGCACAGCGCTGTCCTTGAGCGTCTGCCGGCTGGCCTCGGCGAGACTGCCCAGGCCGTTCTGAGCGGCGACGTTGCCGGCCAGCGCTTCCTGCAGGTTCAGGCCATATTCGGCATGGAGTTTCTCCAGCAGCAGCAACAGCTCATCGAACTTGGTGCTGGCTGAAGAATTGAGGAAGCCCTGGCCCAGGGAATAAGCACCAATAGCGCGGCCCTGGCTCAGTGTCTCGGTAATCTGCGGGGTGACATTGGTGATCAACTCGGTGATCTGCCGCACCTGACGCTGCGGATCCTGGCTGAGGCCGGCCTGGCTGGCCACCAGCTTGATGAACACCTGGGAAGAGCCGAGCAGCTTCTCGACGATCACCGCCTTGCTTTGCAACGACGTCTCGGCCTCGGCGCTCTTCAGATCAGCCAGCAGTTCGTCGCGTTTGGCGACGAATTCGGCACTCTGCTCGGCATCGTAGGTCACCGGATCGAGACCTTGCAGACCGGCGCTCAGCGACTGCTCCAACTGGTCGATGCGCCCCTCCAGATCCCCCGCCTGACCGGACTGACCGATCATCGAGTTGATCTGCACCAGATCGTTGAGGCTCTCTAGATCGCGGCGCAGCTGCAGGCTGCTGCCCAGCAACTCGAGGCTCTCCAGGGCAGTCTGGGTGCCAACGAACTGTCGATAGGAATCGCGCACCAGGTAGAAGTTGGTGACGAGCATGGGCAGGAAGAATAGAACGCTGATCAGGCTGAACTTCATACCGAAGCTGAGGCGATTCATCAGCGCGATGGCCGGATACAACACGGTCTTCACTAGACGTCTCCAGTTGCCATTATTGTTATTGGTATCACTTGAACGGCCGCAGCGCCTGCTACGGGCTGATAACGGCGTCCTGCGCAGCCCGACCTGTTGCGCGTGGATCGACGCGGTCAATACAGGCAGTAAATGTGACGATAATCACTAAACAGGCTCGGCTACCGCCTCCTTATACCCCTTATCGACAGGCGCCTTTGTAACTTAAGGTTAAACACGCGCAGCGATAGTCGCCCTTCTTGAGAGGTAAGCGTAGTTCGCCATAGGAATGATAGAAGGACGCAGGGCGGGCACAGCCCGCCACGGTGCGTTACAGCAGGCTGCACACAGGCTGTATGGCGCCGCCTGGATAGGGGCTCTAGATGAACAGCACCCAAGCCGCGTAACCGGCGTACCAGACCACGGCAGCACGTATCAGCAGTTGCCACAGTTGATCCAGGGTATCGACACCCTCTTCGCCCATCACCGGCGGCGGCATTTCGCCGGCCGCACGCCCGGCCTTGACCACCAATTGCGCGGCGGAAATATCCCAGCTCAGCAGCTCATGCAGCAAGGCGCGGCTGACGGCGACGAAGTTGCCGACCAGGGCGAAACTCGAAGCCAGAACCCGCGCGGGCAGCCAATCGAAGGCATGCCGCAGTTGCACGGCTCGCTCACGCAGAGCTGGCTGCTCGGCATGCTCCGCGCTCAATGCCAGCAAGCGATAAGCCAGCGCAGCCATGGGCCCCAGCAGCAGGTACCAGAAGATCACCGCAAAGAAGCTCTGGTAAGCCTGCCACAGCAAATGCCCCTGAACCTGCTGGAGTAGCTCGGCGCCCTCCTCCGGCGTCAACGCCAGGTCACGTTCGGCCACATGGTAGGCCGCCTGACCGTCACCGCGCCGCCAGGCATCACGAAACGGCCCCAGCGCCGCGAGCAGGTCACCACGCCCCAGGCTGTAGATCAGCACCAGCAGGTGCACGGGCAAGGCCAGCCAGCCGTAAGCCAGCGGCTTGAGGATCAACAACACCAGGCCGAGCAGCAACACCGGCAGCAGCACCAGAAGCGCCAGGCACAACCAGGGGGCTTGCTGCAGGCCACTTTTTTGCAAGCGCTGCAATTGCGCCAGCCAAGGGCCGTCTTGCTGGATGCGCAGGCGCCAGGCGGAAAATTTCTCGACCCACAGCACCAGCAGAATCACCAGAAAACTCATTGCTACCTCTCCTTCAATTCGGCATGCAGGCGCGACCAGTCGAATGCCGGCCCCGGGTCGGTCTTGCGCCCTGGCGCAATATCGCAGTGGCCACGGATACGCTGCGTCGATAACGCCGGGTAGGCGTCCAGCAGTTGCCGCGTCAGTTCTGCCAAGCGGGCGTACTGAGCATCGGTATACGGCAGGTCATCCGTTCCTTCCAGCTCCACACCTAGCGAAAAATCATTACAGTTGTCGCGCCCGTCAAACCAGGACACGCCAGCGTGCCAGGCACGATCCAGACAGGAGACGAACTGCGTCGGCCGGCCATCACGCTCGATGAAGAAATGCGCGGAAACCTGCAGGGATGCAATCTCGGCAAAGAAAGGATGTTCATGCGTGGGCAGCTGATTCTGAAAGAACGCCTGCACCTTGCCAGTGCCGAACTGCCCAGGCGGCAGGCTGATGTTGTGCACCACCAGCAAGGAGATCTCGCCACTGGGGCGAGCGTTGAAATTCGGCGAAGGGCAGTGATGAATGCCCTGAAACCAGCCGGTTGAGGGGTCGAGCTGCATGAAATGCTCCTGAACGAGCCCCCACTCTAGAGCAGGTGGCTACAACGGCCAAGAGCGAGGCCGCAACAGGATGTACAGGAGGGGAAATCTCAGGCTAAAACAAAGAGTGGGAAACGCAGAGCGGTGAGCTTGTAGGAGCCAGCTTGCTGGCGATCATCCGCTCGCCTGACGGGGACCATCGCCAGCAAACCGACTCCTACAGATAGCAGCAGAGCTGCTCTCAGACGTAAATCAGGCGTTCTTCAGTTTGCGCAGGTTACCGATTACCGACTCCAGCGCGCGATCGAACAACAAGGCATCGTCGAGCAGGCGAATGGCGTTACGACGGAACTCCACGGCAAGGGCGTTACGCGTTTTCTCCAGCACCTTCATGCCGGTGCGATTGACGAACACGTACTTGCCAGTCGGCTTGATGATCGCCGCCAGCTTGCAGCGCAGTTTGTGTTCTTCGTCCTCCTGGAACTCGACCCAGCTGCCGACGCGCAGGCTATCTACGTACTGCAGCGCCTCGTCATCGTCCGGCAACACTACATCGGGCTCCTGAGGCCGAGTCTGCCCGGGCGCCAGAAGGATGATTTCCTCGACCACCTCGACCATGGCAGGCGCGTCTTCCACCGCCTCGGCAGCCGGCAACTCCAGCAGCGGCAGCTCGATGTCGGCTTGAGCAGCATCGCTCGTCGCCTCGGAGTCCTGTGGCGTCACCTCAGGTTCCGGCGCAGCACGCTTGAAGCGCTGGAAGGCCTGCACATGCAGCACTTCCAGCTGACTGAAGAATTCACTGGTGGAGAAAGGATCGAAGGCCGCACTGGCCATGCCTTCACGCAGCGCCTTGAGCAAGCCAGGCACCAGCTCCAGCAAACGCAGGCGCGCTTCGGGATCTTCATGTGGCGCGACGCTCCAGACCAGATCATCCATGGTCTGCAGCGCAGCATGCCACTCGTCCGAGTCCACACCATGCTTGAGGCAAGTGAGCATCAGCACCTTGCTCCAGGCTTCCTGCAGAAGACGCACCACCACTTCCGGCAGAGTCTTGCCCAGCAGGCGCTCGTTCAATGCATGTTCGACCTGGCGGCGAGCCAACTCGGCCTTGGCGCTGCCTTCTTCGGCATCGCGGGTGCGTTGTTCGAGCAATTCGCTACGGCGGCGCTCGTCGCCGGTGAACGCCATGAACTCGGCCAGCAGCTCGGAGAAGATCGCCGGATCATCGACGAAGTCGTTGAGCAAACGCTGAACCACCTGCTCGATCTTCTGATACAGACTGTCGCGCTGCGCATCGTCCTGATCGACCCAACCCAACGCCGCGGAGGCGATTTCATTGAGCAGGCGGCGTGCCGGATGGCTGCCACGGCTGAAGAAGGTCTTGTCCAGCACGGCGACCTTGAGCATGGGAATCTGCAGGCGGCCGATCAGTGCCTTGAGCGAATCCGGCAACGTGCGGTCATCGAGAATGAACTCGAACAGCATCGAAACCAGGTTGATCACATCCTCATCGACCTCACCCACCACCCGCGTCTTGCCGCTCTTGCTACTGGCACGCTCGAGCAGTTGTTCGAGTTGCTCGCGAAGGTCGAAATCTTCGGTGTTGACCTGTGCCGGAGCACGCTGCTGCATGTGCGACAGCAGGCGCATCAGATCATTACTGGTGATCGGCAGCGCATCGCTGACCTGGGCACGGCGTGGCATCGCGCTACCGCGCACTTGTGACAACAGATCCTGCAAGGCGCCGAATACTTCCTGCACGCCTTGATCGGCACCCTCGAGCAAGGGCATGCCTTCCTCACCGGCGCTGTGGCCGTAAGAGGACGTTGCAGGGCGCTGCTGACGGCGCGGTTGTGCGGATTTCAGCTCAGGCAGTATGCCTGCGCTGATCAACGCCTGGTTGGCCTCGGCATAGAGAACGTCACAGCCGCCCAACACGTACTTTTCGAACAATTTGAGGATGATCAGCTTGACCTTGATCTCCACGCCCAGACCACTGCAGGCGTCGAGAAAGTATTCGCTGAGCAGGGTCGGGCCGAGCGGGTTGCTCTTGTCATCGAGCTTCTTGCTGATCAGCGCATTGAGACGCGTGGTGAGATGGCCCAGCGCGACCGCGTCACGGCTCAATACCTTGGCCACCATGGCGTCCAGCGCCACGGTTTCTTCCAACTCGTCGTTCTGCACCAGGCTCAGGCTATCGAACGACACTGAGTCCAGAGCAGGCTGAGGCTTGCCGATTTCGTACTGATTGAGGCTGGCGAAGGACTCGAACACCTTCTGCAGGAAGCCACGCTCGATATTCTTGCGCTTCAGGCGCAGGTCGCGCATGGCCTCGAAGAAGGCGTTCTGTTCGGCATTGCTGGTCGCCCGATCCGCCATCTCGAAGAGGGTATCGTCGGCGTTGTCGAACAGGCTCTGCAGGTTCTGCTTGAGCTGTTGCGCCGCTTTGTCACGCACCTGAATCAGCGCCACGGGCAGTCTTCCTACCGGCGAAGTTGGCGATTGCTCTGCGGTGGCCTTGTTCAGGTGCACCACATTCGCGTCGGTCTTCATTCTAGTCTCCCGCAGACTGCCCGAACCCGAGCTTCCTGGTCTGCACAGCGTCAACCGAGCGTCGTCCGTAACGTCAAAGGCCTGGCGTCAATAA
>Ga0070754_10000901_pt1 | contig 25354 bp, 24 predicted proteins | sample VirMetDEL_Sep_01_FD_75181 | JGI IMG/M metagenome (GOLD analysis project Ga0070754, IMG submission 75181) | Aqueous microbial communities from the Delaware River and Bay under freshwater to marine salinity gradient to study organic matter... | ecosystem: Environmental > Aquatic > Marine >...
AGCAGAAGGCCAGCCCCACCGCGACGCTGATGGACGAAGACGGCAAGGTGGGCCAGGCCTATGCGGCGCGCGTCACCCCGCACATGTACATCGTCAACGCGCAGGGCATGCTGGTGTACGCCGGTGGTATCGACAGCATTCCCTCTGCGCGGGTCGAGGACATCGCCAAGGCCACCAACTACGTGCGCCAGGGTCTGAACGAGCTGCGCGCAGGCAAGCCGGTGAGCGTGGCGACGAGCCGGGCTTACGGCTGCAGCATCAAGTACAAAAACGGCGCGGCGTAGCCGCGCACCCCCCGCGTCGCCTTCGGCGCCACCCCCCTGGGAGGGGGGCGACAACTGGGGCCGGCGGAGCCGGACCCTCGTTGTCTCTGGAGGGGTGTTGTCGCGCTCCTGTGTGTCGCGCTCCGGGGCTCGGTTAATCTCTGTCCCCAGCCCAGCCACTTCCCACTCCGCCCATGCCCTTCGCTCCGCTCCAGAACGACACCTTCCTCCGCGCCTGCCTGCGTCAGGCTACCGACCACACGCCTGTGTGGCTCATGCGCCAGGCGGGGCGGTATCTGCCTGAATACTGCGCCACGCGCGCCAGGGCGGGCAGCTTCATGGGGCTGGCGACGAATGTGGACTACGCGACCGAGGTGACCCTGCAGCCGCTGGAACGGTACGCGCTGGACGCCGCCATTCTGTTTTCCGACATCCTCACCGTGCCCGACGCCATGGGCCTGGGGCTGTCGTTTGCGCTGGGTGAAGGGCCGAAGTTCGCCAAGACGGTGCGCACCGAGGCCGACGTGGCCACGCTCGCCGTGCCGGACATGGACAAGCTGCGCTACGTGTTCGACGCGGTGACCTCGATCCGCAAGGCGCTGGACGGGCGCGTGCCCTTGATCGGCTTCTCGGGCAGCCCCTGGACGCTGGCCTGCTACATGGTGGAGGGTGGCGGCTCGGACGACTACCGTGCGGTGAAGTCGCTGATGTACAGCCGACCCGACCTGATGCACCGCATCCTGGCCATCAACGCCGATGCCGTGGCGGCTTACCTCAATGCGCAGATCGAGGCCGGCGCGCAGGCGGTGATGGTGTTCGACAGCTGGGGTGGCGTGCTGGCCGACGGGAAGTTCCAGGAATTCAGCCTGGCCTACACGCGGCGGGTGCTGGCCCAGCTCAAGCGCGAGCAAGGTGGCACCACCGTTCCGCGCATCGTCTTCACCAAGGGCGGCGGCCTGTGGCTGGACGACATGAAGGGACTGGATTGCGAAGCACTGGGTCTGGACTGGACGGTGAACCTGGGCCGCGCGCGCGCGCAGGTGGGTGAAGGCCCGCAGGGCAAGGCGCTGCAGGGCAACATCGATCCCAACGTGCTGTTTGCGCCGCCCGAGCGCATCGACGCCGAGGTGGCTGCCGTGCTGGAGAGCTTCGGCCCACCCCACCAGGGACAAGGCCAGGGCGCCACGCACATCTTCAATCTGGGGCACGGCATCAGCCAGTTCACCCCCCCTGAGCATGTGTCGGTGCTGGTGGATGCGGTACACAGGCACTCGCGCCGCTTGCGCGCGGTCGCCTGAGGCGCTGCGAAATTTGAAGCTTCCCGTGCCTTTGCCCATGCGGGGTTCGCCTCGATTCCTGGGGCAAGCCCTGCTGAAGCGACGCGCTGTGATGCCACCCGGCCCATGGGGCTTAACACAAAAATCAGCGAAAAAGGCACTTGACAAGGCTCACTTATGCACAAAACTTGTGCTGCGGTGCGCCATAGCCAGGAAAGCGGTACCAAGCGTTGTCTCTTGCGCAGATTCACCAGCAAGTGATTGATTCATAAGGGTTTTATTTTCTGCTTTTTTTGAAGGCAATTTAAGCAAACCCTTGATTTGCAAGGCTTCCGGCGGCGCTGAAGCAAACTATCAACAAAGTTATCCACAGAAAGTCTGGATATGTTCCGATGCACTTTCAAATCAAGCACTTAGCGTGCATTCCGACACAAAAACTGAGGAACCCGCGCTAACCATGGCTTTCTGGCCCAAGGTGGTGGTGGCCACGCCGGCGCACAGCGGCGTGGCCGAAGCACTCTGCTATCGAAGTGAGTTGTTGCTCGCGCCCGGCACGCTGGTTCGGGTGCCGCTGGGCGCGCGCGAGGTGCTGGGCGTGGTGTGGGACTGCCCCGACGTGCCGCCCGAGGGACTGAGCGAAGCGCGCACGCGCGAGGTGGCGGGCGTGCTCGAAGGACTGCCGCCGCTCAACGGTCGCTGGCGGCAGCTGGTCCAGTTTGCGGCGCGCTACTACCAGCGCAGCCTGGGCGAAGTGGCACTCGCTGCCCTGCCACCGCAGTTGCGCGACCTGAGCAACGTGCAACTGGCGCGCCGACTCAAACGCAGCGCTGGCGATCCCTCCCCTGCGCCGCCGGCCCGGGACGAGGACCGCGAGCTGAGCGAGCAGCAACGCGAGGCACTGGCCGCCCTGGAAGAGGCCCGGGCCCCGGTGTTGCTGTTCGGCGCCACCGGCAGCGGCAAGACCGAGGTGTACCTTCAGGCCACGCACCGCGCGTTGGCCCACCTCACGTCGGCCCAGGTGCTGGTCATGGTGCCGGAGATCAACCTCACACCCCAGCTGGAGGCGCGCTTTCGAGAACGCTTCGAGCCCTTGTTCGGAGCCGGTGCCGTGGTCTGCCTGCACAGCGGCATGACACCCGCGCAACGGCTGGCGAGCTGGCTGGCGGCCCACACGGGGCGCGCGCGCATCGTGCTGGGTACGCGCATGGCGGTGCTGGCGAGTCTGCCGGGATTGCGACTGATCGTGGTGGATGAAGAGCACGACCCGAGCTACAAAAGCCAGGAAGGGGCGCGCTACTCGGCGCGCGACCTGGCGGTGTACCGGGCGAAGGTGGAGACGGCGGCCTTGGGCGAAGGGGACGCACGTTGCCAGGTGGTGCTGGGCTCGGCCACGCCTTCGCTGGAGAGCTGGCACGCGGCCGAACAGGGGCGCTACCTGCGCCTGGCGATGCCCGCGCGCGTTGGTGGCGGCGCGCTGCCGCGCCTGCGACTGGTGGACATGAACCACCAGCCCAAGGGCGCGGTGCTGGCGCCACCGCTGGTGGCGGCCATGGCCGAGCGTGTCGCGCGTGGCGAACAGTGCCTGGTGTTGCTGAACCGCCGGGGCTACGCGCCGGTGCTGGCCTGCCATGACTGCGGCTGGAAGAGCGCCTGTCCGCATTGCAGCGCCTACCGCGTGTTCCACAAGCTCGACCGCACCCTGCGCTGCCACCACTGCGGCTTCACCGAGCGGGTACCTCGCGCCTGCCCGGACTGCGGCAACCTCGACATCGCGCCAGTGGGCCGGGGCACCGAGCAGATCGAGGAACAGCTCGCCGGCCTGCTGGCGGATGTGAAGCGGCCCGACGGTGCACCTGCACGCGTGGCGCGCATGGACGCCGACTCAACCCGGCACAAAGGCAGCCTGGAAGCACAACTGGCGACCATGCACAGCGGCGAGGTGGACGTGCTCGTGGGCACGCAAATGATTGCCAAGGGCCACGACTTCCGGCGCATCACGCTGGTGGCCGGCATCCACGCCGACGCCGGGCTGTTCGCCAGCGACTACCGGGCGCCCGAGCGCTTGTTCGCGCTGCTCATGCAGGCCGGCGGCAGGGCCGGGCGCGACGCGGCGTTCATGAGCGACCAGGGCGCGGCGAGCGAGATGTGGGTGCAGACCTGGTACCCGCAGCACCCGCTGTTCGACGCTCTGCGCCGGCACGACTACCCGGCCTTTGCCGCCACTCAGCTGACCGAGCGCGAGAGCGCCGGCATGCCGCCGTTCGGCCACCAGGCCTTGCTGCGCGCCGACGCCCGCACACAGCAGGCCGCGCAGGCCTGGCTCAACGCCGCAGCGCAGGCGGCAACGGGGCTTCCTCATGTCGAGAGCGTGACGCTCTACCCTGCCGTACCGCTGACCATCCAGCGCGTGGCCAATGTGGAGCGCGCGCAGATGCTGGTGGAGTCCGCCTCGCGCGGCGCCCTGCAGCGTTTTCTGACGGCGTGGCAGCCTTCGCTGCTGGCCTGCCGCAGCCTGCCCGAGGCGAAAGGCCTGATCCGTTTCGCGGTCGACGTGGACCCGCTGACGATCTGAAGCTTTGCGTCAGACGCCGACCAGCTCCTGCGCAGGCCACAATTGTTCCACCGTGTGGATGACGTCGCGCAGTTTGAAGGGCTGCAACAGGAAACGGCGCACGTCCAGCTCCTTCAGTCGAGTCACCAGGGCCGCATCGGCCTCGCGCGCCATGGCGGCCACCGGCATCGTGGGATCGCAGCGCAAACCCCCTTCTCGCAGACGCGTCAGGAATGCCAGTGACGCATCGCCTTCCGTGAGTGAAATCAGCAGCCCGTCGGGCTTGCCCGACTTCAGCCATTCTTCGCCCAGCGTCACGCTGGTGATCTGGCGCACGCGCGCCAGATGCAGATAGCGACAGACCGATGCCACCGTGCTGCGCACAAGGCCATCGGGTTCGATGAGCAGCAACTTGCGCGACGGCGCAGGCTGGTTCGCGCTCACGACACCGCCTCCTCACGGCGAAAGAGCTCCTCCACCACGAGGTCGCGCAGACCGCCGAGAATCGCGATGTCCAGTCGATCGAACTGCCGGGGACGGCGGTCCATGACGCACAGCGTGCCCACCACCTGACCATAGGGCAGGCGCAGCACGGAGCCGGCGTAGAAGCGGATGTAGGGCTTGCCCACCACCATGGGGTTGTCGCGAAAGCGTGGATCCTTGAGGGCGTCCGGCACCACCAGGGCATCGGGCAGGTGGATGGCGTGACCGCAGAACGACGTGTCGCGCGGCGTCTCGCGCTCTTCCACGCCGAAATTCGATTTGAACCACTGGCGGTCCCGGTCCACCAGCGAGACCAGTGCCATGGGCACGTCGAATTCCTTGGCGGCAAAGGCCGAGATGCGGTCGAATCGCTCTTCGGGCTGCGTGTCGAGAATCAGCAGATCGCGCAGGGCGCGAAGCCGCTGGGACTCATTGTGGGGCAGGGGCGCCGTGATCATGGTGAGCTCCGGGCTGAGTGAAAGGTGTGGCCTGTTCATCGGCAGGAGGCTCAAAAAAATGAAGCGCTTCCGGACAAACATAAGCAAATTACGATATAAGCGGTAAATTGCAATGAACGACTTCCCCTGGAGACAGTCCATGCGCCTTCCGCTCTTGCGCGCCCTGCTGGCTTTGAGCCTGCTCGGGCTTCTTGTGAATGCCGCACGGGCGGCCGACGAGCCCCCGATGAAGGTGGAGCAGGTAGGCCCCAACAGTTACTACGTGCAAGGGCTCACGCAGCTCGGTTCGACCAAGAACCAGAACTTCATCAGCAACGCGGGCTTCGTGATCACGCCCGCTGGCGTGGTGGTGGTGGACGCGCTGGGCTCGCCCCGTCTGGCAGAGCGGCTCACCCAGGCGATCCGCCAGCTGACCGACAAGCCGGTGACGCACGTGATCCTCACCCACTACCACGCCGACCACATCTACGGCCTGCAGCACTTCAAAAAGTTGGGCGCTCAGGTGATTGCGCACGTGGCGGCCAGGGAGTACATGCAATCGGAATCGGCCCAACTCCGGCTGGAAGCCTCCCGCACCGACCTGGCGCCCTGGATCGATGCCCAGACGCGCCTGGTCGCCGCCGACACCTGGATCGACGGCGCCACCACGCTGAAGGTGGGGGACGTGGTTTTCGAGCTCGACCGCGTGGGCCCGTCTCACACACCAGAAGACATCACGGTCTATGTGCCTTCCGAGAAATTGCTGTTTGCCGGCGACCTGTTCTTCAACGGCCGTCTGCCTTTTGTGGGCCGCGCCAACAGCAGCCAGTGGATCCGTTCGCTGGACCGCCTGCTCGCCTACGACACGCGCACCGTGGTCCCGGGCCACGGCCCGGCATCGACCGAGCCGAAGAAGGACATCGGCAACACGCGCGACTATCTGAAGCACCTGCGCCAGAGCATGGGGAAGGCGGTGGAAGACTTCGTGCCCTTTGATGAGGCCTACGCCAGCACCGACTGGAGCGCGTTCGAAGCCATGCCGATGTTCGGCCCGGCCAACCGCATGAACGCCTACAACACCTACCTGCTGATCGAAGAGGAAACCCTGGAGAAGGGCAAGCGCTGAAGACCGGGGCGCTCAGGTCATGAGCGCGACCGCACCCGAGAAGGTGAGGAAGGACACCACGGTGGTCACCAGGATGATGCGCGCGATGCGGCCGTTGTCGGCGCCGAAGCGTTCAGCCAGCAGCGAGACATTGCTGGCGCTCGGCAGCGCGGCCACCAGCACCATCACCGTGAGGGCCGCCGAACTCAGCGGCAGTCCCACGCGCATGGCCAGCAGGCCCACGGCCAGCACCAGCAGCGGGTGCACGAAAAGCTTCATCACCGCCACTGGCAAATAGTCCGACAGTGGCATGGGGTGGTTGGCCGTCATCTGCGCACGTGCCAGCACCGCGCCGATGGTGAACAACGCCACCGGAGAAGCCGAATCGGCGAGCAGCCACACCGTCTGCTCCACCGGCCTGGGCAGCGTGAACGCCCAGGCCGATGCCACGCCGCCGAGGATGATGGCCCAGGGCATGGGGTTGGCCAGCACACCTTTGAGCGCCTTGCGGCCCGCGTCGAGCACGGCTGAGCGCCCGTTGCCTTCTGCCGTGTCCAGCCGCGAGAGCGCAATGCACAAGGAACTCGTGACCAGCATGTCCACCACCATGGTCAGGATCACGGTGCCCGCTGCCGAGGCGCCGAGCAGGGCCACGATGAGCGGCACACCCATGAAGCCCGAGTTGGGGAATGCCGCGACCAGCGCACCCAGCGAGGCGTCGTTCCAGCGAATGCGCGCGTTCAACGTGAACGCGATGGTCACCGCCACCATGAGCAGACCACACACCACGTACACGCCGGCCACGTTGGCGTCGAGCAGTTGGGCAATCGGCGTGGTGGAGCCGAAGCGGTAGAGCATGCAGGGCAGCGCAAAGTACAGCACGAAGCCGTTGAGGCCCGGAATCGCCTCCAGCGGCAGCATGCGCCGATGCGCGGCCACATAGCCTGCGAGCACGAGCGCGAAGAACGGAAAGGTGACGAGCAGGATTTGCAGCACGGGTGCGATTGTGTCAGGCGCCGACCGCATGGCCCCGCCAACCCCGACCGGTATGATCCATCGCTTTCCCTGAAGCGCTCCTCGTCTCCCTCCCATGTCCAACGGCCTGAACCTTGCCCAGCTCGAAGCCGTGAACCACCTGGGCGGGCCCTGCCTGGTGCTGGCCGGAGCCGGATCCGGCAAGACGCGTGTGATCACGCACAAGATCGGACGCCTCATTCAGGCCGGTCTGGCGCCCGACCGCATCGCCGCCATCACGTTCACCAACAAGGCCGCCGCCGAGATGCGCGAGCGCGCCGGCCAGCTGGTGGGGCGCGAGGCCAAGCGGGTTCTCATCTGCACCTTCCACGCGTTGGGTGTTCGCCTGTTGCGCGAAGACGGCGCGGTCCTGGGCCTCAAGAAGCAGTTCTCCATCCTCGACACCGACGACATCACCAGCCTGCTGAAGGACTGCGGCGGCACCACCGACGCGGCCACCGCGCGGGGCTGGCAATGGACCATCAGCGCCTGGAAGAGCGCGGGCCTGAACGCCGCTCAGGCACTGGCCCAGGCCAGGGACGAAAACGAGCGCGTGGCCGCGACCATCATGGCGCGCTACGAAGAACGCCTCACCGCTTACCAGAGCGTGGACTTCGACGACCTGATCAGTCTGCCGCTGAAGCTCTTGAGCGAGCACGAGGACGTGCGCGCGCGCTGGCAGAAGAAGATGGGCCACGTGCTGGTGGACGAATACCAGGACACCAACGCCACGCAATACGAGTTGCTCAAGCTTCTGGTGGGGGAACGCTCCCGTTTCACCGCCGTGGGCGACGACGACCAGTCCATCTACGGCTGGCGCGGCGCCACGCTGGACAACCTGAAACGCCTGCCGCAGGACTTCCCCGAACTCAAGGTCATCAAGCTGGAGCAGAACTACCGCTCCACCAGTGCGATCCTGCGCGCGGCCAACAACGTGATCGGGCCCAACCCCAAGCTGTTTCCCAAGACGCTGTGGAGTGACCTCGGCGAAGGCGAGCCGGTGCGCGTGGTCGACGCCGACAACGAAGACCACGAGGCCGAACGCGCGGTGGCGCGCATCCAGAGCCTGCGCTCGAATTCGCAGCACAAGGAATGGCGCGACTTCGCCATCCTCTACCGCGCCAACCACATGGCGCGCTCGTTTGAACAATCGCTGCGCAAGGCGAACATCCCCTACAAGGTTTCGGGTGGCCAGAGCTTCTTCGACCGCGCCGAGATCCGCGATCTCTGCGCCTGGCTGCGCCTTCTGGTGAACAACGACGACGACCCGGCCTTCCTGCGCTCGGCCACCACGCCCAAGCGCGGCATCGGCCACACCACGCTGCAGGCGCTGGGCAACTTCGCCACGCAATACAAACTCAGCCTGTTCGAGGCCCTGTTCGCCAGCTCGCTGGGCACCGCCCTGCCCGCGCGCGCCGTGGCCACGCTGCACGAGTTCGGCCGCGCCGTAAACGACCTCGAATACCGCGCGCGCCACACCATCGGTCACGAGGCCGCACGCGCTTTCCTCACCGAATGGCTCAAGGACATCGACTACGAGAAGCACCTCTACGACAGCGAGGACAACGAAAAGGTGGCGGCCGCGCGCTGGACCAACGTGATGGACTTCTGCGACTGGATGGCCGCGCGCTGCGGCGGCAAGATGGAGGACGACGCCGGTGTGCAGGTGGAGAGCGAACGCAAGAGCCTTCTCGAGGTCGTGCAGACCATCGCGCTGTTGTCCACGCTTTCCGAACGCGAGCAGGACCAGAACGTGGTGACGCTCTCCACGCTGCATGCGTCCAAAGGCCTGGAGTGGCCGCACGTGATGCTGGTCGGCGTGAACGAGGGCCTGCTGCCGTTCAAGATGGACGAGGAGCCCGGTCAGAGCGACGCCGCCAACGAGAGCATGGCGCAGCGCCTGCAGGAAGAACGCCGCCTCATGTACGTGGGCATCACGCGCGCCCAGCGCACCCTGGCGGTGAGCTGGCTCAAGCGGCGCAAGAAGGGCCGCGAGAGCATCCCCGGTCAGGCCAGCCGCTTCATCAAGGAAATGGCGCTGGACCAGAACACCGTGAAGGAAGATCCGCGCGAAAAACTGCGCGCGCTGCGCGCCGAGTTCGCACAACGCGCCACCGAACAGGCCGCCCAGAAAGCGGCCGACATCGCACCATGAAGCTGAACCCATTCACATGTTTTCTGGCGTGCGCGCTGGCCTGGTTCGCCCTGCCATCGCAAGCGCAACCAGCCGCTCCCTGTTCGGCACCAGCCGACTTCGCGCCCACACAGCTGTACGGCTTGTGGCAGTTGAGTCTGTGGCCTCAGAAGGGTCAGGAAGCCGCTCCCGTTTCCACAGGAGCGCTCCTCTTCGAACGCCACCCTGAATACCCCGGCAGCGTGCGAGGCAACCTCAAGCGCAGCAGCCCGGGCAATGACCGCACGGCCCTGGTCTCAGGCGACGTCACCAGCGGCGAGTTCAACCTCGATGAGTCCGCCGACGGCGTGAACATGGACGCGGTGTGGGAGGGCGAGGTGACGCCCAGCGGGTGCGGGCAGGAGTTGCGCGGCATCCGCCGGCCGGCGCAGGGCCGGGTTGCCGACGAGCCGGTGATGAACTTTGTGCTGAGGAAGGCGCCGGGCTGGCGCTGACACGCTGCTGGCCCTCAGGCCGGATACTGCTCGAGGAACCGCTGCGCATCCAGAGCGGCCATGCATCCCGTGCCGGCACTGGTGATGGCCTGGCGGTACACATGGTCCTGCACGTCGCCAGCGGCGAACACGCCAGGCACGCTGGTCATGGTGGCCATGCCGCCCAGCCCCGACTTCGTCACGATGTAGCCGTCCTTCATCTCCAGCTGCCCCGAGAAGATGTCCGTGTTGGGCCGGTGGCCGATGGCGATGAAGCAACCGTGCAGCGCGATGTCCTCACCCGGCCCACCCTGCGTGTCCGTGAGGCGGATGCCGGTGACACCGGAGGCATCCCCCAGCACTTCCTCCAGCACCTTGAACAACCTGAGCTCGATCCGGCCTTCGCGGACTTTCTCCATGACCTTGTCGACCATGATGGGCTCGGCCCTGAAACGGTCGCGCCGGTGCACCAGGTACACCTTGCTGGCGATGTTGGAGAGGTACAGCGCCTCCTCCACCGCCGTGTTGCCGCCGCCGATCACGCAGGTGATCCGGTCGCGGTAGAAGAAGCCATCGCAGGTGGCGCAGGCGCTGACCCCCTTGCCCATGAAGGCTTCCTCGGACGGCAGGCCGATGTACCTGGCCGAAGCGCCTGTGGCGATGATGAGGGCATCGCAGGTGTAGCTTGCGCTGTCGCCCTCGAGAACGAACGGCCGCCGGGAGACATCGACCTGGTTGATGTAGTCGAAGACGATCTCTGTCTGGAACCGCTCGGCATGGGCCTGAAAGCGCTGCATGAGTTCGGGTCCCTGCACGCCATCGACATCGGCGGGCCAGTTGTCCACTTCCGTGGTGGTCATGAGCTGCCCGCCCTGAGCCATGCCGGTGACCAGCACCGGATGGAGGTTGGCGCGTGCGGCATAGACCGCAGCGGTGTAGCCGGCGGGACCGGAACCCAGGATCAGGACTTTGGCGTGCATGGTGACTCCGTTTCAGTTGGGCGCCGCATTGTCAGCGGACCTTTCCCTGGACTCCAGTGCAATATTGCGAAGTCAGTTTTCAATGGCACGGCATTGGCTTGGGTCGCGGGGCAAGGCAAAGTCCCTGCATGGACATCACCGTACTCATCAGCGGTGTGGCCGACCCCAGGCACTCCCTTCCGAAGGAGCTGACGGTCGATGCACTGCAAGCCCATCTCGCCCGCCACGGCACGCTCAGTCCTTTCGACGAAGCCGCGCTGGAGCTTTCCCTGTCCCTGCGCGACGCCGATCCCACGGTGCGCGTCAACGTGCTGGTCGCGGCGGACGAAGCACTCGCCAGGAAAGTGCTTGGATGGCGACCCGACGCGCTTCATCGGCTGGAGTTCGGCGCCATTCCCCGCTGGGACACCGACCAGGTGACCCGCACGCTGGCCCAGGCGCTGCAGGAGCTGGCGCCGCAGACCTCGCTCGTGCTCACGGGACGCGAGTTCGGCGACTTCGACGACGGTTCGGTCCCTGCCGGCCTGGCCCGAATCCTGGGCATGCCCTACATCGCCCTGGCCCTGCGCCTGCAGAACGACGGCGGCACCCGGACCGCGTTGCGCCAGACCCTGGGCGGCCTGGAACGCGTGTGCTTGCCTGCAAGCACCTTGCTGTCCGCCACCAACGACCCCGGCAACCGGCTGCGGCACCCCTTGATGAAGAACGTGATGATGGCGAAAAAGGCCACGCTGCCGGCGTGGCAAGCACCCGCGCAGACCGGCGAGGCCACGCTTCGTTTGCAACGCATGGCCCCCACAGTCGACCCGGTGCGGCGCTCGGCCTGCGAGTGGCTTGAAGGCTCTCCCGCCGAGAAGGCCCGCGCGCTGGCCAAGGCGCTGCTGGAGGACGTTGCGACATGAGCGCCGCGCCGGGCCGTTCCCAAGCAAGCTCGCACCGCAGCCCGAAGGGCGAAGGTACCCCAGTGAGCGGCATTCGAATCATGGCCGTCCTCCATCCCTGGCCATCGGGCCCGGACGAACACCGCCAGTTAGCCGCCGCGGCAGCGGCGCTGGCCCAAGGTGGCGAGCTCGAGGTCTTGCGCTTCACCGGCCAGACCCACCCATCCGCCATTGCCGACGAGTTGATGCAGCGACTGAGCCAGCCGCCACACGCCACCCAGCGGTTGCTCGTGTTGCTGCCCACGGGCACCGAGTCAGAAGACATCGCGGCCCAGGTGGCCACCGGGCTCGGGGGCAACAGCCTGGGTCGCTGCGGCACACTGGATGTCACCGGCGGCAGCGTGAACGCCACCCGCGCGGCCTTCGGCGGCCGCGTGACACTGACGCTGGGCAGCGATGCCCGGGTCACCTGCGCCACGCTTCGGCCCGAGTCCATCGATAGCGCGGACGGTGCCGTCCCGGCGACGGTGGAGGTCGCCATGAACGCGGCGACGGCCTTTGAGTCGAAGGCCGAACCCGGCGAGACGGGCCGGCCGCGCGTCGAGGGCGCCTCCATCGTGGTCGCCGGTGGACGTGGCATGGCAGGGCAAGAGGGATTCGAGTGGCTCGCGCGCATCGCATCTACGCTGGGCGCGGGATTGGGCGGAAGCCTGCCGGCGGTGGACGCGGGCTGGGTGCCGGTGGCGCATCAGGTGGGGCAATCGGGCAAGTTCGTCGCCCCCCGGGCGTACTTCGCCGTGGCCATCTCGGGCACGCCCCAGCATCTGGCCGGCATCGCACCCGGCACCCGCATCCTCGCGCTCAACAACGATCCTTCAGCCAGCATCTTCTCGCGCTGCGACGTGGCGGTTGAAGGCGACTGGCGTGAGATCCTGCCCCTGCTCGCACTGGAACTCGAACGCAGCGCTTCCAGTCGCTGAAGGTCCAACAAGGGCGCCTCCTACAATGGGCCCTCCACGAAACACACAGGAGTTCACCATCGACCGTCTATGGGCCATGGAAGTCTTTGTGCGTGTCGCCGAGTGCGGCAGCTTCTCGCGCGCAGCAGAATCGCTGGACCTTGCCAACGCGACGGTGACCACTTGCGTGCGCAACCTCGAACGGCACCTGGATGTCACCCTCATCGACCGGGATACGCGACGCCTTCGCCTCACGGAGGAAGGACAGACCTTCCTGATCCGGGCGCGCGAGCTGGTTGAGAACGTCGCGCGCGCGGAAGACGAGATCCGCAGCCAGGTGGGGCAGCTGCGCGGTCGCCTGCACGTGGAAGTGCCCATTTCCCTGGGGCACGCGCTGCTGTGTCCGGCGCTGCCCGAGTTCGCCAGACGCTACCCGGACGTGTCCACCGGCGTCACGCTCACCAACCAGCCTCACCACGTGATCGAACGCGCCATCGACGTGGCCATTCGCATGGACGAGGTGGAGGATGCCGATCTGGTGGCCCGCCCCATCTGCGAGAGTCGCTATGTGATGTGCTGCACGCCCGAACTCGCCGCCACGCTGCCGGCGCATCCGAACGACCTGGACCGTCGCCAGTGCATCGGCATCCTGCCTGAAGAGCGCCGCTTCGTGAATCCGTGGGCGCTGAAACGCGGCAACGAATCGGTGGACATCCGGCCCGGGGGGCCGTTGCACTTCAACAGCAGCGATGCCCTGCTGATGGCGGCCCAGCGCGGCGTCGGCGTCACCTGCGTGCTGGATGTCTTCGTGAACGGCCATCTGGCGGATGGCTCGCTGGTGCAGATCTACCCCGACTGGACCACCACCTCCAAGACCTTCTATGTGGTGATGGCGAAGTCCCGCGTCGGCTCGGCGAAGGTCAAGGCATTCACCGATTTCCTGTTCGAGATCTTCGAATCGCAGCGCCGCCCGAGCGGACACAACACGGTGGGTGTGCGAACGCTGGGCGCGCGCTAGGTCAGCGCCGTGCGCGCGGCGACGCGCCCGAACACCACCGCCTTGCCCAGCGCGGAACCGGTCATGTACGCCCCGCCATGAAAGCCGCCCACCACCTCGCCCGCCGCGTACAGCCCCTCGATCACTTCGTCGAACACGTCCACGACGCGCATCTCGGCATCGACGCGCAAGCCGCAGTAAGTGCCAAAGACTGCGGCGGTCGAGGGGTATGCATAGAACGGTCCTTGCTCGATGCGGCGCAATTGCCCCTGCCGGTGGACCAACGACTCGCGCCCGAAATCGGCATCGTGACCGTCATCGACGAAGCGGTTGTAGCGCTCCACTGTGTTGCGCAGGGTGTCCGGCGGGATCTCGATCTGGCGCGCGAGCGCATCGAGGGAGTCCGCCTTGATCATCAGGCCTTCTTCCATGCGGCGGCTGAAATCGAGGATGCGCACGCGATCGTCGCCGCTCCTGAAAATGGGTTCGTCGAAGATCTGATAGCCCGTGTGGTAGGGCTGCGCCATCACCGCGTCGCCGAGCAACTTGTAGGAGATGGACTCGTCGACGAAGCGGTGGCCGTTCTGGTTGACCGCGATCGCTCCCTTGTAGACCGCCAGGCAACTGTGGTGGTTGTGGACGTCGGTTGGGTGCTTGCCGAAAGTGCCCTTGATGTAGGCCATGTCGCGCAGGTCGGCGCCGAGTTTTCAGGCCATGAGCAGACCATCGCCTGCATTGCCCTCACCGCCCACGAAGACGGCCTCGGCATAGTGCGGCGCAAACCGGTGGATCAGTTCCGGGTTGCGGCCGAAGCCGCCGCTGGCCAGCAGCACACCGCGCTCCGATTCGATCGTCACCGGCCCGTCGGGACCCTGCGCGAGCACGCCACGCACCGGCGAGTCGGCATCCTTTCGCAGCAGCCGCAGCGCCCGCGTGGACAGCAGCACTTGCACCCGCTGTGTCTCGCTGGCACGCGCCGCCAGCAACCGCACCATGTCGGCAGGATCGACCGTGTGCACGCGAGGCACCGACTGCCCCGAAGAGGATTCGATCGATGGGCTGAAGGCCACCCCCAGACCGCGCAGCCAGACATAGGTGTCGAGCTGGTGCCGCACATAGGTGTCGATCAGGGCGGGATCGGCGTCGTGCTGGCCCACTTCAATCAAATCGTTGCGCAACAGTTCTGCGGAATCCTCGACCCCAGCGGCCACCTGCAGGTCGGTTCCGGCAAACGCCAGGCAGCCCCCACTCATGGCCGAGGAGCCGCCTGGCTCCGCGGTCTTTTCCAGCAACAACACCTGCAGGCCTGCGTTCGCGGCCTCCAGTGCGGCAGCAAAACCCGCCGCACCGCCGCCAATGACCAGCAGTCCCGTTCGCAGTGTCTTCATGCAGACCGTCCCCGGCCGTAGAAGGCCATGAGTTCTTCCACGCGCTCCGTCGCGGGTGGTTCGTTGAAATAGCCCTGGTGGCAACGCTCGATGCCGCTCTGGCGCTTCAGGTCCACCAGCATCTCAGCCTGTTTCACCCAGCAGGACAGGGAATCCAGCACGGGCACGCCATCGACGCGGGAGACCCCCTGGGAAGCCAGCAACACGCACAGCGGGGCCTCGCCCGGAATGATCACCTCCGCGCCCGCCGCGATGCGCTGCCGCGCAGCCGCGCGGAAACGGTCGATGAGGGGGCCGGGTGACGAAAAGCCCTCGAGCACGTCGTTGAACCGGAACCCCACGTCCGTCACCCCTGCGAAGCGGGTGGCCAGACCATAACGGGTGGCGTTGTCGGCAATCAGGTCGGTGAGCTCGCTGATGAACACCATGACCGCGAACCGAGCGCCCAGCAGGCACGAGGTCAGCATCGCCGACTCGCCGTACCCGACCACCGGAATGCGCAGCAGACTGCGTATCTCGCGCAGGGCCGGATCGGGCAGGGTGCTGATCGCATAGGCATCGAAGCCTTCGCGCTCGGCGGCCAGTCCCGCTTCGACAAACTGGATCGCATGGAGATGCTGCAACCCGGCATGGCGAATGTCGTTGCCGGGGTAGTTGCTGCGGTAGGTGCCCGGCCTCATGCCGTGCATCACCACCTCCGTGTCGGGCCTGGCGACCCGCTTGAAATGCGCCTGGAGGGCGTCGCCGTAAGGCCCGAGGTCCGATAGGACGGTGAAACTCTGATGCCAGATTCTGGTGGTCATGGACTTGCCTGTCCCGCCTCAGGCGCTGAAGTCAACCGTGGCGCTGGTCAACGTCCTGCAGAAGCGGGCGATGCTGCCCATGGAGTTGACGTGCTCCGCCTCCGAATGCGCGCAGCAGCAGTCCTCCAGCACCACCATTTCGAAGTCGCGGTCATGGCCGTCGCGAACTGCTGCCTGCACCACGGCCTGGGTCGACACGCCGGAGCAATAGATGCGTTCGATGCCGGCCGCGCTCAGCTGCGCCATCAGCGTGGTGGAGTAGAAGGGGCTCACGCGGTGCTTGACCACCTGCACGTCGCCATCGCGCTGCTCCAGCAACTCGTGGATATTGGTGCCCCACTCCCCGAGCTGGAACAGGCCCGCCTTGGGAGCGCCCGAGAACACGGGGGAGTTCTTCGGGCACTCGGGATAGCCCCGGGAAAATCCGACGCGAACGAAGCCCACGGCCACACCGGCCTGTCTGGCCTTGCGCAAGGCCTCGGCGGTGTTCTCCACGACACGGCGCGCGCGCACTTGTTCGCCCAGCGGCGACTTGCCATTGGGACCGTCGGCATGCACCAGGTCGTTCTGCATGTCCAGGATGAGGTAGATCGATTTCACGTGATGTCCAGATGAGGTTGAGGAAAGAAGAACGGTTCAGTCGCACCACATGCCGCCATTGACATCCAGCACTTCGCCGGTGATGAAGGCGGCCTCGCGCGAAGCAAGGAAGAGGGCCGCGTGGGCCATGTCGGCCGCCGATCCCATGCGGCCGACTGGAATGAGCGCCTTCAGCGAGGCCGGGAAATGGGTCGTCATGGGGGTTTCCACAGGACCGGGCGCGATGGCATTCACCGTGATGCCGTGCGCCGCCAGTTCCTTGGCGAGAAAACCCGTCATCGCATGGACGCCGGCCTTGGACACACCGTAGGCGACGTTGCCTGCGCGCTGCTGTTCCGAGCTGTCGATCCATGGCCGGGCGTTGCCCGCGTTCTTGCCCACCACCGAGCCGATGAGGACGATGCGGCCGAATCCGCCCCGCTTCATGCCCGCGATCACCGCCTGCGACACCAGAAAACTGCCCTTGAGGTTGATGTCGATGACCCGGTCCCATTCCGTTTCGTCGAGCGCCTCGGCGCTGCCGAAGGAGACGACGCCAGCGACGTTGACCAGCAGGTCGATCGACCCCAGCTCCGATTCGATGCGATGGACCAGTTCGTCGATCGACGCGCGGCGGGTCACGTCGAGCTGCAAGGTGCCACCGAGCAGCGTCTGCCGGTCCGCGCGCGCGGCACTGTCCTGCCCATGGCGATCGGCGGTCACCACGAGGGCACCGCGCGAGCGCAGCGCATCGGTGATGGCGCTGCCCAGCACGCCGAGGCCACCGGTGACCAGGGCAATCCGGTCCGCAAAGGAATCGCTCGGTCCCGTCACGCCGGCACCTGTTGCAGCGCGTCTGCCGCGAACCTGCCCGCAAGGCGCCCGAACACCATCCCCTTGAGGACCGATGTGGCGCCGGTGTAGTTGCGGTAGTACAGACCGGCGGTCTCGCCGGCCGCGAAGAGGCCCGGGATCGGCTCGCCATCGGCATCGAGCACGCGCCCATGGATGTCGATCTTCAGTCCACCGAAGGTGAACACGTTGGCAGAGATGATGGGATAGGCGTGGTAGGGGCCCTCCGCGATCGGGGTGGCCCAGTTGGACTTGGGCGGCACCAGGCCCTGGGTGCGCACACCATCGAGCGACAGAGGCTTCCAGTCGGCACCGCTGCAGGCGGCGTTGTACTCCGCCACCGTGGCCTCAAGGGTCTCGATCGGCACACCGATGCTCTGCGCAAGTTGCGCGATCGAATCGGCCACGACCGGCGGCTTGTCGGTCCGGATGCCCAGGCGGTAATTCGGGATGCGCATGTGCCGCGCATCGAGCACCACCCAGGCGGTGCCTTCGCGCTGTTCAAAGATGCGCCGCGTGACTCGCTCGTACCAGGCGTCCACCGTACCCGGCGCTTCATCCGTGAATCGCCGCCCATCCAGATTGACCAGGATGCCGTAGGGAAAGATGAAGATCGAAGGCTCGGCCACACCCGAGCGCGGGTCCACAGGCTCGGCATGGTAGCTGCCGAAATCCCCGCAGCCCGCCGCGCCCACGGCCAGTGCCATGGTGATGCCTTCGCCCCGGTTGTAGTAGCCGCCCTTGCACACGGGCCTCAGGTAGACGGACCTGGGCCCGACGTAGCGCGTCATCATCTCCGCGCTGCCTTCGAACCCGCCACAGGCCAGCACGACCTGCCCACCCAGCGTGAGCGTGCCCGCGTCGCGTGTACGCACCTTCAGACCCACCACCTCACCCGCCTCGTCCTGTTGCAGGGAAAGCGCCGTCGTCTCGTAGAAGAATGTCACGCCCAGCGCCTCGGCACGCGCCGCCAGGGCCTCCACCAGGGCCGCACCGCCGCCCACGGGCAGCAGGCGTGGCTGCGAGCTGGTGAGAAACTGCGTGGGCAGGAAGTCGAAACGCACGCCCATGCCCTGCAGCCATTCGATCGTCTCGCCCGCACTCACGGAGAGGCGTTCGATGACATCGGGGTCTGCCATGCTCAACGCCCTGGCCAGGGCTCCGCGCTGCGAGTGAGCGGCCTCCTCCACCAGTTCAGGATCGATCGCACCGGACCCGTTTTCGGCCAGGTGCGTCTCGAAGTCGTCGGTGACTTCGGTGAGGCTCTTCATGCGCAGATAAGCCTCGGTGTAACGGCTTTGTCCCCCGCGTTCTTCCCGGGTCGCACGTTCGACGACCGCAACTTTCGCTCCGGCCTGGGCGGCCGCAACGGCCGCCGAAAGGCCCGCCACCCCGCAGCCGGCCACGACGACGTCGAAGTAGCGTTGCGGCACAACAGCGGCTGTGGAAGCGTGATCGGGGACGTTGCGGCGATTCGGCATGAAGACTCCTTCCAGTTTGGCCACGATCATCGCCCTCGATCTGCGGCGGCAGAAGCCGCAAAAAGCGAAAACTGGTTTCACCGATTGCCGGTGTCCGCGTTGGCATATCGCGCCTACAGTGGGTCGAGTTTTTCGAGGAGAACAACATGCGCATGGCCGAAAGGTTCGGAATCATCACGGCGGGAGCTTCTGGCATGGGCCGCGCCGGCGCCCTGCGCTTCGCCGCAGAAGGTGCGGCGGTGTCGGTGGTCGACCTGGACCGCGGCAGGGCGCAGGAGGTCGCCGACCAGATTGTGGCCGCGGGTGGGCAGGCCTTCGCGCTGGCCGGGGATCTCATGGACGAGACGTTTGCACGCGGCCTGGTGCACGATGTGCACCGGCATTTCGGTCGGCTGGACTTTCTGTGGGCCCATGCCGGCCACCCCTCGGTCTCGCGCGTGGAGGGTCTGGACCTGCATGAGTTCGACGTGGCGATGAACCTCAACGTGCGCGCCGCGCTGGCCAGCGTCATCGAGGCCATTCCGCTGATGAGACAAGGCGGCGGCGGCAGCGTGCTCTTCACCTCGTCGACCTCTGGCGTCATCGGCTCGCCCTTCAGTCCTCTCTACTCCGTGGCCAAGTGGGGCGTGATCGGCCTGGCCCGCTCACTGGCCAAACGCTACGGCCCCGACGGCATCCGCTTCAACGTGGTCTGCCCCGGCACCACGGACACGCCGATGCTCGACGTGCTGGTGTCGCGCCCGGATGAGGACGAAGCCAAAGGCAAGGACCTGGGCGAGCTCAAGCGCGTGCGCGCCTCGGGCAACCCCATGGGGCGCGCGGCACGGCCGGAAGAAGTGGCAAACGCGGCGCTCTTCCTGCTCTCGAACGAGGCCTCCTATGTGAATGGCGCGTCGCTCATGGTCGACGGCGGCAAGACCGCCTGACCGCACCATGCAGCTTCGCGGGTATCACATGGTCGTGACCGGCGCCGCGCGCGGTCTGGGGGCCGCAGCCGCCCGGCGCTTTTTCGCCGAGGGTGCCCGCGTGGTGGTATCGGACATCGATGAAGCAGCCGCACTGGCCTGCGCGCGCGACATCGACCCCAGCGGTGATCACGTCATCGCCGTGCCCTGCGACATCGCCGACCCGGCGGCCTGCGCGTCCCTGGTCTCGCATTCGGAGGTCTTCTTCGATGCACCGATCGATGTGTTTCTGGCCCACGCAGGTCGGGGCTTTGCGGGCTCGCTTGACCAGGTCAGCACCGAAACCATCCGGCAGGTGGTGGAGGTGAACGTGATCGGCACCATCTACTCCGCGCAAGCGGCGCTGCGCAGCCTGGTGCGCAGTCCGCATGCCAGCCTGATCTTCACCAGTTCGCTGCAGGGCGTGACCGCACGCGCCGAGCGCAGCGTCTACACGGCGTCCAAGCACGCCATCGTCGGTCTGACCAAGGCCCTGGCGCTCGAATATGGGCCCCTGGGGGTTCGCGTCAACGCGATCGCACCAGCCGCGACGGACACGCCCTTCCTGCGCGCGCAGCTCGAACGGGCCGGTGCCACGGACGTGGAGCAGGCGGTCCGAGACGTGGCGGCCTCCATGCCGCTGGGCTGGCTGCCGACGCCGGAGGACTTCGCGGACACGGCCGTGTTCCTCGCCTCCACCGCGGCCCGCTCCATCACGGGGCACAACCTGCTGCTGGACAGCGGCGCCGCCGCAGGGCTGTTCCGGCGAACCTGACCACGTCCTGCGGGCCGCCGGCAACGGCCCGCAGGGCCGGCATCTACTGAGTCACCTTGGTCCCGGTTTTCTCGATGATGGCCTTCCAGCGCGTGGACTCGTCCGAGAAGAACTTCGCTGCATCGCCGGGTGATCCCCCCACGGCCAGGCCCTGCAGTTGCTTGAGTCGCTCCTTGACATCCGGTGCGTTCAGCGCTGCCTGGGCGGCGGCGTTCACGTTCTGGATGATGGCCTGCGGTGTTCCCGCGGGTGCGGCCATGGCGTACCAGACGGAGGCCTCGTAGCCGGTCACGCCGGCTTCGTCCAGCGTCGGCACATCGGGGAACGTCTCCAGTCGGGTCTTGGTGCCCACGGCCAGCATGCGCACACTGCCGGTCTGCAATTCGCTCAAATAACCGGGGATGTTGTCCAGCACCACCTGGATGCGCCCTGCCGACAGGTCGATCTTGGTGGGCGCGGCTCCCTTGTAGAACACGTTCTGGATCGGCGCACCAGTCATGGCCTTGAACATCTCCAGCGACAGGTGGCCCGAGCTGCCCGTGCCCGAGGAACCACCGTTGAGCGCGGCGGGATTCTTCTTGGCGTAGTCGACAAGCTCCATCGCCGACTTCACGGGCAGGTCCTTGTTCACCATCAGCGCATTGGGGAACTTCGCCAGCACGATGATGGGCGCGAAGTCGGCCGGCCGGTACTTCATGTCGGCATAGAGATACTGGTTGGTGGTGAACGCCCCCGGGTTGGTCAGCAGCAGGGTGTACCCGTCTGATGGCGCCCGGGCCACCAGCTCGGCCCCGATGTTGCCGCTTGCGCCGCCCTTGTTGTCGATCACGAACTGCTGCCCGAAATGATCGGACAGCTTCTGCGCAATCACGCGCGCCAGGATGTCCGTGATGCCCCCTGGGGCCCAGGGCACGATGACGCGCACCGGTTTGTCTGGCCAGCGTGTCTGGGCCTGCGCCAGACCTGGAAAAGACACAGCACAGGCCGCTGCGGCGACCACCCAATTGCGACGAGAGTGATTCATGATTTGTCTCCAGTGATGAAAGCCGTTGTCAGCTTTTCGGCAGGTTGGCCCAGTTCGCGGGCAGTCTGATCTCCTTTGTGGTCACGCGCGTGTACCCCGAGTCCAGGGTCTTGATCCGGTTGCGGCCCGCATCTCCGGCCACCAGGATCTCGATGTACTCGGGTCCCGGCATGACCTTGATCGGGTCGTCCGGGCCCACGTCGAAATCCGGCGGGAAGGTGCCGAGCCTGATCTTTTCCTCGATGGTGTGCACCTCGGCCATCGTGTACGCCAGCTCGAAATCCATGTAGCGGCGCGGCACCGTGGTGTTCTCACAGATGTAGCGTCGAATGTCATCCTTCGTGTAGCCCGCATCGGCGAGCACCTTGGCCACCGGCGGCGCGAGCACGAACACCATGTCGTTCACGAAGCCGGTCGGCCCACGCTCCGAGAACAAGGCCAGGGCCGGTTTTCGCAGGGCATCGCGGCACATCTGCTTGAGTGCGCACTCGGCACCGCTCTGGTCGTCGCGCGTGTAGGGCGAGGGCTGGAAGCCCCAGTTCATCGTCGTGCTCACCGAAACCGTGCTCACGTTCCGGTCGAACCCCTTCTCCACGTGATAGGGCTCCCAGGGATTGAGGTCCTCGTTCTCCGCGAAGGCGAAGTTGATCGGGTAGCCGAAGGTCCCCATCTGGTTCTTCGCTGGCCGGTAGCCGCCGATGTTGCGGATGACGAGCCCCAGCGCACGTCCGAGCGCGGGATTGCCGCCACGCGAGATCAGCCCGGCACCGCTGTTGAAGCCCAGCTCCTTCACGATGGGTCCATTGAGGAACAGGTAGGGCGTGACACCCCAGGTGGTGCCGATGTTGTCGAGGTTGTACTGGTCCTCCTGCAGGGCTTCCACCATCGCCACCAGGATGGGCATGGTCTGCGGCCTGCAGCCGGCCATCACGCCATTGGCGGCGATGTTCCACACAGTGGCACGCAGGTTCATCTGCGGCAGCACCGCGATCACTTCCTCGGGGTTGCGATCGGTGTACCGGAGGAACTCCTGCACGCGATCGAGCGTCGGCGGAACGATCGGCAGGCCGTCGCTCCAGTCCATCTCATGGAAATGCGCATTGACCTGGTCGAAGCTGCCTTCGAAGACGATCTTTTTCGAATCCCAGTCGGTCACCTTGCCCACGGCGCGTGGCTTGACCGGCTTGGTGAGCGCATTGACGATGCGCTCGAACAGCACGTTCTTGATCTTGTCGCGGATCTCCGCGTGATCCACGCCCACCGCCCCCGGATATTCGACCACGGGCACATCCGGCACACCGGCCGCCCGGGCGGCCAGTTGCCCCACCATGTTGAACCCCGGCATCGACACCACCGCCGAGGGGATGCCGAGAATCCGTTCTGCTTCTGCTGCCGGCCGCACCGCGGCCGGTGTGCAGGTGCCTCAGCCCCCGTTGCCGGTGATGACGGCGTCGGCCCCCTTGGCCTTCAAGGTGGCGATGATGTCGTTGAGCACCTCGCGCTGGTAGGAAGGGGTGCCCTTGAGCGAGGCATACGGAATGTCGGTGTAAGGGACGATCTTCACCTCGGGGAAGCGCTCCTTGAGCAGCTCGCGGTAGATCGGGAACATGATGTCGCCCTTGAAGTCCTCGTTCCAGACTTCGGCAACGACCTTGCCATTGAGGGTGTCCAGGCGCTGCGCCAGGTTCTTCTGTTCGACGGCTTCGGCGCCGATCGGGCTGATGACGGAATGCGTGTTCATGCGGGGGTTCCTTTCGGTGATGGGTTGGGGCCCATGTTAGGAGCGTGGGCGACTCAGACAAAGCAGATGGGCGGAAAACACCATTCGGCTTTTCCTTACCGGGCGCTCTGCGGCTTCAGGCCCGCCTTGCGGGACACGCCGCTCCATTTCTCGATCTGCGCCCGCACGTACGCGGTGGCCTCTTGTGGCGTGCTGTAGGTGGGGGTGGTCTTGGCGGGCCCCTCCAGGCGCGCAATGGTGGCGGGTTGGCTCAGCGCCTTGCGGAACGCCCCGTTGAGTTGTGTGATCACGTCGGCCGGCGTTCCCGCCGGCACCAGCACGGCGTACCAGACCGAGTCGCTGATGCTCGAGAGCCCGGACTCCACTAGCGTCGGCACGTCGGGCAGTCCGGCGTAGCGCTGGGTACCGGTCACGCCCAGTGCCTTGACCTTGCCTGCCTTGATCTGCGGTTCAACGGCCGGCATTGCGATCAGGCCCATCTGGACATCGCCCGCCACGATGGCGGTGAGCGCATCGGGCGTGCCTTTGTAAGGCACATGGACGATGTCGAGCGAGCGGTCGGACTTCAACAGTTCGCCCGTGAGGTGGCCGATGCTGCCGATGCCAGCCGACGCGTAGTTGAGCTTGCCAGGGCTGGACTTCGCCAGGGCCACGAGTTCCGGCATGGAACTGACGGGCAGCGAAGTGGGCACCACAAAGGCCATGCCCTGCTGCCCCATCAGCGTGACCGCTTCGAAATCCTTCATCGGATCGAACCCGAGTTCCATCAGGCTCGGCAGCACCGAAAAGCTCAGACTGGCCAGAAACAGGGTGTAGCCGTCCGGCCGCGCACGGGCCACGTACTGCGCACCGATCGAACCCCCCGCCCCGGGTTTGTTTTCCACCACCACCGGTTGCCCAAGCGCCTCCGAAAGACCCACAGAGACGGCACGGGCGGTCAGATCGCTGCCGCTGCCCGCCGGGAAGGGCGACACCAGCGTCACGGGGCGGTTCGGAAAGTTCTGCGCGTGCGCTGGCGCAAGCACACAGGTGGCGGCCAGGGCCACCGCCGAGAAGAGGGTTTTCGGGTTCATGTTGTCTCCAGCAATCGAATGAAAGGCGGCCCCAGTGTAGGAAGTGTTCTTTGCGGGTACCACCCCGGCGCGCAAACGCTCTTTTCACAATATCCGAACGACGCACCGCGCACGCACACCTAGGATCGCGGCATGACCTCCCATTCCACCCGCTCCCCCGGCGAGCGATTCCGGGCCGCACTGGCGCAGGAACATCCGCTGCAGATTGCCGGCACGATCAATGCACACCACGCCCTGCTGACGCAGCGCGCCGGCTTCCAGGCTATCTACCTGTCCGGCGGCGGTGTTTCGGCCGGCTCACTGGGGCTGCCCGACCTCGGCCTGATCGGGCTGGAGGATGTGCTGATCGACGTGCGACGCATCACCGCGGTCTGTCCGCTGCCCCTCATGGTGGACATCGACACCGGCTTCGGACCGAGTGCCTTCAACATCGCCCGCACCGTGCGCAGCCTGATCCAGGCGGGCGCGGCGGCTTGCCACATCGAGGACCAGGCCGGCGCCAAGCGTTGCGGCCATCGCCCCGGCAAGGAAATCGTCAGCGTGCCGGAATTGGTGGACCGGGTGAAGGCCGCCGTGGACGCCCGCACGGATGCCAGCTTCTTCATCGTGGCCCGCACCGATGCCATTGCGGTGGATGGCGTGGAGGCCGCGATCGAGCGTGCGCAGGCGTGTGTGGCGGCGGGTGCCGACGGCATCTTTGCGGAAGCCGCCCTGGACCTGGAAACCTATCGGCGCTTCAGCGCGGCCATCGATGTGCCCTTGCTGGCCAACATGACCGAGTTCGGCCAGACCCCATTGCTCTCGACCGCCGAGCTCGCCAGCGCCGACGTCGGCATGGTGCTGTACCCCTTGTCGGCCTTCCGCGCCATGAACCGCGCCGCAGAAAGCGTGTTCATGGCCATCCGCCGCGACGGTCACCAGCGCGCCGTGATCGACACCATGCAGACCCGCGATGAGCTCTACGATCGCATCGGCTACCACGCCTTCGAACGGCAGCTCGATGCTCTGTATGGAGGCAAGGCCGCCGACTGAGCGGGCCCCCTCAACCGGGCGCGTGCGCTGCGAGGCGATCGACCACGGCGCGCGCGGCGGCTTCGCCGTCGGCCACCGCGTCCTGCAGCGTGCCCCCACACCCTGAAC
>Ga0070754_10000911_pt1 | contig 25264 bp, 14 predicted proteins | sample VirMetDEL_Sep_01_FD_75181 | JGI IMG/M metagenome (GOLD analysis project Ga0070754, IMG submission 75181) | Aqueous microbial communities from the Delaware River and Bay under freshwater to marine salinity gradient to study organic matter... | ecosystem: Environmental > Aquatic > Marine >...
TACTAACTCCTTTGCTTTGACCGTATCCTTATCATCGAGTACACGCCAATAGCCCCATTCTCTTTCTGTTTTTTGGGTTTTCCATTCGTCAAGTATCCAACTACTTGAATTCATCTTATCGGTACCACCAACACCAAAAACAAATTGAACATCATCAAATACCATTTCTGGAACATTGTCTTTTGTTCTATCGCCACCGTTGGCAAAAATAACTTCAGGTTTTGGAAAAGTACTTTTGACATGTTCAATAGCTTTTATTGCTGTATCATCTTGATCATCAAACCCAAATGCATATCCAACTGGTTTAATATTTTCCACAATAGCCTTTCGTTCTTCAAAAGACATAAATGGTCGACCCTTTTTACGAGTCAACCATTCGTCACTATTAATACCAACACAGAGAATATCTCCGAGTTCTTTGGCAGCTTTAAAATATTCAATATGACCAGAATGGAGGGGGTCAAAACCCCCTGTCACTAGAACAACTTTCATTATATCCTCATTGTATTTTAGATTTCAACTCATCTATTTGTCTTTGTTGATCTTGTACAGCATCTACTAAGAACGCAATAATCTGCGTATAGTTAACATGCTTGTTCCCTTCTATATTAGTGGAAACTGCTTCAGGAATCAACTGCTCAATTTCCTGAGCAATAACACCATATGATTTCTTACCAGATGACTTCCAATTAAAGCTAACAGGATTGATATTGTTAATTATATCTATACCATTATTAATACGCTCAATATTCTCTTTGAGGTTTTGATCAGAAGTTGTGTTAAAGTTTACTGCTGATACTTCACCAGTACTATCAATGCTATAGCTCAGAGCTGGGATACGGAACGTCTTAACATTAGTGTCACCAAGTGTTATTTCGTTTGATACAGTTGCTGAACTAGTAGCTGCTCCGTTACCAAGTAATGTATTGTTGCTACCAGTTGTAAGACTATATGCCGCACCATACCCAATTGCTGTATTTTTACCACCTATTGTATTATTAAACAATGCAGCTGGACCAACAGCAACGTTACAATTTCCAGTAGTATTGTTTTGCATTGCTGCTGAGCCAATAGCAATATTTCTTACACCACACGTGTTTTTGCACAATGTGCACGAGCCAACAGCTGTGTTTCTAAACCCAGTTGTGTTAGAGCACAAAGCATCATGTCCAACCGCTGTGTTCATAACTCCAGTTGTATTGCAACGCAATGAATTTGCACCAATGGCCGCGTTTTGAGTTCCAATTGTATTTCCAACCATAGAGTAGAAGCCAACCGATACATTGCAAGCACCTGTGGTGTTACCGGTCAAAGAAGATCGACCAATAGAAACATTGCCACCACCGATGGTATTGCTATTTAAAGCACTTAGTCCAATAGCAATATTTTCTGACCCTGTGGTGTTTAATCTCAGAGCATTTGCGCCAATAGCAACGTTTTGGCAGCCAAATGTATTGGCCTTTAGTGCTGTATACCCAATAGCTGTGTTGCTATTACCAGTAGTGTTAGCGCAGAGGCTGCACGCGCCAAACGCTACGTTTTCACTACCAGTAGTATTAAAGTATAACGATTGTGGGCCCATTGCAACGTTGCCAGACCCAGTGCTGTTATTTTGAAGTGCAGACCAACCAACAGCCGTGCTATAGCCAACAGTATTATTTCTTAACGCGTTTTGACCGATAGCAGTCACAAAACTAGCTGCAGTGTTAGTACACCCTGCCCAAGCGCCCATGATAGTATTATATTGCCCGGTTTGAATACTACGTCCAGCACTCCAACCAACTGTTGTGTTACCGTAACCACCATTATTAGAGAATAGGGCTTGATAACCTACAGCTGTGTTATTTCTTCCAGAATAGTTAGAGCACAGCGCTTGATAACCTACAGCTGTGTTACTACATCCGGTTCTATTTTCGCAAAGCGCTCCCAAACCTATAGCTGTGTTATAACTACCGGTAGTATTGCTACCTAAAGCCTGATTACCAACTGCGACGTTGCAATCCCCTGACGTGTTTGAGCCCAATGCGCCACGGCCAATTGCAATATTACATACACCACCTATATTTTGTTGTAATGCATTTAAACCAACAGCAGTGTTATGGCTACCTGTTGAATTTAAGCACATAGCCGCCAAGCCAATGGCTACGTTAGCCTGACCAGTAGAGTTAAGATTTAGAGCTCTACAACCTACAGCAGTATTGTATAAACCACCCGTGTTCAAACTCAATGCAAGTCTGCCAATAGCAGTATTGGAATGACCAGTTGTATTTAAGCATAATGCACCACCGCCGACAGCAGTATTGGAATGACCAGTTGTATTGTCTTCTAACGCATTTGCCCCCATACCTGTATTAAAACAACCTGTTACGTTGCTTCTTAATGCACTTCTACCAACAGCAGTATTGCAGTCACCTAGAGTATTATTGACCATAGAGCAAAAACCAAGTGCAGTATTACAACCACCAGTAACATTGTTGGTAAGTGAAAATCCACCAATAGCTGTATTTTCACCACCGGTAGTATTAAATCTCAGAGCTCTATAACCTAAAGCTGTTGCGTAACTACCCTCGGTTGCAGTACCTGTCTGGTGACCGATTAATGTATTGCCAGTAGCCAAATTAGGATCTATACCAGCAAATGTCCCAACAATAACGTTATTCACCCCGGCTGTAGTGTTTAACCCAGCACAAGCTCCAATAGCTACATTATAGTATGCCCAAGTGCTACTACCAAGACACCTAAGAGCACAAACACCTATAGCTGTATTTTGATCCCCTGTTGTAAGCGAACACAAAGCTCCCATACCAACAGCTGTATTTAAACTTGCAGCAGCAGTTGCATTTAATGCACATATTCCTACTGCAGTATTCTTGTTTAGACTACCATCATCATTAGCAAGTGCACCAGATCCTAGACCAATAGAGAGCGATGTTCCACCAGTTGAATCTGCAATTGCATCACTCAGCTCGTCAATAGAAGATGCGCCACCAGCTGCTGCTGCAGTAGATGATGCTACGTTAACAAATACTGGTGTTTCAGCTCTATCTTGATAATAAATGTTGAGAGTACCATCGGTCTTATCATACCAGAGATCACCAACTTTAACAGAAGGAACAGCACTATCAATTAATGCACCTATTTGACGTAGACGAACATAATCAGAATCAATAAGTGAAGTGACAGCAGCAGAGTCTAATCCACCTCCTCCACCTGAAATAGTAGTAAATGCTATATCGCCACCAGCTGAGTCAAACGCTAGAACTTGACCATGAGTTGCACCAGATTGTAGGCCAGGAATTCTAAATGATGTTATATTAGCATTGCCAAGAGTAATTTCATTATATACACCAGCAGCTGAAGGCTGAGCCCCAGCTCCAATAACAATATTACAACTACCTGTTGTAAGCGTATTGCCAGCAGATCTGCCTAAAACTGTATTACATTCACCTGAAGTTATACCACCACCAGCAGCAGCTCCAAGAGCTGTATTCGCGCCTCCTGTAGCATTACACAGAGAAAAACTACCAACAGCAGTATTATATTGAGCAGATCCAGTAGCTTGCACCATAGATTTAAATCCAATAGCAACCCCACCATAAGATGAAGTAGCACTTTGCATGGCATTATTACCAACAGCAACATTAGATCGTGATGTAACGGCAGCACACATTGCGCATGACCCAATCATGACATTATCATAGCCAGAAGTTATAGAACAGCCGGCAAGATAACCAAATGCATTGTTTCTGCTATAAGTGGTTTGACTTTTTAAGGTCTGCAATCCAAATGCAGAGTTTTGATTACCAAAAGTCAAGTTAGTTAATGATTCAGCACCAAAACTTGTGTTTCCTTGACCAGTAGTCAAAGAATACAACGTACAGTGACCAAATGCAGAGGTCAGACCTGCAGAAGTAGCATTAGGAGCAGTAAACCGACCTACAGCAGTGTTGCAACTGCCTGTTGTCGTCCTTAATGAATAATGACCAACAGCAGTATTACCACTACCAATAATATTACTGCAGAGAGCTTCATAACCAACAGCTGTATTGTTTATACCTGTGGTAAGTGATTTGATAGCATGAGTACCAACGGCAACATTTCCAGTGCCTTTATTATTAAGCAATGAACCATAACCAACAGCAACGTTACACTCACCCGTTACGTTATCTCTAAGACTATAAAATCCCACAGCAACATTTTTTGAACCACTAACATTCGTATACAATGCTGCTGGGCCCACAGCAACGTTTAAGGTACCGACAGTGTTTGAATATAGAGATTCTTGTCCTAATGATGTGTTCCATGATCCAGTGGTATTGAATCTCATCGAACCGGTACCAATAGAGGTATTACCATAAGCTGTCGTGCTACAAAGTAAAGAAGCACATCCCATAGCTACATTATTATAACCAGATGTATTACTGATCAATGAACACATTCCAACAGCAGTATTTCCATAACCTGTTGTATTAGTGAATAAAGAGCAATGTCCTATAGCAGTATTGGAATGACCTGTCGTGCTATTTTTTAAAGAATATGCACCAACTGATACTTGGTTACCACATACACTACCGTATTGTGAACAAACACCTATTGCAACATTATGACAATTGGTTGTATTATTAGCACCTGCAAAGTAGCCAAGGGTAACATTACAATTCCCGCTAACATTATAAAATCCACTAAACATACCAATTGCAATATTTTGTTGCGAAACAGTACTAAATCTACCTGCACTATTACCAACAAAAACGTTGTTTGCTCCGGTTGTCGTTGCTCTGCCAGCACCACAACCAATAAAAATTTGATCGCTTAACCTCTGAGCGCTACATCCCGCATAGTATCCAATTACCACACTATTTTGAGCATATGTGGCAGTACATCCAGCACATGAACCAATAATAATATTTCCCATACCGGTTGTATTAGATTTTAAAGTTTGATAACCAAGCACAACATTATCATAACCGGTAGTATTGCTGTAAGAAGCCCCAGCACCTACAGCAACGTTTCTTTGACCATCAACGTTGTTACGAAGAGCCGTACCACCAACAGCAATATTGCATCCACCAGTCGTATTGGAATATAAAGATTGTACACCAACTGCGACATTACAAATACCAGATGAGTTTGCGCAGAGACTTACACTACCTATTGCTATATTACAATAACCAGCAGTGTTGGAACATAGTGCATACCATCCAACCGATGTATTGTCATAACCAGTGCTAGAGTTGGCTAACGTTTGGTGTCCTAGTGCAGTATTGCGATTACTTGTACCATCATCAGTTGCTAATGCACCTGTACCTAAACCAACACTTGACCCGTCATTTATACCATCACTCAGCTCATCAATAGAAGAAGCACCTCCAGAGACTGTAGTGAACGCAATATCTCCACCAGCTGAGTCAAACGCTAAAACTTGACCATGAGTTGCAGTTGCTTGTAATCCAGGAATTCTGAATGATGTTATATTAGCATCACCAAGAGTAATTTCATTTGATACGGTCGCTGATGATGGTTGTGCGTTTTGGCCAATAACAGTGACATTAGATCCAGTTGTTATTGTGCACCCGGCATATTGGCCAACAGCAGTATTATTACATCCTGTAGTATTACTACGTAATGAATAGTGGCCAACACCTACGTTTCTTTCTCCGATTGTATTTAAAAATAAAGAACCGTAACCCACAGCAGTGTTGCAACTACCTGATATACTAGCTTGCATCGCATAGTTACCTAAAGAAGTATTATATCTACCCCAGGTTTGAGCTTTTAATGAGTGTTTACCAATAGCGGTGTTGCCTAATCCAGTGGTATTTGTGTACATTGAACACTTGCCGATAGCTGTGTTATGATCACCACAAGTGTTTAATGCCATTGCAAAAGTGCCAACAGCAGTATTATCGGTCCCAGTAGTATTAGCACATAGTGCTGCTCTACCTAACGCTGTATTACAAGATCCATACGTGTTGCATGCTAATGCATAACAACCAATCGCGGTATTATAGTTACCTGTTGTGTTTTTACATAGTGCTGCATAGCCCATACCAACAAGACCATCACCAGTAGTACTATTATATCCTGAACTATATCCAACAAACACATTGCCTGAAGCATTATTAGATCTACCTGCTGCATATCCAACAGCAACGTTGTAGTTAGCTCCAGCGCCGTTATTATATAAAGCATCATTACCAAGAGCAACATTATGAATTCCAGACGTCGAGTTCAGCATTGCGTATGCACCAACCGCAACGTTACTTCTTGCAGCTCCGTTTATTGATCTACCGCCATAGTGACCTATTACAGTATTTTGATAGCCTGTTGTCACTGTAGCAAGAGCGCATGTACCTATTGAAATGTTACCACCAGACCCTGATGTTAGATTCCTTTGTGCAAAAAGACCAATAGCAACATTATCTCCTGCTGTTGTATTAGCACATAATGAAGAATTGCCAATTCCCACATTGTTACATCCGCCAAGATTGTTAAGCATAGCTGATACACCAACAGCAATGTTAGATACTCCCGTAACATTACATTTCATTGCTGCTCTACCGATAGCAGTATTACTACTACCAGTAGTGTTTACAAATAAAGCATCAGAACCAATTGCAGTGTTATAATCACCGATAGTATTAGCATTAAGAGCACGATTACCAACTGCAGTATTTTCATTAGCTGTACCGGCACCTGCTGAGATTGCAGCCAGCGCGCCATCACCAAGGCCTAAATTATCGTCAGTAGTATCATTTACACCATCACTTAGCTCATCAATAGAAGATGCACCACCAGCTGCAACAGTTGTAAATGCTATATCACCGCCAGCACTGTCGAATGCTAGCACCTGTCCATGAGTTGCGGTTGCTTGTAGGCCTGGAATTCTAAATGATGTTATATTAGCATCACCGATCGTTATTTCATTTGATACGGTAGCTGATGATGGTTGTGCGTTATAGCCTAAAGTAGTAACATTAGATCCTGTCGTTAAAGTACAACCAGAAACCATTCCTACAGATGTATTATTAGATCCTGTAGCTGCAAACAAAGCAAGCGTACCATGAGCGGTATTACACATACCAGTAATAGTACAAAACAAACTCCCTTGACCAACAGCTGTATTATAAGATCCGCTTGTATTCCGACAAAACGCCTTAGAACCAACTGCAGTGTTCCACCTTCCAATTGTTGTTAATCTACCTGCTCCATATCCTATAGCTGTATTTTCACAACCTGATGTGTTTGCATTCAGAGAATTGTGACCAACAGCGGTATTTGCTTCTCCTGTTGTGTTATTATAACTTGATTGTGTACCAAGTGCAACATTACACTTACCACCTGTGTTTGAGTACATAGCATAATAACCAACAGCTGTATTTTGTTGGCCGGTTGTATTGGCATACATTGCATTCTGACCAATTGCTACGTTATACCCTCCAGTAGTTGTTTGATATAAAGTATTATTACCAATTGCTACATTAGCACTACTACATATGTTATATCCAGCATACTGGCCCACAGCAACGTTCTGAGAACCTGTTTTATTATTAACAAGAGCAAGACTACCTACAGCAACATTGTATTGACCAGTTGTATTAGCATTTAATGCGCATTGGCCAACTGCTGTGTTACTATTAGCTGACCCATCATCATTCGCAAGAGCGTTTGTACCTAAGCCAAGTGATGTAGCATCTGGTGAACTACCATCACTCAGATCATCGATCGATGTCACACCTGCAGCTATTGAATCCCAAGAATAATCGGATCCATTCCACGTTAAATGTTGGCTAGTAGTTGCAGTACTTGTATTTAAATGCGCGTCAACTGATGCATCGTTATAGCTACCAGCAGCAACAATTGCATTATCAATCTGAGTCTGAACTGCATCAGAGTCAGAGAAATTCTTAATTACATTTGAGGAGTTTTTATAGAACAGCTTACCATCAGCGTAGTTAATTGCGAGTTCGCCGTAATCTATGTCGCCTGTTCCTGGTGCATTACTAGAGACGGACGACTTCTTTAACTTAATTGCAGTTGCCATTTTAGATCCTTAGAAAAGGGTTTAGTTTAAAGTCTGGAGCATAAGAATACTCCAGACTGCTATATTATTAGAACGTACCGCCATCCAGCTCGTAGATAGTTACAAAGCCAGATGTTACTGTCATTTGATCTGAATCAAAGTTTGCCACACCAGGATTTGTTACTGTTGCAAGTTCAGCTGCGACTGTTAGAGTGTTAGCACCATCATCGTAAGTGAGATCAATGCCTTCACCTGCTAATAGAAGATTATTAACTAGATGATCTTCTATCGCTTCAGTAATTGAAACATCATTGAACGTAATGCTATTACCACCAATGGAATCTTCAAGATTGATTATATAATTAAAGTCCCAAGCAGTGTTTGCGTTGTCCCAGGTGATAGTTGGTTTGGTACCTGTGTAGCTTGCTCCCCCAATTGTAAATCCTGCTCCGTCAGCTTCAGTACCGTCTGCAGCAGAATCAGCAAGGACAATGTTCTTGTCATTAACTGACAATGTGGTTGAGTTAATAATTGTTTGTGTACCTTGAACAGTCAAGTTACCACGAATAACTAAATCACCACCATCAGAATCTGTTGGGGCTGGATCAATATAAAGTGTGTTTGAACCGTCTGTTGAGCTGATTGTGTTACCATCAATTCTGATATTATCAACATCTAATTGTGTTAATCCCGCAACGTCAGTTGTTGTACCCCCAAGTGTTAGTGTAGAAGTACCTAATGTAAGAGTAGAATTAACTAACTGAACATTGGATACCCCGCCATCTTTAATTCTTACGTGTCCATTTAGGATTGCAAAATCACTATCTTCAAATGACGCAATACCCTTATTAGAGATAGTAGCATCTTCACCTGCAATGGTTATAGTTTGACCACTAGCAGTGGTATTAATACCTTCACCAGCAGTAAATCCGAGCGTTTGCGTGAGAAGATCTACTGTACCTGTACCCGTTTCTCCTGATGTAGAAAGAGTGGTGGCAACATTAACTGTACCAGCTGAATCAATGTGACCGTTTTCATTAACAGTGAATACTGGAATGGCACTTTGCGAACCATATGTACCTGCTGTTACACTTGAAGCACGGTGAGTGAAAGTAACGGTATTATTAGTGATAGTGGTGAGAATATCAGAGTCACCGGCAAAGGTAACAGTTTCTTGGCCCGCGACAGTATCTGGTGAACCCCCATCACCAGCAATTGTAAAGACAGTTGAACCCCCAGCAAATTGATCATCAACATATTTCTTTGTGGCGGCATCTTGATTGCTAGTCGGGTCAGTGACGTTAATAATTTTAGAAACGCTAACGTCAACGACACCTGCTCCATTTGGATCAAGTGTGATATTTCCATCTATATCTGTTGAGCTAATAGTATTTCCATTGATGTCAATATTGTCAACCTTTAAGTTGTCAATCTTATTTGATGCATCGGTAAGGATAGCACTTGAAGCAGTAAGAGTACCGGGCGTATGGTCGAGTAAATTACCAAAATACTCCCCGCCTATTACTACCTGTGATGTTGAGTTACCGCTGCCATCATCGCCTTTACCGAAGAAAAGACGATCACCTAGATTGGCATCAGTACCTGTACCGGCAGAATACGCTAATTCACCACTTTTAAGCGACGAAGGCGCAGCTGTACCGGTAGACCTTTTTATTCTAATAATTGCTGCCATTAGTAGCTGCCTCCGTTAATATTTTGTTCCTCTAAATCCAAAGTAGCTTCCCACAATTCATTAGATGCATTATAAACTAATACGCTACCATTTACTTTACTTGTTGTATTAACCCCAATAAGATTATTAATATTTCCCTCTGCTTCTACAATTCTTCTTACTGGTTTCCCAACGGTGATTTTTTTAACTATAGTTGTATTGCCAGTAGTAATCCTTAAGTTTCTGTGCACCATAATATTACCTCGTCACCGATGGGGTTACCTGAACCCTACCCTCTAATAAACGTTCGATAATTGTGTCGCCCGCGCTATCAACAAATGATAGCTCCACGTCATAAACATATCTGCCTGCCTTTAAAGCATCAGTCTGGGTGTTTGTAAGAGTAAGGGTAACAATACCGTCTTCTGGCGGGGCAGTCACTACGGCTAAGAACGAAGTAGTATCTGAGCTGTCACTATTATAAGTTTTCTTTAACTTTGCTGATACACTATGATCAGTAAGATCTTTCGCTGCATTAGTAACAGCATCTATACAGTGTATTTCGACCGCAACATCAGAGCCTTGGTCAATAGTGAATTCTTCATATTGGGCCATGAAATTCCTCTTGATTTCTTTGTCGGACGCGTAAACGCCCCTGCCACGGTTTGTTATTCTTATTTATGTAAAAAGAAACTTTAAGTTAAGACATAAAATCATCAAAATACCAAAGCTGATTTATCCTCCAATTGTCATAATATTGGTTATGGTTTTTAATATAATCACCGTGCAAACGATTAGACTCAATAATAACGCATCTATTGGGCTTTGCTTGAATTACTTCCTTTTTTAACTTACTCACATCACAAAACATTTCTTCTGATAGTTCCTCTTCGGTCTCTTCATAATATGCTGTACCACCTGAACAAACTTTATCAATGTGTATAATTGCTGTAAATGGAACATCACGCTTAGGCCTAAACTGCATATTTTCACGTGGAACATTTTGTATATGTTTAAAGTACGAAAACTCATACATCCCCCCATTAACAAATTTGACTGGACTTTTCAGCCCCCATGATCCAATAATTAATTCTTTCATATCCCAAATAAATTTAGCATGCTTTTCACCTGCATACAAGTTGTTTATTCTAGGTCTGCAATCATAATAATCAATAAAGTTCCTATCTCTTACTTTTTGCTTCCATTGAGGTGCGTACATATTAGTACAAAGTTCATACACCTGATCATAATTTTTATAAAAGTTATCTATAATAATATGATCATTATTAAAAATAATAGAGGAATCAGAATTTACTTCAAATATATCCTCATTAATACCTGGGGTAATCATTTGTAATAATTTTCCTTCCAAAAATTTCTTATAGCGGCATATGATCTTTTCCATGTACCAAATTCTAATAACATTTTATTATTCCAAATTTTATAGTATTCTGGATTTTCTGGAAAAGACAAGTTTACCATATCCATTCTATCTTCCATTTTAATTGGAATTAGCTGAGCAAGAGGAGTTCCTGCCTTTATAGTAACTTCCCCTCTGTTCTTATGTAGAACAAATGGAATGTTTAAACTGTGTAATCCTAGGTCATATTCCATCATACCAATAAACGAAGTAAATGTGTTTTGGTCTACATACGTTACAGGAATTTGTAATAGCTTATATCCTTTAGGAATATCAATGTACCAAGGGGTATTAATTTTTAATACGTGATTAAAAGAATGTCTAGGTAGATTTTCAAGATGTTGGAATAAATTAAAATCATGATGAGCCGTAATAACTTCTACGTTGTTACCAGCTGGTCCATTTATCTCATGAGGAATTTTCCAAGTAAAGTTATCTCCATCAATAACGATTGTTATATCGCACCAAGCTCTAATAACAAAACCTTCTCTCATAACATCGATAATACCGGGACATCTTGAAGAAGACCTGTTTCTACCATCTCCATCATCATATCCCTGTTGTTTAGCAACTTTTTTGATCCAAGGCCTTGGAATCTGTCCAGCTCTAACAATAGGCATTGTATCTTTAACAGCTTGCATAGAACAGATAAATTTTATTTCAGGCTTTTTAGATTTCCAAAAGCGTAAGAGATTCATCATCACCAAGAGTACCTTTTATAAATGTATTAAAAGCAAGGCTTATTCTGGTTTGATCGTGTTCTACCTGATTAAACCAGTGAGTTATATGAGACGGAAATATAAGGAGATCTCCTGACTGTACCTGGCATTGCACCATCGTGGCTGAAAATTCTGTTTCTTCATTACCATCCCTGTAATGCAAATAGGGGTAAGAGTATTGAATTTCCCAACCAGGTTTTTGCAACATTAGGCAATCATAATCCTTTACTGCATTAATATACAAAACTCCACTCAGTATACTATTGGGATGTGAATGCTTATGAATTGTTTCACCTTTAGCAGATCTTGTGAACCAACTTTGTGTAACATATGGTGTAGCAGATTTGGTCAATCCCCACGAATCAAACGCATTTATTATTTGAACATCCAGCCAAATCTTTATAGATTCTAAAAAATCGTATTCTGTTAATACTTTGGTGCTTTGACTAAGCTCTCCCTCTGAATCCCCTGGTTGCCAACCCTTATGATGTTTATAAGGCAAACTATCGATCTTATCAAAAATATCATCATTAACAATATTGATAGGAGCGCGGGCTCTGTATAACATTGTGGGGAAAATTGGGACTGCGGTTGGTGCTTTTTCTTCCATAACAAAACCTTTTTTTATTTTACATAGTATATATTAAACCGGATACCACTCTGCTTGTCCAGAATCTCTTTGATGTGTTACATCCCACGATGTAGTATCTTCATTCCATTCTACAATCTGAATCCTCGCCCCATTAGTATCGTGTGTCTCTGATCTATTGGGTTGGACAGGTGGTTGCCAATTCCAATCAGAATCCAATGACCATGAATTAAACGGTTGAGGATTATAACAGGCATTCTGGTCAGAATCATAAACATTGCCCATTTCTGGTGCACCTTGTAAGCCAGTAGTACTTCTTTGATCACTAGCATACGACCAATCAGAATTTACTTCGAATACGTTAATAATTATATTATTAGAATCTATTTGTAATGCTTTCATTATTCATACACCACTATTACAACACCTTGCCTACCAACTCCAGGTCTTAGCCCGCTTTGAAAACTACCATTGACAGACCATGAACATGCACCTCCACCTACTCCGTAGGTTCCTATACCAGAATTTATTGTACCACCACGTTCACTACCATTGCCTTGTCCTCCCTTAAAAGAAACTGTAATGTTTGGAGTTGCTGAACTCCAATGTGATGGTTTAGTTGGCTCTGGTGGTGCGTTAGGGGGTGCAGCAACTGTATTTTCACCTTGATTAGGATAACTCAAAGTTCCAAGTTGAGATGTCAAGCTAACAGACGTTCCAGGACCAGAAACAGATGTGCTATTTGGTCCAGGGACATCGCCTGCTGTCTGACCGCTATAATTAGTTGATCCTCCAGAAGCAGATCCTCCAGCATTAGCTGGCTGAGTATATCCTTGTGTGTTTCCGTGCCCTGCGCCACCCCCGTTACCACCACCGCCTGTTAGAGTGGTTGTGTTCGAACTTCCTGCGGTAGGAACAAATGTAGAAGATCCCCCAGCATATCCAGCTTTAGAATCTCCGTTATATCCTCCAGTTGGTGCTTGTACTCCCCCAGCTCCTCCAACTGTCACATTAGCTCCAGGTAGTGTAGTATACGCTCTGATTGCTGTTCCACCAGCAGTGCCTCCTGTTGCTGCTGATGCATCATCGTCATTGGTACCGCCACCACCGCCTCCTCCGCCTATTACATAGACAGTAGCTGAAGCCCAACCATTGTAAGCAGGTGTCCAAGAGCTATTTGAAGAAGTTACAGTTTCTGTTCTATCGGTTGACCACGAAGAGGTATTATAAAAATCAGACATTTGTATATTTGAATTAGTAGTCGGTATAGAGCTGTTTTCAGCAGCATCAGGTACAAGTCCACCACCACGAACATATTCACTTAGAGATATTGGATTTGTTCCTCCAAACTCATTTTGTATATCAGAAAATTTAATTAACCCAGATGCTTGGAGTGTCATTTAAATGCTCCCAAATGCAGTAATGTCACCTTTGAGAGTTAAGTTACCACTAGCATCTAATTTCATTAAATCGACACTATTCAAGCTGAATATTAAGCTACCGCTAACTTCTCTGAATTCAAACCCATTAAGACCAGGAACTCTTACCTTAGCTATATTTGTATCACCAAGTGTGATTTCATTTTCCGAACCTGCTGAATCTGCTAGAGCGTTATAACCTAATGTTAAGTTATTACTTCCAGTTGTAATATTACAACCTGCTAGCTCACCGATAGCTGTGTTACGGCCTCCAGAAGTGTTAGAGAGTAAAGCAGAAGCCCCAATGGCAGTATTTTGACAACCAGCATCATTATCGAAAAGCGCTTGATGGCCAAGAGCGGTGTTGAATTGGCCAATGGTGTTACACAGTAAGCTGGCATATCCAACAGCGGTGTTGTAGCTCCCTGTTGTGTTAACACATAAAGCACAGTTACCAACAGCTGTGTTTCGCCCGCCTATTGTATTACACATCGATGCCGCATATCCAACTGCTGTGTTATTACCGCCAGTTGTCGTGTATGCCAAAGCTAAGTAACCTACAGCTGTGTTACAAGCACCGTTACTGCAACTTACAGCTCCTATTGCCCCATATCCAACTGCTACATTATAGTTTCCTGTCCTGTTCCCTTGTAAAGATCCATATCCTATAGCAGTATTACGTGTACCCGTCTCATTAAGCTTTAAAGCAATTCCACCTATTGCAGTTTGTTGCTGACCTGTAGAGTTACAAGCAAGTGCGCAAGCACCAACTGCTGTGTTAAAGCAACATAAATTCCAACAAAGTGCTTTATGTCCAACAGCCGTGTTACAACCACTTGAAGTGTTTGCAAACAGCGCGGAACTACCTAGTGAGCTGTTTCCACAACCTGTTTTATTTGAAAATCCAGACCACCACCCAACTGCACTATTTTGATCACCATAACAATTGCAATATAAAGCTGCGTAACCTAATCCTGTGTTGTAAAGGCCACTACAATTCTGGTACAAAGCCTCGTTACCAACTGCTGTGTTTTGCTGCCCTGTTCTGTTACAGTACATTGCACAATGACCCACAGCAACATTACTACTACAGCAATTCCAATGTAGTGAGCAAAGGCCAACTGCGGTATTATGGCTACCTGTAGAATTACAAGCGTTTGCTAATGTTCCTATAGACGTGTTTCCACAGCCAGTCCGATTTTTATTTCCTGAACAATATCCAAGAGAAGTGTTATCATCACCTCCCACATTATAAAAGCCAGACATTGTGCCGACATCGGTGTTACGACTTCCGGTCTCATTAGAATAAGCAGCTCTGTCACCAACGGCAACATTGCTTGCACCAATTGTGTTAATATGTAAAGCACAGTTACCAACAGCTGTGTTACCATTGCCGGTTGTGTTACAGCACAAAGCACATGTACCTAAAGCAGTATTACGTTCCCCAAAATCATTATAATATAGCGCACATTTTCCTACAGCTACATTCCCGCTGCAGTTATTGCAGTATAGAGCGGAGTGACCAATTGCCACGTTTTCATCTCCAGAGTCGTTACTAAATAGTGCACACGTACCTACGGCTGTATTTGACATACCAGCAGTATTACAATATAGTGCGCTAGATCCAATAGCTGTATTGCTTGATCCGGATAAATTATTTCCCATAGATAAGTAACCAATAGCAGTATTGTTACTACCAGAGTCGTTGCAAAGTAGTGAAAGGCTGCCGAGAGCAGTGTTAAATCCGCCAAGAGTGTTGTTACACAACGAACCAAATCCAATAGCAGTGTTACGGGCACCAGTTGTATTAGCACACATAGCGTTATAACCAACAGCAGTGTTTCCACTGGTAGTATTAGAATATAATGCTTGATAACCTAGAGCAGTGTTGCAGCCAAGAGTGGTGTTGCAGAACAATGCACTTTTCCCAACAGCAGTATTACAGTCACCTAGAGTATTACAGTTTAAAGAATTATTTCCGATAGCAACGTTATTAGAACCTAAACAGTTCAGAAGCATTGCTTGCCAGCCAATAGCAATGTTATTATCCCCGCCTTTGTTATAATATAGCGCTGTATAACCTAGAGCAGTATTATTACTGCCAGAATCATTGAAATACAGCGGTGCATATCCAATAGCAGTATTATTGTTGCCTGTTGTGTTACATCTCATAGCAAACATACCAACTGCAGTGTTATAACAAGCTATTGTAGAACACGACAATGAGGCATATCCAATAGCTGTATTGTAACAACCAGTTGTGTTAGAAGTTAGTCCATATGTACCAAGAGCTGTATTATAACAACCGGTTTTGTTAGAAGTTAAAGAACATGAACCAACGGCAGTATTACAACCACCACTTGTGTTAGTACGCAAAGAACAATTACCTACAGCAACGTTATGATGTCCGTATTTGTTAGAGCAAAGAGCTACGTAACCTATAGCAGTATTTCCATAGCCTGAGGTATTTGCTCTTAATGCATAACTACCAACTGCTGTGTTACAATTTGTAGTACCGTCATCATTATTTAATGCAAGTGAACCTAAGCCGACACTTGATCCATCATTATAACCGTCAGAAAGAAGATTGATGCATTGAGCGACTGTAGCAACGCCTAAACTAGTGATATGGCCATAACCGTCTAAAGTTATATCCTGGATAAAAGTGTTACCACTGTTATCGGACGAGCTCGCAGGCGATGTTGCATGAGAAATCTTTAAAACATCATCTGCTTCCCAATCGGTTGAAATAATATTATCATCACCCTTGATTGTAAAGGTATCACCAGATGTAATGGTATAGGTATCACCGGCACTATCTGCTGCTGTCCAACTGCTATAGTTGTCATATCTATCATCAAAATTATCTGCAGTAATTCCAGTGATATGGCCTGTTGCATTAACTGTTATAGACTTAATATACTGCCCATCTTCTGAGTCATTTTGACCATATGTGTTTGCAGTTACACCAGAGTTGTCGTGTGTAATTTTACCTGTGGTAGTATCGAAGCTTATGGGGGCTGAATCATTTATCCAGTTTGCTGTAGCGATCCTGCTTAATGTATTGACTGAATCTGTTGCTGCTACCCAGTAATTTTCAGATTCATCCCAAAGTAGTTGAACATTACCATAATCCCCACGCTCGACCTCAATACCAGCATCTGTACCTGTAGCTGGTATCCCGGTAGCATTATTATTCAGTACGATTATATTATCATCAATAGTAATTGTTTCAGTATTAATATAGGTAGTGGTACCACCTACAGTAAAGTTACCAGTAACCTCCAAATCACCATCTACAGTAGCAGAGTCTAGAGTTGTTATACCATCAACATTAAGATTCCCTGTTACATCTAAATTTCTCGTAACACTTAGGTCTCCGTCTACAGTAGCAGAGTCTAGAGTTGTTATACCATCAACATTAAAATCTACCGAAACCTCAACATTATCAAAGCTGCCAGTTGTACCATCGACTCTTAAAAACTGAGCACTGTCTCCTTGTAGAGCTAATCTTCCTAGATCTGTGGTGACACCAGCTTCCCAGTAATCTCCGAGTTCATTCCATTGGATTACTGCGGAATCGCTGCCGGGTCTATCTACTGCCAGACCGGCCCTATTAATATCCTGTACCGCAATTCCATCATTCATAACTTGATAGGCTGCGGCGGTTCTAGTATCTCCAGTGAAAGTAACCAGTCCTCCTACGGTAAAGCCCCCAATTACTTCTAAATCCCCACCAACTGATATATTGGCTGTGATAGTAGCAGAGTCTGCTTCAAGACCAGTGGTATTAATTCCAATCGCACCTATATCGATGGTGGTGTCCCCAACTGTGAATGTTGTACCATCGAACGTAAAGTTACCGTCATCCTCAAGCTCGCCATCTGTACCGGCGATTACAATACGATTGTTTGTAAGATCTTCAACCTTAGCACTGGCTAGTTCTGCAGATGTTCCAACATCAATTTTAGGAACTGCAAGAGTATTTGTTCCAGTGCTATAGGTTAAATTGGCATTATCCGCGATCTCATCACCTGATCCAACTATGACAATTCTTCCATCTGTAAGGTCTGTAACTTTCAGAGTACCAATAGTTGCGCTATCTGCTGCCAACTCATCTGCGTTTACGGTTCCATCAAAGTAACCATGTTTCCATTCTTGGCTAGCAGAACCTAGGGATCTAGCATTATCTGTAGAAGGCACAATGTCTGTATCTACTTGACCATTAATAGAAACTGTATCAGTAGATGCATTACCAAGGTCAACGTTACCGTCTACTGTGAAATTTCCCCCAACATCTAAGTCACCAGTAATAGTAGCTGAGTCTGCCTCAAGGCCAGTAGTGTTGATCCCTGTGGCTAATCTATTAATGGATGTTTGACCAACATTCAGAGTTGTACCATCGAAAGTAAAGTTAGCGTCGTCTTCAATCTCACCACTAGCACCAACAATAACGACTCTATTATTATTTAGGTCGGTAACTTTTAGCGTTCCGATTGTACCAGAATCTGCATCTAGCCCGGTAGTATTAATACCAGTCGCACCTTTGTCAATAGTAGTATTACCTACTGAAAGAGCAGTACCGTCAAATGTGAAGTTAGCATCATCCTCAAGCTCGCCATCTGTACCGGCGATGGTAACTCTATTATTAGTTAGGTCTGTAACCTTTAATGTACCAATAGTGGCACTGTCTGATTGTAGTTCATCTGCGTTTACAGTACCATCGAAATAGCCATGGCGCCACTCTGAATCAGCAGAACCTAGGTCATATAAATTATCCCCCTCAGGTATAATGTTTGATGCCACATTCGCGTTAAATGTTACAGTATCAGTAGCGTTTGTTCCATCGCCCAGATCAATATTTCCATCAGCACCAGCTTTTATAGCAGCTGTGCCATTAATAACTAGATTACCACCAACGTTTAGATTTGTATCAATATCTAAGCTGCCCTTAATATGGCTTGTTGCGGAACTATCTTTTAGATATATTTTAGGGCTGGATAACTGAACCTCATTAATTGAATCTAATCGACCATCAAGTTCAGCAATAGCTGTGGAGACGGTATTGGCTGTGGTCCCCATTGCTACAGAAGTGATCGTACCAAGTTCGGCATCATGTTCGTTTATAGCCCCAACTACTGGACCAGCAGTTGTGGTAAGAGTTGATACGTCGCCAACTGAATCTAAAAGCTGGTTAAACCTCAGCCTTTGCGTGTTCATGGTATTGGATAAGTTTACATAAGGTATCTTTGAATTAGCCATTTGTACCGTTCTCTAATAGTTGCTGCAGCATTGCTTTTATTTCCTGGACGTCAGATTTTAGGCCCTCGATCTCTTCACGCTCTTTTCTTTTTTCATTAAGTAGAATTTCCTGTCGTCTTATTTTGTTCTTATTTATATTCATTATCATACCAGTCTTAAGATCTCTTACAAAGTCTTTGTGGCCTTTTATGGGTAGATAGTCTTCCATTAGTATGTTGTAATCGATCTAAGATTATATAATGCAGGCGGTCTCGCCATGTTAGATGCAGACATAGTAATCTTCAATTGGTATTGGTCAAATGAAGGTAGATCAAATACATTAAACTCGTATTCCTTAATATCACTTGGATTATCAGATGCAGGAATTTCACTATAATTTGCACCAAGCTTGGAAACGCTAGTCTTACTCATTTCTACCCAATTTTTCTTATAAATGTTTTCGCCATCCTCTTGGTTATTGGTTCTATACCAAACGGAAAATTCTGCCCCAGTAGGTCTAAACGCTTCGACTAGTACGACCAATGACGTTGATGAATATCTTAGTGTGTATGGAATACTGATATGCTTGGCCGGGACCGTACCCCCATCTGGTGAGGTTTCTGATGTAAATGGTAGCGTAGTCATAGAGTTTGATAAAGCAGAATCAGCAGATGACCAATTATCCACTAAGAATTGGCTTACCATAAGGCTAGCATCATCTATTCTAATATAAGGTGCCACATATTGATTCGTAGTGGTTAGATTCACATTTAGCTCTGTAGAAGCCCGGCCACTAAGTTGAGTTATTTCTTGATTACTGTCCGCAATAACCATAGGGGATTGAAATTCAAAGGGACTCCAGAATGGTATCCGAATATTATTTTTGGCCTGATAGGCAGTTTCAGTTCCCCCAAAAGATTTACCGCTTGTAAAGTTTCCTGTTATATAGGCATTAGTACTCCGAGGTGAATAGTATGGTATTTCAGCAGTAATCAGATTTATATTATATTGCTCTGTTGCTGACAAACCAGTACCACCACCCCTAACAGAATTAGTTGCAGCGGAATCCATTTTAAATGTATATCCCCATGCATCTGCAGAGTCAATGGTCCTTACACCTAAAATACTGCTTCCCAGAACCCCATTAATTGTATCGTTGGCAGAGAAGCTAAGATCATTATCAGTAAATAGTTCAACCTTGTCACCGGGTTGATAACCATGGGCTGGATGAATAACAGATACACTTGAATCGCCAGCAGTAAAGATCAGTGGATCAAAAGTATAAAATTTAGGATCGTCCAACACACCTGATTCTGTTAATGATTTTCTTGGCGGTATGTTATTCTTTAATTTTACTACATTATTGAGATCAGTTTGGAACACCGCTCGATAGACCTTAAATGCAAGATCCTTTGCCTGATCGGCCTGCCATACAGTTCCATTTGATGAAGAATAGAATGCACCAGAACTAATACTGGTTTTGGGTGCATAAATCTCTGTAGAATTTGCTGCATTCAATATATAATCTAAATCTTTAGATGTATAAACCTGGTATTTATTTCTTGCGGCTGAAGTATGTAAACAAATAGCTAGTACACTTTTAGCTGGTACGAATACAGGCTCATTTAAAGTAAATTTATATTCAGTAGCAGAGGAAAAGGTTGTAGATGGGGTACACCCAGAAGCTGTAATCTCACTCGGTGTAGCCACTACTAAACTTCCCCCGATTCTGTGATTAGGTGAAGGTGACCAGGTATTTAAAGTAGGTCTTAGCTCTAAAGTAATAGGCAATGTTGTATCAATTGCCGCAAAGAATATGCCGATACTTGTAATGACCGAGTCTTCAGCAATCACCACTGTTTGAGCTAGTGGGTTAATATTATTTACGGCTTGTAATAAATTTGGCATTTACTTTTCCTATTATACTATTTCTTCACTCGGGGTAGAATTCTGTTGCAACGTTGCTTGAATTTTCTTGGCCTCTGCAATTTCTGCAGCTGTTCCATTAAAGTAATTTTCATATTGCCCGTAGCCGTAGAAAGTAGCCCCAGCAATAGATTTGCATTTATCCAAATTGATTTCATCAATATCAGTTACTATTAAATCTATTCCTGCCGAGGTAATGGGAAAGTTCACGGTATCATTACTTTGTACGAAAAATAAACCGGATAACCTACCAGCTGCAGTTGATGCAATAGGGGTATCCCCCCCGCCATTGGTAGGGCCACCTTGAGCAGAGGGGAAGGACGTAGCAGATTTATATTGTTCTCCAGGTTCTAGCAATGCAGAGTTTCTTGCAGCGGATATTAAATCATTCTCTGTTTTACTAGTGTTCACCCACTTGTTAACTAGAACCCCACCAAAGAAGAAGTAATGGGGTATGTTCGGCCTCAATCCATTAAATTCAAAGTATATAAATTTGGGCCTGAAAATAGAGATTGGATCATATCCTAGAGTAAGATCATACTTTGCAGGAGGTGGCGTGACCTTCTTCACCACCACCACCGGTTGGTTTCGTTTGTGGTCGTTATTGGAGTTGGCCCCAATACTTTCATGATAATCATAAAGACTACCAGAAAATGTATTTTGGTTTTTCCCACTGTAGACGACTGTGGGCCTTGCCCTCGGCCGTAGTGATACATCTGGTGCTAGAGATGACATTTTGTTATCCTTTTTTATTTATGGGCCCTTACCCGCACCCGTTTCGCCAGCAGCACTACCGTAATTTGGATACTCATAACCTGCACTCGTCTCGACGAGTGGAGGGTCAAACATGACTTGAGTTACGACGCCTGCATTATCACCAGGTTCGAATAGAGCTGTATTACTGACAGAAGCATACGCCTTATCAACCAATCTTCTTTCGGTCCATCTATCTTCACCTGGGCTTAATCTACCCGATCCATAGAAACCACCTAGATCAAATTGGTTAACATTCTCATACTGTGTAGGTTTATCCTGAGATATATATACTTCTTCTGTAAACGTAGGCCAAACTGTTTGGCCCTTTCTTACAACACCACTAGAATTGACCTCATCATATGACAGATTTATTTTTCTTCTATAAACCATAGGGGTTAAATATGATCCCCTGATATCTGCTCTATAATCAACATCGTTTATATTACTTTGGACGGGACTGTTAAATCCATCCCCAACAAATCCATTAATCTCTCTTACAGCCCCATTTTCATCTACAACAGAAAGATTCATAAGATCTAATTCTGCCAGCGCTAATGTTGAAAATCTTTCTGTGGCTTGAAGTCTTCTGTCCATCGCCCGAAGATCCCGCATCTTAAATCCACGGTTATCTGTTGGGGTTATCCCTAAGTCATTTTTATTTAATACGTATGGATTCAAAGATATAGTGCTTAGAATCATATGGTTTGGAGGGATGTTCTCAGGAGCTCTTGGAACTACGCCAGAGTTTCCAGAATAATTAGATAATATCCCTTCTGGTGACATAGTTAATACATCTGTTCTTGGCAGCCAATATCTAGCATAGCTGACAGTCATTTTATCAGTATTTTGTGGGATTGGCTCTATTCTTGTAAAGTTGCCACTAGCATCTTTTGTAGGTCTTAGGTCAATATAGTCACTGAGTTTGATTTGAGTGCCATTTTGTTTAGTATAGTATGGAATGTCACCCCAATCAAAATCTGGGTTTCCAGTATAGGATGCAGGTCCAAAATATCCTAATGCATATGATGGGGTTGGAACACTATGTTCAAAGTAACGATATTGGACCCAAAAAGTTCCAGAAGGAGGTGTCGCTCCAGCTTTCAATCTTAATTGACCTGGACCATAATAATTATCTCTTTGACCGTTGTCCGTTATAAATTTATACGTAATATCTGTCAGATCTGTATCATCATAGACCTTATTAAATTTAAAAATATCTGATTTGGATAGATTAACTATACCATTGGTCAAAGACAGGTTTGAATCATTATGCCAGTTACCTGATGCAACAGTCGGTGTAATTGTTTTAGTTTTTAGCTGTGACGTCTCACTAGTATATAATAGTGCGTGCACCGGTTTATTTTCTGGTAATCCATCTATTGTAACACTAGTATTTCCAACCCCGCCAGAAGTAACAGTCGGAGTAGTGTATAGTTGTCCTCCACTGTCATAAGCAATAATCCAATCTTCATACTTTTGCAATGTCCCATCGCTTAGCCCAGTTAGGTTAAGTGAAACCGCACCGCCAATTGGGGTTCCAGTAGCTATTCTAGCTACATCAGTAGAAAATGATTGAATATCCTGAACCCTGGCGTTTGATAGCGAGAATAGCATAGTATTATCATCTCTATCGAGAATATCAAAATCGCCTTGGAAATCACTTAAGATTGCAAAGTTACCTGAATCAACGCCGATACTTCTAACCGCTTTAATACTTGCAGGTGTACCATTCATTAGGCCGTCAGAATCCATATTCAGGTCAAATACATGAATTCTATAGAAATCGCCAACTTTGTCTACGTTTCTCACACGCGCCGTACCGTACGAGTGCGTGTCAGCGAATACAAATGCCGACGTTGTATTTGGATATAGATTAACAGTACTTAATGTGTCTACTAGATCCACCATTCCTAGTGTATCATTGACAGCTGCAAGGAAATAGTTACCATATTTGGCATTTACTACTTCATTTGATTTTGTTAAAACATCCTCATAAGTACCTGTAAACTCTAGACTTCTAGGCTTTGCAACTCTAATAAAGCTCTTGGAATTTCTAGTTATTCTTCTACCATTAACAAAGGCCGTACCGGGTTCTATCTCATATGAAAGAAATCTATCATCGGCACTATCCTTATTAATAGTTAGGCCAAAGCTACCACCAGCCTTTTGTTCAATAAAGTCGCCAGTAATACTACTAGTTCTTTCGTTTAAAATCCCACCAACTTCTGCTAAAATTTTATTCGAATCATTAGTAAGCTCTGCAACCCCATTTACAATATCATAGAGTTCATAGAATGTTTCACCAGCCACGATCTTATCTGCAGTTGTTAAGGTCAAAGTGATTTTCAAACGATCCGCACCAGGTGAGGTAAGGTTAGGTGTAGCACCGGAGTTATCATACAATGCTATATTGTCACTAGCTGTGACTATTTGTTCACTAAGTTTAAACCCTACTTTAACTGTTGGTGTGGCGGTATATTTCCCGATAACAATTGATTGCGCCTCTACAAACAGTAAGTGACCGCCAGCGTACGTATTAAATGTTGGCACCTCCACCATAGCGGTTGACCCGATAGATCCAGCATCAGATTTAATAGTAAGAACCCCAGATCCAAGTGTCGTATCAAGAACATCACCCAATGCAAAGTTGGCTATTTCTGAAGGATTAGCACTGGGAATTGATCCCCCAGTCTTACCCCTAGTCAATCTTACAATTACGACGTTGTTAGGATCTCCTACATCAGTATTTGCTGGTATGATTTTTTTTACCTCTGCGAAGGTCTCACCGTTATCGATTTCTGTCCCGATTAATTCAGAATAGTTTACTGGAAGGGAGTCGACTATTAGATATGTGAATGCTTGAGATTCTGTACCCGCTGCTATGTTTGTGCCAGCATTAAATATAGCTCCTTCAGTAACAATAAATTTGGCCAGCCTTTCTAACTCTTTCTGAATAATAGTCTGTAACTGTGTAAGCTCTCGGGCTTGCAAAGCTCTACCATTATTAAAAAGGATACGATGATAATGATCGCTATCTCTATAGTCATCATTATATTCTGCCAAGAATGTCGTGTTATTTAAATTGGTTGCCATTTTCTATCCTTAGAGCTTTATAATAACTTTTAGATCTTCCGTTCCGTCGGGTTGTCTAATAATAGGTTCAATATTAGTAATATATAAGATCTCGCCAGAGTAGGGATCTACGTCCGGATTAGTAATAGTATCAACCGTAAGAGTATCTCCAGTTGATGCCGGATCTAGTGTAAGTGTATCACCAATTTGGAAATCCGTAAATCCTGTTTCTTCGGTCTGGTGGATCCAAATGTCTGAATCTTTTGCGTAATCTACATAGGCTTGGGCTGTACTTGTACCAGTGACAGTCGTATCATTTAGATAAGCAATCTGAGATGGTATAGCAGTTAATCTTAGCTTTTTAGCTACAGTCCCCGAAGTAGCAGTAAATGGGGTAGAACTACCATACTGTGTTGGGTTCTTCCATA